>Ga0114920_10001054_pt1 | contig 12563 bp, 8 predicted proteins | sample ChitaG_FD_88683 | JGI IMG/M metagenome (GOLD analysis project Ga0114920, IMG submission 88683) | Deep subsurface microbial communities from South Pacific Ocean to uncover new lineages of life (NeLLi) - Chile_00310 metaG | ecosystem: Environmental > Aquatic > Marine > Oceanic > Sediment ... | reverse complement strand
TAAAGATCTGTGTAAATCGCCTTCCTCTCTTGCGATTCTTGAGAACCGCTTATTGTAAATAGGGAGATACTCCTTGAGGAATCGATTCGCTTCTTCTCGGCTTGAAACGCCTTCTAAACGCATCTCCTTGATCAGACGGTCTTGAAGAGTGCCGAACGTCCTTTCGATGCGCCCCTTGGCCTGTGGAGAATGGGCATCAATCACCTCTATCCTCAGTTCCCGGCAGGCTCTCTCAAATTGCGTTGGAGCTCTCTGCCCTCTCAGTAGCTCATCAGTGGAGGGCTGCCTGGTTGTCTTATAGGTCGAGTCTTTATCTAGATAAAGACTGTGAGGAAGCCCGTATGTGCGTATATAGCGCTCTAAAGAGTCCATCGCAGGATAAATCCCTTCATAATCATAGAAAAGCCCGAATACCCAGTTGGTCGCGTCATCTATATATCCCATAAACACTAGCTTCGAGCCTCTCCCTTCCAACCAGTCATGATGTGACCCGTCCATCTGTACCATCTCTCCATAATAAGGCTTCCTCTCCCGCCATTGATGGACTTCTCCTCTCTTCCTTTTCCTTACCTTCCACAGCCCTAGATCTATCATGATCTGCCGCAGCTTCTCCCGACCTATTTTTATCCCGTGCCTTTGCTCAAGCTTCTCTGATGCCAGAGTCGGTCCAAAATCATGATAGTGCTCCTTTACAATCAATCCTACCTGACTCTCATACTCCTCAGACATCTTGTTCGGTGGTGGTTTTCCCCGATTCCTATGAACAAGCCCTCTCGCCCCCTCCTCTCTTACCCTATTCACAAGCCTCCTCACTTGCCGCTCTGATATACCCAATACTTCTCCAGCTTTTGCTTGTGTCAATTGCCTATCCAATACCTTCTCCATGATCTTTAAACGCTCAACCTCTTGTGTGCTCATCGCGATAATATCCTCTCGCATTAAGATCCTCCTTGCTTTTCTTCGCAAAAGAGAACCTTATATCATTTTTTGAAAACCGGACATTTTTGCGTGGCACAAACCGGACATTATCACATGGCGGTAACAAAAGACAATTTGTTCTCGCAATTTAAAAACAATTCTGGCATAATTCTTTGGGGTTTTTTTAAGATAGATTATTAGAGCTCGATGTCGATAGATCAATCAATCTTGAAAATAGAATAAAGGATGTTGATGCAACTGGATGCATTACCAGTTCTGATATGATGAAAAAGTTAATAAGGGAAAGCATCTTACGAATTGAGCAATATGAACCGGGAATGCCCGTTGATGTTTTTAAAAGAGAATCTGCATTAGAGGATGAGTTTAGTAAACTCGCTTCAAACGAGAATCCCCTTGGCCCTTCACCCCTTGCTATCGATGCCGTTAAAAAATCTCTGGAGGATGGCAACCTTTATCCTGATAATCGCTGCACGCATTTGAGGAAGAGTATTGCCCAATATCTGGGAGTTTCCACAGACAATCTGGGCATAGGTAATGGCACGACAGAGTTGATCTTCCTGATAGGTGTTGCCTTTCTGAATCCTGGAGAAACTTTCATCATGAGTGAATCCTCGTTTATCATGGCAAAAACAGTGGCTCAGATAATGGAATCCCATTTAGTAGAAGTTCCGTTGAAAGAATACCGCCATGACCTTAATGCCATCTTAAAAACGATTTCCAAAGATACAAAGATAGTGTATCTTGACAATCCAATGAATCCCATCGGCACTATGGTAACCCAGAGAGATGTTTCTCAATTCATGGAAGAAGTTCCTGAAGATGTTATCGTCGTATTCGACGAGGCTTATTATGAATATGCAAATAAAAAGAATTATCCAGATACACTTAAATTTATTGAAGAAGGAAAGAATGTGATGGTCCTGCGAACATTCTCCAAGATGTATGGTTTGGCCGGCTTTCGTGTTGGATATTGTGCCGCTAAAGAAGATTTTATAGATGCGCTCAGCAGAGCAAGCCCTCCGTTCTCTGTTAATCGATTTGCCCAGATTGGTGCGGCTGAAGCTTTGAAGGACAAAGCTCATATAGAGAAAACCAAAGAGATCACTGAATCTGGCAAGAGATTCCTTTATGAGAATTTCGAAAGGATGTCTGTATTCTATATTCCTTCTGAAACGAATTTTGTGACTATAGATGTAAAAACCGACGCACAAAAAATGTCTGAAGAATTAAGGAATAGAAGTGTAATCGTTAGACCTTTGACCATGTACGGAAAGCCCACATTTTTGCGTGTGACAATAGGAAAGCCGGATCAAAACAAAAAGTTTGTTGAGGCTTTAGAACAGATTTATCAAAATGATTAGAGAAGTGTAATCATCTGACTTCGGGATAAATCCAATAATGAAAGTGGCAAAAGAAGAAACTCGAATATTGCTAGGAAATGTTGCCATTGCCAGAGGAATTATTGAGGCTGGATGTCACGTTGTCACTTCTTATCCTGGGACACCAAGCTCTGAAATTATCCCAGCCGTCGTAGAGTTTAAAAAAGAGTTAGGTCTGAATACTTACATTGAATGGTCAGCAAACGAAAAGGTCGCTTTTGATAATGCATTGGCGGCAAGTTTGACAGGGAAGAGGGCAGCAGTTGCTATGAAACAGGTGGGATTGAATGTTGCATCTGATTCTTTGATGAGTTCAGCTTATACAGGAGTTATTGGGGGGATGGTCGTAATCAGTTGCGATGACCCTGGACCTCATAGCTCGCAGACCGAACAGGATTCCCGTTTCTTTGCCATGTTCGCTAAGGTGCCTGTCTATGATCCCTCAACTCCTCAAGAGGCAAAGGAGATGGTCAAAGAGGCCTTTGAGCTTTCAGAAACGTATCAGATTCCTGTAATTGTGCGCCCGACGATCAGAGTCTCTCATGCCAAGCAAAGCGTGAAGTTGTCCCCTGTAAATATGCTTGACCGGCAGGCAGATTTCAAGAAAGATCCAGAGCGATGGGCAGCCACTCCAAAATACAGGTTTGTTCTTCATAAAAAATTGAATGAGGTCCTGAAGAGAATTCAGGAAAGATTTGAAGACGATTCCAGATGGAATTATGAGGTCGGGAATCGCGGCGAAGGTCCCTTTGGAATCATCACTTGCAGCGTGAGCTTTGTCGTACTCATGGATATTCTGGAGGAACTCAACTTAAAAAAGAATATCAATGTCTTAAAAATCGGAACTCCTTACCCCCTTCCCCATAAAAGAGTTGCGGAGTTCATAGAGAGGCACAAGAAGGTTTTGGTGATTGAGGAGACTGACTCTGTTATCGAGTCTCAAATTGTGGATAAAAATAAAGTGCTTGGACGTCTTTCCGGACATATTCCCTTGCAGGGAGACCTCGCTCCAGATGTGATTCATGATATCCTGGCGAGCGTTTTAAATGAACTTGGAATAGCTGATTTGGAGGAAAGCGGGGATGAAAAACTTCGCAAGCTCATTGAGGGCCTTGATATTGATGTTCGTCGACCGACTTTATGCGCTGGCTGCCCTGAAAGGGCGGCGTTTTTTGCGATTAAAAAGGCACTTCCAAAGGCCATCTACAGCAGCGATATAGGCTGTTACACCCTAGGGCTCAACCTGAAAGCAGTGGACACGGTTCTTGACATGGGAGCTGGAATCACTTTGGCCAGCGGATTTTATCATGCTTATCATCAGGATAAGAAAGATATCCCGATAGTTGCAACCATGGGTGACTCAACCTTTTTTCATTCTGGCACAGCTTCACTTTTGAGTGCAGTCTACAACAACGCGAGATTTGTTTTAGTTATCCTGGACAACGAGATAACTGCGATGACAGGAATGCAGCCTACTCCAGGCTTAGGAATAACGGCAGATGGGAGCGAAGGAAAGAAGATTTCTCTGGAGGAATTGATTAAAGGGTGCGGAGTGGGATGGATTGAGACAATAGATCCCTATGATGTCGAGAATTTAGTAAAACTTTTAAAAAAAGCGAGAAAATATACTCAGAGAAGCGGTGGAGGGATAGCTGTGATTGTCGCCAGACATCCCTGTCTTATCCGGTACCCGGATGTGTGCATGGAGAGTCCTGTTAAAGTTGAGATAACCGATGACTGCGATGGATGTCAGTATTGTGTAGATTATTTTGAGTGTCCAGCGCTTTATCTTCGTGAAGAGTATAATTGTGTCGAGATCGACCGAAATTTATGCGTTGACTGCGGTGTGTGTATCCATGCCTGCCCGAAAGGAGCTATCATTCCGGTATGAAAGTGCAGATTATATTAGCCGGGATCGGAGGGCAAGGGATATTATTTTCTTCAAAGATATTTTCTGAATTGGGGCTGAAATTGGGTTTGGATATCATGGGATCAGAAACCCACGGCATGAGTCAACGAGGTGGTTCGGTTATCGCTCATCTGAAGTTAGGTAAATTTCAGAGTCCTGTGATTAGAACAGGCACCGCTGATATTCTTTATTCTTTTGAAGAGAATGAGACTTACAGGACCTTGAAATTCTTGAGAAGAGGAAGTGTGTGTTTTGTGAACCTGGAGGATCCGGGTCGATTCGACCAAAAGGTCTTGGATTATCTAAAAGAGAAAGAAATTACTTTCAGGTCATTTGATGCCAGCGGAGCGGCCTCAAAAATTGGCTCGGTGATGTTCGCCAATATTCTCCTCATCGGATACTCTGTGGGGACTGGGTTGGTCCCCTTTAATTACGAGGACCTGAGATATGTCTTGGAATCAGTCAGTAAGAAGAAAAATCTTGAGATGAATTTAAAGGTTTTTGAGATTGGCGTTCGAGAGGGAAAGCCATAAAAAATCCTGTTTAGAAAGGAAGGTTATCATGCCTTGGGAAATTTTTGGACGAAATATCAGCAAGATAGGAGTCGTAGGCTCTGGCAATATCGGGCCTGATATAGCTCTCTATTTTAGCAAGGTTCTCCACGGGCAGGAGGTTCCTGTCGTTGTCGTCGATATAGCTGAGAGTGCACTCAAATCCGGAGAGGCCCGTGTCAAGGGGAAACTGGGGAGGGGTGTCAAGACCAGAGCATTCCAGCAAGAGGAAGTCGATTCGATAGCATCCAATATCTCATGGACTTCTGATTACTCTCAGTTGAGTGGAGCGGATTTGGTGATTGAAGCGGCAACTGAAGACAAAGGAATAAAAAATAAAATATTTGCTGAGCTTGAAAAGATCTGTCCTGAAACAACGATATTCGCTTCAAACTCGTCCCACATGGAGCCTGAGACCATTTTTGCAGAAGCCAAGAATAAAGAGAGATGTCTGGTCATCCATTACTTTTTCCCTGCTGAGCGAAGTATTATCGTCGAAATCGTCCCAGGAAAAGATACCGCGTCTGAGATAACAGACTTTTTAATGAAATTCTATGAACAGATTGGTAAGGCGCCGGTCAGAGTCAAGAGTCGATACGGATACGCGATGGATCCTATCTTTGAGGGGCTTTTCTTGGCTTCCGCCCTTTTGGTGGAGAAGGGAATAGGAACAGTTAAACAGATTGATGCGATGGCCCAAAGGGCATTGAGCCTCGGAGTCGGTCCTTTCACTGCGATGAATCTGACAGGAGGAAACCCGATAACCCAGCACGGCCTCACTCAGATGCATGAAAAAATCAATTCGTGGTTTCACTGCCCCAAAATTCTAGACAGCCAAATCTCGATCGGAAGACCATGGGATACTCCTATGATAGGTGAAGCTGTTGGCTATAATGAGAATGATTTTGAGATGGTGTCTAACCTGCTTAAAGGGGCTATCTTTGGACTCGTGTGTGAAATACTTGACTCTGGAATCTCTAACATCGCAGATTTAGAGATGGCAGTAGAGAATGCCCTTGTCATGAGTCCGCCTTTTCAGATGATGAACAAAATTGGTGTGGATAAAGCTCTTGGACTTGTCGAAGCTTATGCGAAAGAATGGCCAGAATTCCCTGTCCCCAAAGTCCTCGTCGAGCAGGCTCGATCGGGAAAACCTTGGGATATACCTTTTGTTTTTAGGGAAGATAAGGATGACGTGGCTGTTGTCACGATTCGAAGGCCTAAGACTTTGAATGCCCTTAATCCTATCGTCTTGAAACAGCTTGAGACCATTTTTTCAGGAATTAAAAAAGACAGCAAGATGAAAGGTGCTGTTCTGACTGGTTTTGGTGTCAAAGCTTTTGTTTCAGGGGCGGATGTCAATGTTTTAGCTCGAATCAGAACCCCTGAAGAAGGAGAAGCTTTGGCCTTGAGCGGTCAGGAGACATTAAGCCTGATTGAGAATCTCGGTAAACCTGTTATCTGCGCAATGAACGGTCTTGCATTCGGAGGCGGGAATGAGTTGGCTATGTCCTGTACGGCAAGGATCGCAAAAAAAGGACTGAAGATTTTAGCTGGACAGCCCGAGCCCAAACTCGGAATAATTCCAGGATATGGAGGAAGCCAAAGGTTTCCTCGAATTGTGGGGCTCTTGAATGCGTGGCCCATCCTTCGGACTGGAAATCCTATCTCTTCATCAGAGGCGTTAAAGATAGGATTGATACAGGAAGAGGTAAAGGGAGATATCAAAGAGGCGGGCATCGCCTTTGCCAAGAAAGTGATTTCAGGAAAAGCAAAGGTTCCGCCTATGAAAAGAGAGCCGATGGAGATTCCCGAATCTCTTCCTGAGGTTGACATAGGACATCTTTCTCGCAAGATAGACGAAATTCTCAAGAAAGCAATCCTTGAGGGAGCACAAATGACTCTTGAAGAGGGGCTCAAACACGAAGCCAAAACGTTCGGTGAGTGTGTGAGGACTAAAGATATGAGAATCGGGATGGAGAATTTCATGAAATACGGTCCGAAGAGGAATGCTGAGTTTGCACATGCATAATCCAAAAATAGAACTAAATTTTCTCGTTATCGACAAAAATTCCTAAAAGCTGGAGGCAAAAAATGACTTTTAAAAAAGCATTTATTCCATACGATGCCTACTGGAGCACTCCGTTTAGCCGCTGGCAAGGTAATTTTGCCCATCTCCATTCAATGGAATTTGCCACTGAGATTTGTAAGGGAGCGTTGCCAGCACGAGGAATCCAGCCAAAAATATTCGAGGGCATAATCCTGGGCATCACGATTCCTCAGAAAAGCAGTTTCTATGGAGCCCCATGGATAGCTGGTATGATTGGAGCACCAGGACTGACAGGACCGACAATTAGTCAGGCGTGTGCGACCTCGGCGAAATGTGTGGCCGCGGCTTCTGAGGAGATAGAGCTTGGCATGAATGGGACTATTCTCATCGTGACCTGCGACCGGACAAGTAACGGACCGCATATCTATTACCCGAATCCGCTGGGCACAGGAGGGACAGGAGATAAAGAAGATTGGGTGTGGGACAATTTCGGTTATGATCCGTATGCAAAAAATGCAATGGTTGAGACCGCAGAAAATGTTGCCAAGGAGGTTGGTATATCGAAAGAAGAACAAGATGATGTCACTCTTATTCGGTACAATCAATACCAAGACGCTCTTAAAGATAATGGTGCATTCCTTAACCGCTTCATGGTTGTTCCCCTTGATGTCAGAGACCCAGCTGGACGAAAAGTGATATCGACTGTGACTGGTGATGAAGGAGTTTTTCCGACAACTGCTGACGCCTTAGCAAGGCTGAGACCCGTACTTCCCAACGGGACTGTTACCTTCGGAACTCAAACCTACCCCGCTGATGGAAACGCGAGCATAATCGTATCCACCAGGGAAAAGGCGCGTGAATTGAGTCGTGACCCAAATGTGGAGATACAGATTATTTCATACGCTGAGGCAAGAGCAAAGAGAGGTTTTATGGCAATGGCTATCGTACCCGCAGCAAAAAAAGCACTGACAATTGCGGGGATAGGAATCAAGGATGTTCAGGCGATCAAGACACATAATCCTTTTGCTGTCAATGATATCTATTTTTCCAGGGAGATGGGAGTCAAATTAGAAGACATGAATAACTATGGCAGTTCCCTGATATGGGGCCATCCTCAGGGCCCGACCGGTGCTCGCTTGATCATTGAATTGATTGAAGAACTGGTGCTTAGAGGTGGTGGATATGGTTTATTCGACGGTTGTGCCGCTGGAGATACAGCGTCAGCAGTAGTGATAAAAGTGGATATGAAAAAGTAAGTTTCTCTTCCATTTTGTCCAAATTATCTTGGAAGAGAAAAACCTCTTCATTAAGGATTTTCTCGAGTTCAGTCCTTTGATGTCCGAGATTTTTTCAGAGCGGCCAGTATCTTTTCCGGAGTGATAGGGAGGTCGCGGATTCGGACGCCGACTGCATCATAGATGGCGTTAGCAATGGCTGGAGCGGTGGGGACCAGCCCAGGCTCAGCGACACCCTTGGCTCCGAAGGGCCCGTAGCTGTCGTTGGTCTCGATAAACTCGAGATCGATAGGGAAGTTCATCTCCTGGACAGTGGGAATCTTGTAATCCCGGAAATTCGGGTTCAAAATCTTCCCCTGTTGAGATTGCAGCTTTTCGTACAGAGCATAACCCACTCCTTGGGCGAGCGCTCCGTATATCTGACCCTTGAGTCCTTGGGAATTGAGAACCTTGCCCACGTCATGGGCAGCGACCATTCGGAGGATCTTGACCTCTCCGGTCTCTGTGTCGACTTCCACTTCTGCACCCTGGGTTCCATAGGCATAGGTGGCAGAAATGTTGCCAAATCCTCTCTCAAAGTCAGGAAGTTCGTTGGGAGGATCGTAGAAGACTTCTGTAGTCAGCATCTGGCCCTGCGAACGAAAATGGATGGCCCGGAGGAGCTTTCCCAGTTCCATTCGCAGCCAGGACTCCTGAGGTCCGTCCTTGATAAAGATAAACCCGTCGCACAGCTCGAAGCGTTCGCGCTTAGCTGACTTTAGTACATCGAAGTCCGGCGGTTTGTAACCAGGATTTTTCTTCATGAACTTTTTAAGGTTTTTTTCAACCTCTTTGGGAAATACCTCTTCAGCTAATTCAAAGATCTGACTCCGCAGCTTATTGGCTGCAAGGATAGCTGTGTTGCAGGCCATGAACGCACCACGGCTGGCGTGTGTTCCCACGTCCCAGGGACATGTTCCTGTATCTGTAGGGTTGATGAGCACCTTCTCAGGCTTAACGCCCAGAGCCTCAGCAACTGCCAGAATCAAGACTGAGTGGAGTCCTTGTCCCATCTCCACACCGCCGTGAAAAACATTCACGTTTCCGAAATCATCCAGTTTGAGGGTCAAACCGCTGGCATCCGATCGATAGATGCGGGCTCCTCCGCCCACGTGGATCAAAGAAGCCATGCCTTTTCCAGAACGTTTGCCCTTTGTGTTCTTTTTCTTCTTCCAGTCTAGCTTTCGGGCAACGGTCTCCAGGCACTCTTTAAGACCACACGTGCTGACTTTCAGTCCCATGGGCGTTGTCTCGTCAGGCTCATTGCGGTTCATTATCCGGAACTCGAAAGGGTCTATTCCGGCCTCTTTGGCCAGCTCATCCATGTTGCTTTCCAGGGCCCAGGTGTGCTCGGGATTGCCGTAGCCGCGCATGGCCTGACAATAGGTGTTGTTTGTGTAAACCGACCGGGCATTAAAATAGACATTCGAGACGCGGTAGAGAGATGTTGCCGGTATCATCATCACGGATGGATAGGTCGCTCCCCAGGAGGTGTAGGCTCCGTTGTCTTGAAGCACCTCGACATGACGGAAAGTGAGCTTGCCGTTTTGGTCGCAACCCTGGATGATTTTAGTGGTCGATGACTGTCTGGGCGAGAGGTTGGCGAATTCTTCGGCCCGAGTATAGACGATTTTCACCGGGCTACTCGTTTGGTAAGCCAGAAGGATGGCGATATACTCGTAGGCGTGGGTGTCGAGTCCAGACCCAAAGGCTCCCCCGAGAGTGGGCACGATGATACGTGTGTTCTTGTCCGGCAGTCCCATATCGGAGAGAGCCCGGTTGAAATCACGCTGGGCCAGAAAAGGGATCTGGGTTTTTGCCCAGACTGTCAGGTTGCTGTTCATGTCGAACTCAGCGATGCATCCTGCTGTTCCCATGCAGCACTGCTGCACCATCGGGGTTGAAAACTCCCCTTCGGCAATGAACTTTGCCGCACGCTTTCCAGATTCGAGATCTCCGGATTCGTGGTGAAACTTCAGTGGCACCAGGTTGTCGGTCCGGGGGCGGGCCTGGGAATCGGTTTCATGAATGAGGGGGGAGCCTTCCTTCATCGCCTCATGTGGACAGAAGACGCCTGGCAGAGACTCGTATTCCACCTGGATCAACTCAACGGCCTCCTCCGCTGTTTCAGGATCGATGGCGGCAACAGCAGCAATCTCGTCTCTATACTGGCGAACCTTATCTTTTTTCAGGGCGAAGTTATCACGCAGGAATCCGATGCGAATTTCAGGTGTGTTGTTTGCGGTAATCACAGCCCTGACGCCAGCTAGCCGTTCGGCCTTGGAAGTATCGATATGCTTAATCCAGGCATGGGGGTGGTCGCTGAATTTGATTTTTCCGTACAGCATGCCCGGGCGCTGAAGATCATGAATATAATGAGCTTTCCCTGCAGCCTTATCAGGGCCATCCGGCCGGGAGGCTTTTTTTCCGATATACTGAAAATCTGTCATTGTTTTCCTTTGAGTTGGGCGGCGGCCTCTTTTACTGCTTCGACGATTTGAACATAACCAGTGCAGCGGCAGAAGTTCCCCAGCAATGCATCCCGAATATCTTCTTCTGACGGGTTTGGATTGGAGTCGAGTAAGGCCTTGGCTGACATGATCATCCCTGGAGTGCAAAAGCCACATTGGATCGCACCTTGCTCTACGAAGGCTTGCTGGATGATGGACAGCTCATTTTTTGGCCCTAGGAGACCCTCGATGGTTGTAACACTCTTGCCTTCAACCTCAAGAGCGGGATAAAGGCAGGAATTCACGGCACGGCCGTCGATAATGACCGTGCAGGATCCACATTCTCCTTCTCCGCAGCCCTCCTTGGTTCCTGTTTGTCCCAGCTGCTCGCGCAGGACATCGATGAGCCGGCGATGGCCATCGACTGTTACTGTTACTTCTGAGCTGTTGAGAATAAAAGCGATTTCCATCCTCACGTCTCCTTCCATTCCAGAGCCCTCTCGAGTGCCCGTTTCACTAACACTCCCGTAATTTGACGACGGTATTCTTCAGTAGAGCGAACATCTGTGATAGGCACGACATTGTCTTCAGCCAGTCGTTGGGCCTCAGTCACATCCTTCTTTGTGAGAGTGGCGCCTTCGAACATTGTCTCTATTTTCGAGAGACGCAGGGGAACCGGTGCTACGGATCCGGCTGCGATACGGGCCTTGTGACACGTTTTGCTCTCCATCTCAAGCAGAACAGCCACACTGGCTACAGCCAGATCCATTTTTACCCGACCTTTCTTCATAAAAGAAGTTTTTGCATTTTTATGGAGAGGATCCAACAGGATGTCTGTCAATATTTCATGGGGAGAAAGGCATGATTCGCCAGGCCCCTTAAAGAATTCGTTGAGCGGGATTTCGCGGCTTTTCTTTGTGGTTTGGAGCCTTACTTTTGCTTCCATTACAAGCAGCGGCAAAGCCATATCCGCACAAGGAGAACAGTTGCAGAGGTTTCCCCCGATAGTGGCAACGTTGCGGATCTGCACGCTTCCAAAGCTCTTTGCTGCTTCAACAAGCACAGGATAGTCTTTCCTGAGTTCAGGATTCTGGATGATATCGCTGATAGTCGCCAGAGCTCCGATGCGGGCCCCTCCATCAACTTCAATGTCATCAAGTTCCGGGATGGACCGGAGAGAGATTAACGCCTGAGGACGGAGTTCGTTGTTCTTGATCCCCACTATCACATCTGTCCCACCGGCTATAAAAAGGGAGCCAGGTATTTTTTCTTTGAGCTCCCAAACCTCATCAAGGGATCTCGGCTTGTAGTATTTAAAGCGGTTCATGCCACTACTTTTCGTTCTATGAGCGAGGCAATTTCGGAAGAGGATAAGCCAATTTCTGTAAGGATGGTATCAGTGTGTTCGCCATAAGCTGGGGCAAAGGGAAGATTTCCGTTAATATGTTTAAGATGGTCTGTAAGCGCTGACGGGGGCGGGAGGCGGACAGTGCGGCCGTCGGGTGTTGTGGTCGTAAGGGAGACAGAAGCAACAAAGGGAAGGTTGGGCACTTCTTCAATAGGAGTGATGGGCGAATGGGGTATGGCTGCTTCGGTCAGCACCTCGGAAACCTCGGCAGAAGAATGTTTCTGAGTGATCATTTCGATGGCTTGGTGGAGTTCATCTTTGTCTTTCCGTCTCCCCTCGTTGGTGCTTAAACGCTCCTGGTCTAAAGAATTGAACATGGGCGTCTTACTGATTCGGTTCCACTGGGCGTCGCTGCCGATGGCCATATAGATGAAGCCGTCTTTAGTCCTGTAAGCATTGACCGGGATGAACTGTCGATGTTCGTTACCCGATCGTTTAAGCTCGGAGGGAGGACTGCCCATATCCAGCATAGGGAGGAAAGTGTGCAGCCAAGAAACGGCCGCTTGGGCCATGGATATGTCAATCTGTTTTCCCTTGCCGGTTTCGTTACGCTCCATTAAAGCCAGGATGATCTGGATGAAAGCCTCGTCCCCTGCCTTGAGG
>Ga0114920_10001053_pt1 | contig 12569 bp, 24 predicted proteins | sample ChitaG_FD_88683 | JGI IMG/M metagenome (GOLD analysis project Ga0114920, IMG submission 88683) | Deep subsurface microbial communities from South Pacific Ocean to uncover new lineages of life (NeLLi) - Chile_00310 metaG | ecosystem: Environmental > Aquatic > Marine > Oceanic > Sediment ... | reverse complement strand
GAACAAGCGATTGAAGAGGTAGGAGGCGATGCTACAACCGAAGAGGGTGAAGCACCGGAAGGAACATAAACTCAAGCTCAAAGGAATGGCACAGGCAGGAAGTACGATTGTCTTTGGAGATTTTGGGCTTCAAGCATTGGAAAGTGCCTGGATGACCGCTAGGCAGATTGAAGCGGCGCGTCGAGCTATTGTTCACTATCTTCGCCGTGGAGTCAAGATGTGGATTCGTGTGTTTCCTGATAGGCCAATTACCAAGAAGCCGGCAGAGACGCGGATGGGCAGTGGTAAGGGCAGCCAGGATCACTGGGTGGCGGTGGTAAAGCCAGGGAGGATGCTTTTTGAGATTAGTGGCGTTGGGGAGGAGTTGGCTGTAGAAGCGATGCGCCTTGCTGCTCACAAACTCCCTATAAGAACTCAGTTTGTAAGGAAGGGGAGTGGGGAGTGAGAGCGGATGAAATTCGGGCCCTTAGTGATCAGGAACTGGCAAAGCAACTGGAGGAGGCGCGTCGGGAGCTATTTAATCTCCGGTTCCGCCTGGCTACTAGGCAGCTAGTAAATCACCGTGAGATTTCCCGGGTGAGAAGGAACATTGCTAGAATGATGACCATCATCCGAGAGAGGCAACTGATTGAGGCCTAGATCGCAGCCGGGAACAATGTTGCGGTACAGGAAGGTTCCTGTGAACATATGCAGTGTTCAAAGGATTGATGAGGGTATTTGATGGAGAGGAAACGTAAGACTCTTGTCGGCCAGGTGGTGAGTGATGGGATGGATAAAACGGTAGTGGTGGCTGTGGAATCACGGAGGCCTCACCCTCTGTATAGGAAGATTATCAGACTTAGGGCTAAGCTAAAAGCTCACGATGAAGGAAATGCTTGTCGGGTGGGAGACGTGGTCAGGATTGTTGAAAGCCGCCCTCTTTCTAAGACTAAGCATTGGCGTGTGAAGGAAATAGTGTCGAAGGGGGGGTAGAGGAGACTCAAAGCGATGATTCAGACTTATAGCAGACTCAAGGTAGCCGATAATAGCGGTGCCAAGACTATTATGTGTATTAACGTGCGTGGAGGCACAAGGCGTAGGTATGCCAGGGTGGGAGATATTATCACTGCTTCTGTGAAACAGGCGGTTCCGAGGGGGATGGTAAAGCAGGGTGAAGTAGTCAGAGCAGTCGTTGTACGGACTGCTCGATCTTATCGCCGTCGTGATGGTTCATATATCAGATTTGATGATAATGCTGCTGTGATTATTACTGAGCAGAACAACCCCAGAGGCACTCGTATTTTTGGGCCGGTGGCCAGGGAATTGCGGGAGAGGGAGTTTACCAGGATTATCTCCCTGGCCCCAGAGGTGTTGTAGACAGATGAAGATTCGCAAGGGCGATACCGTAATGGTCATAAGTGGCAAGGACAAGGGTAAGAAGGGTAAGGTGCGGCGTGTTCACTCGGATAAGGAGTGTTTGTCAATTGATGGCATCAACATGATTAAGAGGCATGCCAGAGCTCGGGCTGGAGCTAGGCAGGCGGGCATTATCGAACTAGAAGCTCCTCTTCATATATCCAAGGTAATGTTGCTCTGCGACAAGTGCAATCGGCCTTCCCGGGTAGGCTTTCGTTTGCTGGAGGGGAAAAAGGTACGTGTTTGCCCCTCCTGTCATGAGGTGATTGACTAACTATGGAAAGACCAGCCTTACCCAGACTGAAGGAGAAGTATCTCCAGGATGTCGTACCTGCTTTGATGAAGGAATTTGACTATGCCAATCTTATGCAGGTACCACACTTAGAAAAGATTGTGATCAACATTGGTTTGGGAGAGGCGATTCAGAATCCAAAGGCTTTGGAAGCAGCTCAAAGTGACATGGCGGCTATCTCAGGGCAACATGCGGTGATTACTCGGGCCAAGAAGTCCATCGCTAGTTTCAAGTTGAGAGCTGGTATGCCTATTGGGATGATGGTGACATTGCGAGGCAGACGCATGTACGAGTTTATGGACAGGCTGGTCAATGCTGTTATACCGCGCATCAGGGATTTCCGCGGTGTTCAAAGAAATTCCTTCGACGGTAGGGGGGACTATACTCTAGGTATGAAGGATCAGTTGGTTTTCCCCGAAATTGATTACGATAAGGTGGATAAACCCCGTGGGCTTGAGGTTACCATTGTGACCACCGCCTCTTCGGATGAGGAAGGCAGGCGGTTATTGGAACTGTTGGGAATGCCATTCATGAGAGGTTAGAGAATTGGCCAAGCTATCGAAGATTATAAAATCACAGCGTCCTCCAAAGTATAGAGTTCAACAGCACAATCGGTGTCAGGTATGTGGCCGGCCGCGTGGCTATATGCGCAAGTTTGGCCTTTGCCGCATTTGCTTCCGAGAGCTAGCTCTCAAGGGGCAAATCGCTGGAGTGAGAAAATCGAGTTGGTAGGTTATGATGGTTACTGATCCTATTGCTGATATGCTGACGAGAATAAGGAATGGTAACATGGTGAGGCAAGAGTTTGTCTTGGTACCTTGGTCTAGGGTGAAGCTTGCTATTACCAAGGTGCTCAAGGAGGAAAGCTTTATTGATAACTACGAGGTACTCAAGGGAAAGCCAGGCCGGGTTATCAGGCTCCACCTCAGGTATTTTGACCAGAGCGAGCCAGCTATTTCAGGATTGAAACGGGTGAGCAAGCCCGGACTTCGGGTTTATGTGGGCAAGTCAGAGATCCCACGGGTGTATGGCGGCGTGGGCATTGCCATCCTTACCACCTCCAAAGGGATAATGACCGGGCAGCGGGCATGGAAACAGCGCCTCGGTGGCGAGTTGCTATGCTATGTTTGGTAACTTCGACGAAAGTAATCGGGCGGATCAACGATGTCTAGAGTAGGGCAACGGCCTGTACCATTGCCACAGGGTATAACCGTAGATATTCAAAAGAACGAGGTAACTGTGAAGGGGCCAAAGGGCGAGTTACATCGGTCATTTCATGCCGCAATGTCTATTACTCTGAAAGACGGTAGCCTGGTGGTTTCTCGTCCTAACGATCAGAAAATGTATCGGGCTCTGCACGGGCTGACCCGTAGTCTTTTGGCCAATATGGTGGAGGGAGTGGACAAGGGTTTTGAGCGGTTCTTGGAAATTGTCGGCGTTGGTTATCGTGTTCAGAGTGTGGGTGATAAGATAGTTCTTCAGGTGGGTTACACCCATCCGGTAGAGGTGTCACCTCCTCCAGGCATATCTGTGACAGCAGAGGGATTGAATAGAGTAAGAGTCTTCGGAATAGACAAGGAAGCCGTGGGCAGAGTAGCCGCTAGAATTAGACGTATTCATCCCCCTGATGCTTACAAGGGTAAGGGCATTAGGTACTTTGGGGAGCAAGTTCGCCTTAAACCTGGCAAAGCTGGTAGGGCCGTGGGGAAGAAGTAGAACATGGCTAGGCGGGTTGGAAGGTCACGGCGACGCTGTGCTGTTCACAAAACAAGACCCAGGTTATGTGTTTTTCGCAGCTCGAGGCACGTTTATGCCCAGGTCATAGATGATACCGGATCTCATACTTTGGCCGCTGCATCAAGTCTTGACCCGGTGTTGAGGCCCGAAGCGCACGAGAAAACGAAGGTTGCGGCATTGGTAGGTTCACTGGTTGCCAAGCGGGCTATGGACAAGGGTGTGAAAGAGGTCGTCTTTGATAGACATGGATACAAATACCATGGTCGAGTTAAGGCTCTAGCTGAAGGGGCTAGGGAGACAGGATTGGAGTTTTAGGTCTGGAGAAGCAATGAATGCAGAAGAATTAGAACCTAAGGTAGAGTTGTCTGAGAAGCTGATCAACGTGAACCGCGTTGCCAAGGTGGTCAAAGGAGGAAAGAATCTCAGTTTCAATGCTTTGGTAGCGGTTGGCGATGGCAATGGGCAGGTGGGTATTGGGATGGGCAAAGCCAAGGAAGTTTCCCAGGCGATTCAAAAGGCAGGTGCCGTTGCCAGGAAGAGCCTGATCACTGTACCTCTGGCGGGAACGACGATTCCACACGAAATAACAGTTAAGCTTGGAGCGGTCAAGGTTTTGCTTAAGCCGGCAGCACCGGGCACCGGGGTTATTGCTGGCGGGAGTATGCGCGCTGTGCTTGAAGCGGCTGGTGTAAGGGATATTCTTACCAAATCTCTTGGCAGCTCTAATCCGATAAATCTGGTAAAAGCGACTATGGTCGCCCTAGACCGGTTGAGAGAACCTGAGAAAGAGATAGCAAGGCGGAGAGCATAGCCAATTAGCCAAGGTTCGATGAGCAAAGTGAGAAAGCTATACATTACCTGGACCAAAAGTGCTATTGGTTATGCTAGGGACCAAAAGATGACTATAAGAGCCTTGGGGCTGCACCGTCTGCATCAGAGGGTAAGGCATGACGACACTGCCTCAATTCGTGGCATGGTTGCCAAGGTCAAACATCTGGTTAAACTGGAGGAGGTGGAGGAGTAGTGGTAAGGCAGAATGATCTGGCACCTGCTGCTGGATCAAAACGCAGCAGAAAGCGTGTTGGCCGTGGGCTAGGTAGCGGCCATGGCAGATATTCAACAAGAGGTATGAAGGGGCAGAAGTCACGCAGTGGTGCTGCGATTCCAGCGTACTTTGAGGGGGGGCAATTGCCCTTGGTGAAGCGCTTGCCTACGAAGCGGGGTTTTACCAACATTTTCAGAAAGGAATACTCTGTTGTTAATCTAGGCAGGCTGAACATATTTGAGACCGGTAGTCTGGTGGATCGGGATAAGCTGCTTGAGGTGGGACTGATTAGATCAGCCACAAGGCCGGTGAAGGTCTTGAGCGCGGGTGAGTTGACCCGAGGCTTGGTGATTAGAGCTGACAAGTTCTCGACTGCTGCCAAGAAGAAGATTGAAGCAGCGGGGGGAAGCGTGGAGGAGGGACGAAGTGCAACAGAGGCAAGGTAGACCACGCCTTCTTCAAGCATTGATAGATGCCTTCAGCTTGCCCGATTTGAGACGCAGAATCCTGTTCACCTTAGGCATTTTCGTCATCTTCCGCTTCGTGGCCCACGTCCCCCTACCTGGGGTTAATGCTGACGCGTTAGGGGAGGTTTTTAAGGCAAACCCGTTGCTGGGCATGCTCGACATGTTCAGCGGTGGGGCAATGCGTAACTTCAGCATTGTGGCTATGGGTGTTTACCCCTACATTACCGCTTCCATCATTATGCAGTTGCTGGTGCCGGTCATCCCGCGCTTACAAGCTCTTTCCAGAGAGGGTGAGGCGGGAAGGAACAAGATCAACCTCTATACGCATTGGCTTATGGTGCCTCTGGCTGGCCTCCAGGGGTACGGACAACTGGTGCTTCTACGCCGGAGCGAGTTTGAAGGTACTGTTGCTATTAGCGGGGCAGACGCGTTGACTACAGCGACGATAATTCTGTCCCTGACGGCGGGTACTGTATTCCTGGTCTGGTTGGGCGAGCTTATCACTGAGCGAGGCATCGGCAATGGCGTTTCGATGATAATCTTCGCTGGTATCGTGGCTGGTTTGCCAGAGATGGTGGGTCGAGGTGAGCTGGCAAGAAGAGAGAATCTAGAGGGGATGATTGCTTTTATCCTGCTGGCTTTGGTCACGGTGATAGTCATAGTCATCTTTACCGAAGCACACCGCCGTATTCCGGTACATTACTCCAGGAGTGTCTTTCGGGGAAGGAGAATGTACCGTCAATCAGGTTCAACCCATATACCCCTGCGGGTGAATACCGCCGGGATGATACCACTTATTTTTGCTATGGCGTTGGTGTTATTACCTGCCACTGCAGCCAGCTACTTCCAAGGAGGCGTGGCTGAATTCTTTCAGACGTGGACTGGCCACTGGAGTTACTGGCTGGTGTATTTCCTTCTGGTGATTGCCTTTGCCTTTTTCTATACTATGGTCATGTTTGAGCAGCAGGATCTGGCGGGGACTTTGCAGAGGCAGGGCGGGTTTGTACCCGGGGTACGCCCCGGGCGGGCTACTGGGACTTATCTCAGCCAGGTGGTGACTCGCATCACCTGGGGCGGGGCCCTTTTTCTGGGTATGGTCGCCATAATGCCTTTCATCGCCGAAAACTTGACTGGTGTTCAAGTGGTGGTGCTTTCGAGCACTGCCTTGTTGATTATGGTCGGCGTGGCCCTGGATACTATGAAGCAGCTGGAGGCGCAGCTCCTGATGCGCCGCTATGAAGGATTTCTCAGGTGATAGTGGGAGGGACAAATTGCGGTTAGTTCTCTTGGGTGCCCCAGGCTCAGGCAAGGGGACGCAAGCAGAGAGGCTTTCCAACAGTAGTGGTTTGGTGCACATAGCTTCTGGCGATCTGTTCCGTCAGGCTGAGAAGGAAGGTACGGAACTAGGTAAGATGGCTAAGTCTTACATGGAAAAGGGGCTGCTTGTTCCTGATGACGTGACCATAAAGATGATACTGGAACGTATTGCTGCGACCGATCAGGGATTCGTGCTAGATGGTTTCCCCAGGACTATTGAGCAGGCGCAGGCTTTGGATAAGACATTGGGAGAGGAGACCATTGAGAAGGCGATATATATTAAGGTTTCCGAGGAGGAGCTTCTTCGGCGTCTGAGCGGGCGCTGGATTTGTAGGCAATGCCAGACACCGTATCATCTGGTCTCGTCTCCGCCGAAGGTGGCTGGTAAGTGCGACCTTTGCGGCGGGGAGCTTTATCAACGCTCGGATGATACTGTGGAAACGGCTCAAAGGCGATTGGAGGTGTATTTTGCTCAAACCGCCCCTCTGATTGACTACTATAAGCAGAGCGGAAGATTGGTGGAAGTAGAGGGCGAGAGGGCGATAGAAGAGGTGAACAAGGGACTGTTAGCATTGCTCTGCTAGGGGAGAAATGGGTATAATTATCAAGTCTCCTGAGGAGATTGCTATTATGCGACGGGGAGGAAGGATCGTATCGAGGGTGTTGCAAGCGTTAGCTAAGGAAATCAGACCTGGGATGAGGACCGAGGAGTTGGACTCGATTTGTGCCCGGGAGTTGGCCAGACATGGAGCCAGGTCTTCCTTTAAGGGATATCGAGGATTTCCAGCTTATCTTTGTGTCTCGGTGAACAACGAGGTAGTGCATGGTATCCCTGGGGAACGGGTAATTCATGAAGGGGAGATAGTGTCGTTGGACGTGGGGGCAATCGTCGATGGCTTTCAAGGCGATGCTGCAATTACTGTGGGGGTGGGTGGTGTTAGCCCGGAGACAAAGATGCTTATGGAAGCTGCAGAGGGTGCTCTTTTGGCTGGTATCGCCAGGGCAAGAACTGGAGCCCACTTAGGGGATGTGTCGTCAGCTATCCAGGCCTATGCGGAATCCAGAGGTTTTTCCGTGGTGAGGGAGTATACAGGACATGGCATTGGTCGAGAGATGCATGAAGATCCCCAGATTCCCAATTTTGGCTCCCCGGGGCAAGGTCCCGTGCTGCGGGAGGGGATGACGTTAGCCATTGAGCCCATGGTAAACGCTGGGGGGTGGCTGACCAAGGTTAGTGATGATCGGTGGACCGTTGTTACTGCTGATGGTAGTCTTTCGGCGCACTTTGAGCATACTATTGTCATTACGGGTGGCGAGCCAGAGATTCTCACCCGGATTAACTGAGGCGTATGGCTAAGAGAGAAAGGATAGAAGTCGAAGGAAAAGTCCTGGAGTGTTTGCCCAATGCCATGTTTCGTGTTGAGCTGCCGAGTGGACATAGGGTGCTGGCTCATATTTCCGGCAGGATGAGACGTCATTTCATCAAGATTCTCCCTGGTGACGTCGTCCGACTGGAGCTTTCGCCCTATGATTTGAGTCGCGGTAGGGTCATCTACCGCTTCAAGTAACTATCTGGGAGAGAGGTTGTGAAGGTTCAAGCTTCGGTTAAGAGGCGTTGCAAGCAGTGCAAAGTAGTAAGACGCAAGGGTCTGGTAAGGATCATTTGCTCTAATCCAAAGCACAAGCAGAGACAAGGGTGAAACGGAGGTTCAAGTGCCACGTATAGCAGGTGTCGATATTCCTGGAAATAAGCGGATAGAGATCGCTTTGCAGTACATCTACGGAATTGGCTCTAGTATGAGTAAAAATATCTTGGCTCAAACAGGTATTAGCCCCGACATCAAAGCAAAGGAGTTGGCTGACGAAGATATTAGCCGTCTGCGTGAATTTGTTGATAAGGAATGCAGGGTAGAAGGGGATTTGAGGAGAGAGGTGAGCCTTAACATCAGTCGGCTTACGGAGATTAGCTGTTATCGCGGTCTTAGGCACCGCCATAGACTGCCTGTTCGAGGACAACGTACTCGAACCAATGCTCGGACTAAGCGGGGTGCGAAGCAAACGGTGGCTGGCAGAGGCAGGCGCCGTGGCCTAGCCAAGAAGTAAAGGTTGACAGGAAATGACTGAGAAGAAAAGAGGTAGACCTCGGGGAAAAAAGAAGGAGAAGAAGTCCGTTCCTGTAGGCAGGGCTTACATCCATTCCACATTCAATAATGTTATTGTCACTCTTACCGATACTGCCGGGAATGTTATTGCCTGGGGAAGCGCAGGCACTGGCGGCTTCAAGGGCTCGCGTAAGGGCACTCCTTATGCTGCCCAGTTGGCGGCTGAGGGAGCAGCCAGACGCGCTAAGGAGCATGGCTTACGCCAGGTCGATGTTTATGTAAGAGGGCCGGGTAGTGGCCGAGAGGCTGCCATTCGTTCTCTTCAGATTGCTGGTATTAATATCACCAGCATTAGGGACGTGACTCCTATCCCGCACAATGGGTGCCGACCTCCAAAGAGAAGGAGGGTTTGAGGAACAATGGCTCGCTACAATGGACCTGTTTGTCGGTTATGTCGCCGTGTAGGTGACAAGTTGATGCTCAAAGGGGAGAGATGTGCTACTCCCAAGTGCGCTATGGAAAGACGGCCAACGCCTCCAGGAAAGCGTCCTACCCGTCCCCGTAGGCTGTCTGATTATGAGTTGCGGCTTCGAGAAAAACAAAAAGCCAGATATAGCTATGGCGTGCTGGAGCGCCAGTTCTACCGGTTCTTCTCAAAGGCTGGGAAAATGCCTGGTGCCACGGGGGAGAATCTGAAGCAGTTGCTGGAGAGGCGATTGGACAGCACTGTCTATCGTCTGGGTTTTGGCGAGTCTCTGAACCAGGCCAGGCAGTTGGTGCGGCATGGTCATATGATGGTTAACGGGCGAAAAGTCGATATTCCATCTTTCTTGGTCAAGCCGGGGGATGTCATTGCTTGGAGAGACAGGGGGGTGAAAAAACAGCCTTACAACATGGCCTTGGAAAGAGTTGATTCCCATGTCATTCCTAGCTGGCTGAGCTTAGACAAGGAAGACCTCTCTGGACGAGTATTGACCCTTCCTGTCCCTGAGGAGATTGCTGCCAAGTTCGATGGAAAGATGATCGTAGAGTATTATTCTCGATAGCCTTGAAAGGAGGCAGTAGCTTTGTCCTATCTTGTGATGCCGAACGTAGAGTGTGTGGAAAGCCAGGATAGCTATGGGCGGTTTGTAGCGGACCCCTTGGAAAGGGGCTTCGGCATTACGCTGGGTAATGCTTTACGACGCGTTCTCCTCGGTTCTCTGTTGGGAGCGGCAGTGACCTGGATAAAGATTGAAGGGATAGAGCACGAGTTTTCCACTATCGCGCATGTAAAAGAGGATACGACGGAATTCACACTGAATGTGAAGGCGATACGGTTGCGTCCTGTGACCAAGCAAGACGGCAAGCTATTTCTTGAAGTGGAGGGGGAAAGGAAGGTTCTAGCTGGCGATATCAGGGCCACAGCGGACTTTGAGATCGCTAATCCTGAGCTTCACTTGGCCACTTTGGACTCATCCGAGGCGAGACTCTCTGTCGAGTTCAACGTGAATCTAGGAAAAGGTTTTGTAGTTGCAGCTCATACAAACGGTCTACCTATAGGGATAATCCCGGTAGATGCTATCTTCTCCCCGGTGCGTAAGGTTAACTACTTTATTGAGACCGCCAAGGTTGCTGAGCATGCTGATTACGAGAAACTCACTCTTGAGGTTTGGACTGACGGTACTATGTCAGCCATAGAAGCGATGAGTGAAAGCGCCCAGATACTGAGGGAGCATTTCTCCTTTTTTACCTCCCTTGTTCCTGCTTATGCTGGGGAAACTGACAGAGGGCCTGCTGCTGATGGGGTCCCAACCGAACTATATGAGGCTCCTTTGGAGCGACTTGGGCTCTCGCCGCGCGTGTTTAACTGCCTGAGAAGAAACAAGCTCAGTAAAGTAGGACAATTGCTGGAAATGAGCGAGCAAGAACTTCTCTCACTCAAGAAGCTGGGACGGAAATCCCTGGAGGAGCTGGAACAGCGTATTGAGGAAATGGGTTTGACCTTGAGGTCGAGAGAGGGGAAGCATGAGGCATAGAGTAGCTGGGCGGAAACTTTCCAGGCCGACAGGCCACAGAATGGCAATGTATCATAACTTGGCTGCCGATCTCTTAAGACACGAGAGGATTGTCACTACTGAGGCCAAGGCCAAAGAGGTTCGAGGCATAGCAGAGAAGGTGGTTACCTTGGGGAAAGCCGGCACTATTCATGCTAGGCGACAGGCATTGTCCATGATAAGCGATAAGAAGGTGATAGACAAGGTTTTTGGTGAGCTTGCTCCGAGATATGTTGATCGTAATGGTGGATACACGCGAGTCCTCAAGATGGGGCCTCGCCTCGGTGATGCAGCACCTATGGCACTTCTCGAGTTGGTGAGCTAAGGTGCCTTGGGGAGGATAATATTTCTAGTTCGGAAGTACCTGCCAGGGTTGTGCTGATTACGGAATACGATGGCACTAGATACCATGGTTCTCAATACCAGGATAATGCGCCCACTGTTCAGCGGGAAATGGAGCATGCCTTGCAGAAGCTCACGGGGGAGAAAACCCGTATCGCTGTGGCCAGTCGGACCGATACCGGGGTTCATGCCGGAGGACAGGTGGTGAGCTTCAAGACCAATTCATCTTTCTCTCCACAGATATGGGTCAATGCGTTGAATTTTCATCTCCCACCAGACATTGCAGTCAAAGCTGCCTATAAGGTGAACAATGGTTTTGATGTTCGGCATGATGCTTGGAGCCGAGAGTACCGTTATTCTATTTTGAATAGGCGTGCACCATCCCCGTTAATGCGAAGGTTTAGCTACCTTGTTCCCCAACCAGTTGATATCGAGGCCATGAATTGTGCCTGTCAGGAGCTCATCGGGGAGCATGATTTCGCTTCCTTCTCTACAGTGGTGAGTGGCGGAACCCGTCGACGGGTTTTCAAGGCTGAAGTTGGCAGGGAGGATAACTTAGTGATCTTTGACATGGAAGCAAATGCCTTTTTGCCACGTCAGGTGCGCAATACTGTAGGTGGCTTGATTAAGGTGGGCTTGGGCAAGATGAAAGTGGAGACATTCTGGGAACTGGCTCGCTCTGGGCAGCCGGGAGCCATAGGACCGGCTGCTCCGGCGCAAGGTTTATGCCTCATGAAAGTCAACTATCACCATTTCCCGCCCCCTGGTGAGGAGTAATGAAAACCTATAGTGTAAAGGCTTCAGACATTAAGCGTAATTGGTGGGTGATTGACGTCTCTGGGGAAACCCTGGGTAGGATAGCTACCGAGATAGCTAACTTGCTTCGAGGCAAAGGCAAACCGATGTATGCTCCTCACCTTGACGTGGGCGACTATGTAGTTGTGGTGAATGCAGCTAAGGTTCGGGTGACGGGCAAGAAAGCGGAAGAAAAGGTTTACTATCGACACACTCAATATCCCGGAGGATTGAAGAGCACCACCTTTGCCGAGGTGCTGAAGACTCATCCTGCTCGGATAATTGAGCATGCGGTAAAAGGGATGATTCCCCACAATCGTCAGGGGCGGGCCATGTTGAGGAGACTTAAGGTTTATCCCGGAGATACTCATCCTCATCAAGCCCAGGTGGAAGCCCAGTAGGAGGGGTTAATTGACTGAGCAAGCCTATTTCTATGGAACAGGAAAAAGGAAGACTGCTATCGCTAGAGTAAGATTGCTGCCAGGTGCTGGCACTGTTATTGTAAACGGCAAACCCTTAGAGGAACATTTCCCTCTACTTACCCTTCAAGCTAGGGTGATGGAGCCGTTGCGAGTGACAAATACATTGGATACATTTAATGCCGTAGCCAAGGTGGAAGGGGGAGGGATTTCGGGGCAGGCAGGGGCTATTCGTCATGGCATTGCTCGTGCCTTGGTGGAGAGCGATGAGGGACTCAAGCCCTTGCTACGCCAATATGGATTACTTACCAGGGATTCAAGAATAAAGGAACGTAAGAAGTACGGCCTCAAGCGTGCTCGTAAGGCACCCCAGTACACCAAGAGATAAGGACGCAGTCTGTTTGCGTTGGCATTTTGTCCTTTGGGTTAGCGTACAGTCCCGCAAATAGGTTGATTTAACCGATCTGCAAGCGGCCAATTCAACTTTGCCATTGCCAGCCCTTGGCGTCCTGTCATTCTGAGCCCTTCGCTTCGTGCCATTCTGAGATCGCCTTAGGTCTCCAGAGGGTCGCCTGAGGCGACAGCGACCGAAGAATCCGGCGCCGCTCAGCACAGGCCCCCG
>Ga0114920_10001050_pt1 | contig 12582 bp, 11 predicted proteins | sample ChitaG_FD_88683 | JGI IMG/M metagenome (GOLD analysis project Ga0114920, IMG submission 88683) | Deep subsurface microbial communities from South Pacific Ocean to uncover new lineages of life (NeLLi) - Chile_00310 metaG | ecosystem: Environmental > Aquatic > Marine > Oceanic > Sediment ... | reverse complement strand
TTTCCCACGAAAAGGAGTAGGGGCGAGCCATAGCCCCGCCTGATGGCTTGAACTTGATCGTTATCCACGTTCTCGAAAGGTTTTAGGTCAATTCCCAGGGGAACGACGACGCACTTATCCGCAAAGCGGCTGAGACAGAGGGAACTGCGGATGTAATTGGGGCTGGTGGCGATGATGCGATCAGCCTTAGCCAGGACCTTCCACAGGAAGGGCTTGTACAAGCGCAGCAGGTACTTCTGCCGGACGACGTCGCTGTGGTAGGTGAGCACGAACTTTCGGCTTTGTCCCAGAAAGAGTTGGCCCAATTCGCCGGGGGGATTGGGGAAGTGGAGATGGGCGATGTCCGGCTTCAGGCGGCGCATCCAGACGTAGAAGCTGGGGCTGATGGGGGCGCCAGAGATGCGGAGGGGACAGCCGGCCTTGATCACCGGCACCCCCTCGACCTCCTCAATGGCCGTCCTTGGCCCGGTGTTGGTTACCAGCACCTGGACATCGAGTCCCCGCTGGATCAACCCCTCAGCCAGCATCTTGACGTGGTTCTCGATCCCGCCCAGGACGGGGTAGTAGTCCTTATAGACTTGGAGGATCTTCAACGGCTCGCCGCCTCCTTATAGACCTTTAGCGTCTCCTGCGCCGTCCTCTCCCAGGAAAACCGCGCCGCCTGCCGCAGGCCCTTCTCCCTCATCTCCTCCCGCAGCGCCTCATTGCGCAAAACCTGCTCGATCTTTGCCGCCATCTCCTCGACGTCGAGAGGATCGAAGGTCAGCGCCGCCTGGCCCACGATCTCTGGCAGGCTGGATGTATTCGAGCAGACGACGGGCGTCCCGCAGGCCATAGCCTCCAGCACTGGCAGGCCGAAGCCCTCGTACAAAGACGGGAAGACGAAGAGGGTTGCGCCGCTGTAGAGGGCGGGCAGGTCTGCCTCCGGCACCGGCCCCAGGAAACGGACGACGTTTTCAAGTCCCAGGGCCTGCGCTCGCTGTCGTGGTTCAGGGTAGCGAGAGTCCCAGGCGCCGGCGATGACGAGCGTGAAACGTGATGCGTGATGCCCTTCGACAGGCCCCTGGTCCTTTGGCCCAGGGACAAAGGGCTCAGGACGACGCGTGATGCGTGAGAAGGCGTCAATCAGGCGAACGAGGTTCTTGTGGGGCTTGTTGATGCCCAGGTAGAGGAGATAGTCTTCTGGAAGGCTGTATTTGCAACGCACTCGCTCTACCTCGGTGGGAGGCAGTGGATTAAAGCCGCCATCAGCCGCCAGGGGGATGGCCGTGACCTTTTGTGGCAGGAGATGGTAAAGGGTCAGCAGGTCGCGGCGGGTGGCCTGGGAGATGACGATGACGCAAGATGCCGCCCGCAGGGCCAGGGCCGTCATCCATCGGAACAGCAACCGGGCTGTGGGAGAAACACGCTGCGGAAAGAGGAGAGGGATCAAGTCGTACACCGTCACCACTGCCGGTACGCCAGGCCAGTAGGGCATCAGATAATAGGGACTGTGGTAAACGTTGGCCCCCAGGCTGCGCAACAGACGGGGGACGACCCACTGCTGGCGTAGAAAGAAGGGGGAGAGGGGAACATCCACCACTTGTACCCTCTCGCCAGCCAGCGCTGTCAGGTCCCAGGGGGAAGGTTGAGCAGGATCGGCCAGCAATATGAGCCGGTCGTCCTTGCTGAGAAGCGGCATCATCGCCTGAGCCAAGTTAACCACGTAGCGGCCGATGCCGGGGAAGTGGTCGGTGGCGGTGCGGGCATCTAGGCAGAGGTTCATTTTCCCCCCTCGCAGGTCGCAAGAGTAGGTCTAGAGGGCCATAGGAAGACAATCATTCCTCCTCCCAGGAGAAGAACGGCATAGAGCCCAAAGCCAGAGGCCAGGGGACCCCATGGCGCGGGAAGCAAGATGGCCCACAGATGGGTCAGACGCGAGAGTCCAGCCAGGAAGTAGGCCAGGATGACCAGGTTGCGTCCCTGCTCCCCCCGGCCCCATAGCCAGGTCATGGCCGGGAGAAGGAGGACGTGATTGTATCTTTCAGTGTGGGGGAAGAGAAGAAGTCCGAAAAGCACCAACAGGTAGAATGCCCCCTCTGCCTGGGCTGGGCCTGCCCGGAGGAGGATCGTGAGGGTGATCAGAGCCAGGAGACCTAATAGTGAATACCCTACCAGTCGGATGATTTGGGGAGTAAAGGACCAGGGGGGCGACCAGGTGATAGTGTGCTGCTGTGTAACCGAAAGACCAGGAACCTGAAAGATTTGGGGACGTCCCAGGCGTTCCAGCCAGGCGACCAGGGATTGGTCATCTACCCCTACCTGTTCGGAGGCAGAGAGAACGCGTCTTGGTAGAATCTCAAGCCAGTAGTCATGGCTCCCTGTGGGGGCAAGGAGGAAAGGCAAGCCCAGGACAAGGAGAACGACCAGGATGGCAAAGATAAACAACCGCCAGCGACGCAAGAGGGGCAATGCCCCTAGCCAAATAATGGGGAAGAGTCTTGCTCCGACAGCAAGCCCGCTGGCAAGGACTGTCGAAAGGCGAAAATCCTTCACTTCGGCTCGAAGAGCCTGCCCAATGACGAGAGCGACAGCCAGGAGGACAAAGCTGTTCTGACCCAGGGTGAGATCCAGAAACGTAGGACCGAAGGTCAGAATGAGGAGAAAAACTACTGCTCTGTGCCTCCACTCCTCGTATCCGGCGATCTGTGCCAACGCAATGGCACTCCAGGCAACAAAGGCAAGCACCAACAGCACCCAGACAATGGTGGCAACAGGGAAGGAGAAGAATAGAGGTTGCAACAGCCAGAGCCATATCGGCGGGTTGTAGGGTACAGGGAGATGCCCAGAGAGGCTTGTCTCGACTTGCAGGGTCTCCAGGAATTCGGGAGACCATCCATAGGGCGAGACGCCCAGGCGGACCGCCCAGGCTCCAGCATAAAAAGCAGCGAAATCCTTCAGCTTGGGATAGGGGAAGAAAGTATTGAGGCGGAGCAGGGCTGTACCGAAATGTGTCAGGGCCCCGGCCCCTCCGACAATGCCCCACAGCCATCGTTGCCTCATTGTCTTATGCTCGTTCGGCGAAGATTGGCTCACAGAACCCTTTTCCAAACACGAAGGCTCAAATCGTTACTCTAGCATAGATATCCGCAAGACTCTTGACGACACGGCCTACGCTGTGCTCGGAGAGAGGATACGAGGGCAGGTCGTCGCAGCGCCAAATGGCGTTCAACATCGTGATGATAGAATCCACATCCACCTCAGGCAGCACAAACCGAGGCAGGTGACGCTCAAACTCCGGTATCGCCGGCGGGCAGATGACCTTGGAGCCCAGAGCCACTGCTTCCAGAATCACTGTAGGCAGTCCCTCGGAGCGAGAAGGCAAGACCACGATCTCAGCGCCGCGCATCAGAGCCAATGCATCCTGATGTGGTATGTGGCCCAGGTAGGCCGCTCCTGCGGTCTGCCGCATCTGGTCCAGAAAGCGCGCTCCCTCGCGGTTGGTGCCACAGAGGACGAGCTGCACCTGAGGGTGATGAGCTTGCCAGCGTTCATAGGCATTCAACAAGTCATAGACGCCTTTATTGTAAGTGATGTCACCGACAAAAAGTAAATATGGCTCCTCGCCAAGGCTGTATCGCTGGCGAACGCCTTGCAACTCGCTCTGGGGCTGGGGAACAGGCAGATCGAAGGCGACAGGGATAAGCACCGTCCGCTCAGCGGGAAAGCCACTATCAATGGCAAACTGTTGCACCCCCTCACCACAGCACAATAGCAAGTCGGCTACGCTCACCAGCCGCGCTGGATCAGTCATCAAGTCCCGCAGGTCGGCTACTATTGGCACGCCTGCTCGTTTCAATGCGCCATAAAATAGGCGGCCTCGGTAGCGAGTATGGAAGTGGATTAAGTCGATTTGGTGTTGGCGGACCAGATGAGGGAGCCACAGTGTGAACCAGAGTTGGGTTAGGATGTAAGTGGCAGCGTGGATGGGTAACGGCTTCTGGCCGGCGCTGATGCGGTTCGGTAACCAGCGCAATAGGCGTACTTTCCCCTTGCTGAGCGTGCGAGTCTGGCCCGGCATCCGTTCGGTCAGGATGAAGATAGTCTCAATGTCACCGCAGTTGATCAGGCGGTTGACAATGCTCCCAAAGTAGGTAGCAGCACCCCCAGTGGCTGGCGGATACAGAGATGTCAGGATGAGCAGCCTCATTGGCGATTCTCCAGGGCTAACCGAATGGCTCTCGTGAAAGTTTTCTGAGCGTAGGGTACATCATAGCGCTGAATCCTTTCTCGAGACTTGCTCCCCATCTCCCTACGCAATTTGTCGTCATTGAGCAAGCGTTCAAGTGCTTGCTGTAATGCATTTACATTGCCAGCAGGGACAACGAAACCATTGTCACTTACCAAATCAGGGGCGCAGCCAGCCCGATTCGTAACAACGATTGGCAAGCCATAGGCCATAGCTTCGTTAACCACCAATCCCCAAGGATCATGAAGTGTCGGCAGCACAAAGACATCCGCCACGGAATAGTATTTAGCCTTCAATACTCCCTCAACATATCCAGGGAATTGAATGTTACTTGCTCCACTCGCCAGTCGCCTGAGATAATCCTCCTGGTCCCCTATCCCGGCTATTACCAAGATCGCATCCTCGCGCTCCATTCTTCGGAAAGCCTTAAGCAATACATCTAAGCCTTTGCGAGCAATCAGGTAGCCAAGGTAGAGGATGACTTTCTTGCCCTCAAACCCCATCTCGCCTTTAGATATCTTGACGGATGGGGTTTGATTACGAGGCACTACCTGCATGCCCGTGATGATCTTTTCAGGGGACACGCCACGCCGAACCAAGAAGTCAGCAGCTTGCGTCCCATAAGCAATAAAACTGTCGGCATTTCGGTAGAGAATTCGCCGATAGGTTTCGATCAACAGATGCCCAAGAGAGCCGCTTGTCGCAATCTCTCGCTCGCCCTCAATGTGCTCTGACCAGCAAATGAATGGCTTCCGCCTCAACTTGGCTGCAAAGAGCACCGCTAGCACAGACAGAGCGTTTTGAGGGTTCTCACCGGCTATGTAAACATCGTATACCTGTTTAGCCAACCGGCTAAGCAAATCCGGGTTCAAGACGATAGAAGCAGTGCTCCCAATGCGGATAATCCGGCGCGGTAGAACCACGTGATGAAAGTTGTAGCCGTTGAGGGATGTCTGCCATTGGCGATCCGCTGTCTTGGTCTGGCAGAAGTAGACCATGAGGTTCCACTCCTGGGCCAGAGCTTCGAAGATAGGCAAGCGGTAAGGGGCAACAATATTGTGCAGAATTAGCACACTCGACGATTGCTTCATGGTAAGATCGTGGTTGACAGGGCTATTCAGCAGTACTAGGTGACGGACTCTCGTCTCACTTCCTTCACTGCGACGAGTATCTTGGTCTTTGCCTTTCTCGATCTAGGATTGACCCTACCGACAGCTAGCATATCAAGGTAGTATAGCACAAAGGCAAACCAACCCCTGAAATAGAAAGGCAGCAACAGATAATTCACTAACCATGAATGATTTATGTCCTTATTTGTCAAGCCAACTATTCGCCCTAGGAAGTAGAAAACCGGAACCACCTTGATAATTTTGAGACCATTATTAGAAAGCAATTCTTGGTAACGCTCAAAACTCCGGTGTTTTACGTGGGGGGCAGCGTCTTTTTGGCAATCATCAAAATAACCAGATATCACGCACAATGCGCCCTCTTTTGAAAGACTGGCGAAATTCGAAAACACCTTTTCGAATTTCGCCTCATTGGTAATGTGATAAAGCACATCATAGGCGTTAATGATATCAAACTTCTTTCTTAGATTCATCTCGGTTCCCATATCTAGATTGATAAACTCATGATCGGGGTACTTCTCTGATAGGTGTTCAATAACTGTGGGTGATACGTCTATTCCAGTATAGCTTTGTATTCCCCTATTGATAAAGTAACCTGCCCAATATCCTGTTCCGCACCCAACATCTAAAACACTTTGGGGGCTCAAATCAATATTCATATCTCTGAGTATATCGTCCCATGACTTCTTTCTCAAGAGATACAGATACTTGTTGATTCTACCACCCCCTCCAACTGATGAAGTGCCGGATGATCCTCCTACTTCCTGAAGGCCCCATCTCTTATATCTACTGTCCCAATATTCTTTTTCATTGTATTTGATATTCACCGTCGAACTCCCTGCCTCAAAAATGACTAAATGGCATATCGCCAAACGTAGCACATACCCTTCTGTCAACCTATGACAGATTCCAATACTTTCTTGGTGCGCTGGACCAATACTGTCGGCGAGAAGTGTTTTTCGAGGCGTTGTCTACCGTTGTGCCCTAATGCTTTGCATGCAGCCTCATCCTGCAGGAGTTCAAGAACGTAGGAAGCCATCCCCTCGATGTCTCCATAAGGTACAAGGTATCCGGTCTCACCGTGGACAACAATCTCCGGAACACCCCCTGAGGCGAAGGCGACAACTGGTTTTGATGCAGCCATTGCTTCTGTGATAATCCTACCAAACCCTTCTTGATGTGCAGCCATGACTAGGATGTCTGTCGCGTGAAGCAATTTTGGAACATCAGACCGCCAACCCGCAAAGATAAAGCAACTCGAAAGACCTTTCGTTCGAACCCGTTTTCTCATTTCATCCTCAAAATCACCAAAGCCAGCTATCAGGAACTTTATATTCCCCTGTCTCCTGGCGACTATACTAGCTACCTCTACAAAGTGATGTGCTCCTTTTTGCCGCGAGATACCGCCAATTAGCGAAACAACCTTGTCGCGAGATTGCACGCCAAGGTCTTTGCGGAATGCTGAAACATCTAATGTAATGTCGAACCTATCGGTTTCTGTGCAGTTATAAATAACCTCAATTTTGCTCGGATCCAAACTTAAGTCCTTTACATTAAATTCTTTAACGAAATTGGAAATGGCAAGAATTCTCTTGGTCCCATATCTCAAGAGTTGGGAGTGCAAAAGCTTCATGAACTTGCTTTTGAAGGTGCTTCTACCTTCAAGAGAGCCTGTACGACCATGCAAAGTTGCGATTACCGGAATTATTGCAAGCATACCCGCAACAATGCCATAAATATCGGCGTTTCTCAAATGGGTATGAATAACATCAATCTCCTGATCTCTAATAACCCCAATGATGCTCTTGAGGCTCCTCACAAACTTGGTCTTGTGTTCCAAGTCAATCTCGTAGCAAGGGATGCCGAGCGACCGAACTTCCTGGAACATCTCTGGGTTTCGGAAGTAGGGGCCGATAATTGCTACGTCAAAATCATCTGACCGCTTTAAGCCCTTGGATAGAATCAAAGTATGACGTTCGGAACCTCCGGGACCGACGCTGCCCTGGATTTCAAGCACTTTTATTGGTTTCATAGATGGACATTCAACTAGTCAAAGCAACGGAATGGAGATAGACCACACTTAGGTCCTTAAGATGATTTGCCTCAGTAACATGATATCCACCTCGTCGAGAGTTCTCAAAGTGATCAACATGATAAGGTATACCACAACTCCTGCCAAGATTGCCACAATCAGGTTCACGGAACTTAAAAGATACGCTATGATGGCCATTACTGCGCTGGCCACGACGGGCTTAATTATGTGTTTTCGCAGGCTCAGGCTAACATCATCCTTCACCGCAAGGAAGACTCCAACAAAGTAAACACACTCTGATAGCAGCACTGTGACGGCTGCTCCCACATGCTGGTAGCGGGGGATCAAAATGAGATTGAATACGATGTTGGCGATCATCGCCACAAAAATGCTCTTCGCATTCTGCGCTTGTTGGCCCATGGAGTTGAGCCAATTAACAAGGAAGGTCGTCAAAGCGTTGATTACAACAGCCCAGCACATGATCCTTAATAGCAGGGCAGCTTCGTAGAAGGTATCCGTATAGAGGGTGATGATCAATGGTCTGGCTACGCTGAACAGCCCAAATGCGATAGGGACCTCTAGGAGCAGAAGGAACTTCAGCGATTTATCAATAACTCTATCTAGTGTCAGCCGATCCGATTCTTCTAACCTGGACATCACTGGATAGGCTACTTTTGAGTATGTGCTGGAAATCATTTGCAAGAGGAAGAATATCTGGAAAGCGATGCCGTACCACCCCAGAATGGCTGTTCTGGTGGTAAGCTTTGATAACAGAATGACGTCAATGCGACGATATACAAGATAACAAAAACCAGCGACTAAGAGTGGCACATTCTCCACCGCAAGGTAGCGATAGAACGCCCAGTCCAGACGAATGGTCATTTTCCTCACTGGCGACGCAAAGGCGAAGTACATGACGACAGAAATGATCAAAAAGACTAGATTAACTGCTAGCACGCCATAAGCAAATCCTGAGAGGCCATACCCTGCTGAGAGGACAAGGAGGCCAACCAGGGCCAACATCGTACGTTGCGCGACCAAGAAAATTGATTCCAGTGCCATGCGCTCGAAGGCGATAAAGGCTGCGAGGAATATCCCAGCGAAGGAATTGGCAAGAGAGGAAAGAAAAAAGATGACGATCAAATACTGAATTTCAAGGGGATGGTCGAGGACCTGAGTAACCAATAGTGCTAGGCCAAAGACAACCGGGGACAGCAACAGCTTGACTAAGTTGATGCTATACACGTAACTGTCCGCGGTGCTTTTATCCTTGGCGACATCACGAACCAGTACCGTTCTGAATCCAAACTCGGTGAAAAAAATCGCAATAACATTGAAGGAAATTACCAGAGAATACTTCCCATATCCAGTGTCTCCAAGCACACGGGCCAGATAGATGGAAAAGACAAAGCTAACGAGGTACTGGAGAACATTGGATACACCGACCCAGAGGGTGTTCTGCGCCAACCTTCGGGTCAGCCCTCTCTTCGTTTCCTTACCGCTCATCTGCCCCTCGCCACAACAATAAGCCGATTCCCGTGCCCAAGCGTGCCTCGGATAAACTCCAGCAAATAGCCTTTGCAACGCTTCAACTGTAGTGACTTGAGGTATTTCACAGTTGCCTCCCCGTCCCGGACGTTGAAAGTTGTGATCTTGGCAACCTCGAACCCGACTTTCTTAAGCATTTTCTGGATCGTTTCTCGGGTGAAATAATAAAGGTGTTCAACCGTCACGCCGGCTGTAGGCTGTTTACCCTGCCGCATACTTCTTAGATTAGCGTGGCACTCGAAATTGGGGGTTCTTATTAATACAACTCCTTGCGGTTTCAATATCCGGCGAACTTCTTGCAGCTCTGATAGAGGATCGGGCAAGTGTTCTATGACATTTATCATTGTCACTGCATCGAATCTTGCCCTCTCAAACCTAGCTTCCATAACCGCTCCATGACAGATGTCAAGATGATAATGCTTTCTACCATATCGGACAGCGTTTTCCGAGTATTCGACACCAACGCCCCCCCAACCTCTTCGCCGAGCCACCTTAAGCAAGAATCCAGTACCACACCCCATATCCAGCAACTTGCCCTTGACCCCGTACCTTTCCACAAGATAAAGGTAATACCTGGTAGCTATAGTACTCTGGTTTTCCAGGTATCGATCGATCTCATCCTGAGAGTATATCTCCTCGTAGTGCTCCCTTCGCTCTGCTGCATCCAGTCTTGGATTCAGATAGATTAGACCGCAACTTGTGCATCGAACATAGGTTCCTGTGCCAACATAGATATTGGTGGGATCATTAAACGTGGTCACCAACTCGCTACTGGCGGAGACACATAAATTGCAACGTGCATGTTCTGGCATCTATGCCCTTTCCGGCCTCCTGGCTCGAGGACCACCCTGTTGTCAAAATCAGTCCGTCAGGGAGCAAGTAGAACTTATCCTCCAGCGATTATCTCCAGCATCCGCTGTAAACGATTCTCGTAACTGTGCTCCCGATGAGCACGTTCGTAAGCTCTCCTGGCAATCGCTCGGCGCTCTTCGGGGTGGGACAAATAGTAATCGATCTTCTGTCGCAAATCCTCGACATTTTCAAAGCACACGATTTCCTTATCCGGTTCGAAGACCCTGCCTAGCCCATCACGATCTGGTAACAATGCTGTCTTGCCCACCAATTGAAACGCGCCAACACCAGCGACTTCGAATGTGCGCTTATTTATTCCGAGCACCTCCGAATAATGATGGAGATTGAGAACGATCTTGGAAGCACCGAGCACCTTCGCTTTCTTCTCCCCGACAGCGCTCCTTCCCATCCATTTCTGCTTGATATCCACATCCTTAGGTCCAAGGAGATTCCAACCGGCGCCCCAGATTCGCATATCATAGTCCCTGAGGTTCCGGATCAGCTGGAGTCGATAGGGATAACAGGTCCCTAGAACGCATAGATCGCAGCCAAAGCGCTTTTTCTCATCCGAGGTAAGATCGACGGGCCTATGAATATCAGGGTCGAAGGCTTGTGGCAAATAATAGATGTTTTGGAAGCCGACCTTTTCCAGTTGCTTCTTTAGATACAAATCTTTGACGAAGAAAAAACCGTAAATCCTGATGCTTTCAAAGACATACCTATTCTCGAGATTAGCGAGAGCATCGGGGAACCAATTGACCAGCGCCGCCTGCGAGCACTGCCTGAGTTCTAAGAGCATCTCTGGTGGGATACCATCTCCCTTAAGAACAAGAATAAGGTCTGGCGTCAAGCCTCGTATTACCAGTCTAAGCCTTTCACCCGCGCGTCGTATCATACGTGACCTCACGGGCTGAAGGTTCATTAGCTTGAACTTGATTCGGGCCCATGAAGTGAATCCCTCGAGGACAAAAGACACCTTAGGCCACTTGATGACTTGTACATCGTGTCCCATCTTCCGCAAGGTTCTATCGACAAAATAGGAGGTGTCCCCTTTAGCGTAGGAACTGGTGAGTAGAATCTTCATGGCTGAGTTCTCCCATATCTAGCCCAAGAGATCTTCGAGAAGCTGTTTCAATGGAGCACCTATAGCAACTGAAGTAAACCTCTCTTTGAACAGGGCATAGCCATTCTCGGCGATCTTGTGTCTCAGTCGGTCATCTTCTTTCAACCCCAAGATGGCTGTCGCGAGTGCCTCAGGATCCGCCATTTTGCACAGAAGGGCGTGCCTACGGTCAACAAATGCCTCTCGGGCAGCAGGTGAATCTCCTGTGATCAGCGCTTTTCTCACCGCTATGATCTGATAGGCCTTGTTTGGCACTACGTTGCTTGCCTTATGGGTGTTACCAAATATGCCTAACCCCACATCACAGCTAGCGATCAAGGTCGGCAACTTGCAAAGCGCTACTGAGTCTAGAAAAGCCACATTGTTCACTTGTAATTCGTTCGCTAGTCTTCTTGCCATCTGGTAGGTCTGCCCTCGACCCACAAGTCGAAAATGGATATCTACTCCTTTGTCCTCTAGTAACTTGGCGGCACGGATTATATACTCAACTCCATGCAGAGGAATAAAAGTCCCGAAGAAAAGAACATCAAAAACATCATTTTGATCGGCGTCGATGGGGAAGAATACTCGCTCATCAGCGCCGATAGGAACTACACAGAACTTGGAAAGGGGGAGCTTAAATTCCTGGGCAAAGAAGCTAGCGTGTGCCTCAGTGTCCAAGATGATGATATCGGCCAATCTAACAGCAAGCCAGTCTAAAAAGTAGTAATATCTAGCCCGGGGAGAATTGGCAGCAATGAGCTTCCTGTCGCAGACAAGGGTATCATATAGCGAGACAAAGGCATCAAAGACGACAGGTTTGCGAAAGACTTTGCCCAGTAGAAACGCTAAAGGTACATCTCCGTGCCCTATCTTACCTACAAAGATTATATCGAAGCGCCATGGCTCAAGCCGTTGAAACTTGTACCACAAATCGTAGTAACGTCGAAGTGTAGCTCTAATCGAACTGTGACACTCGACCAAATCGACGCCATTGCTAATCAATCCATTCATCAAAATCACGTTTCGTTGTTCTTCTCGTTGGTAAGAACCAAAATAACATACTCTCATGTCAACATCCGAGAAATCAGTGAAAATCGCCAAGACAAGGTGTCCTCAAAGAGTCAAGAGAACATGTTACTTATCCTGCAATTCTGTTGTTAGTGCCGATTGATGAAAGTGTAACCTGCTCTTATTCCGGGGCGTAGACAAGAAGAACATGGCCAACGAGAAGACCCCGAAAGCTTCCGGGGCCAGCAGCCGGGTCAAGACCAGGTTGGCCAGGAAGCCGAACAGGATGTTAAAGTAGGAGCTAGCAGCCACGAACAGGGCCCCGCGCACCACCCTGAAGGCCAGGGGCTCCTCACTCGCCACCTTCTGTCCCCTCTCCCTGCCGCTCCAAGTAAGCCACAATAGCCCTGGCATACTCGTCGAGGCTTCGCCCCGAGGCTCAGCTCGAAGGGTCGCCCAGGCGCTTCTTCAGGCTTGCATAGACCTTAGCATCGTCAATCTTGGCGTAGTCGTGGACGATCAGATTGCGGAAACGGGCCATGTCGAGCAGCGTGGGCAGCAACTCCTGGGGCACCACCCCCTCCTCTCCCAAAACTTGAAACACGTCCCTGTTGCCCTCAGGATAGCGGAACCCTTCCAGGGCGATCAGACGCCGGCCGACGTCTAGACAGGCTTCAACAGC
>Ga0114920_10001049_pt1 | contig 12587 bp, 13 predicted proteins | sample ChitaG_FD_88683 | JGI IMG/M metagenome (GOLD analysis project Ga0114920, IMG submission 88683) | Deep subsurface microbial communities from South Pacific Ocean to uncover new lineages of life (NeLLi) - Chile_00310 metaG | ecosystem: Environmental > Aquatic > Marine > Oceanic > Sediment ... | reverse complement strand
ATCCCTGAAGAGTCTTTTAATAATAAGGAGCTTAACGAAGCTAGGACTAAGGTTGATGCGGCACTGGAGAAGTGGCGGGCATTGGTCAGTTCTTAGGAGTTTTTGATGCTTAAAGGCAAGGTTCATAAATACGGCGCTGATGTGAATACTGATGTCATTATCCCGGCACGCTATCTTAATGTCTCTGACCCCCAAGAGCTAGCCAAGCACTGCATGGAGGATATAGACAAGGACTTTGTAAATCAGGTCAAGCTAGGGGATATTATGATGGCTACCACCAATTTTGGCTGCGGCTCATCAAGGGAGCACGCCCCGCTGGCGATTAAAGCGTCGGGGATATCCTGTGTAGTAGCCAAAAGCTTCGCCCGTATCTTTTTTAGAAATGCCATCAATATTGGTCTGCCGCTCCTTGAATGTGATGAGGCGGTGGAGAAAACCGAGGCGGGTGACAATCTAGAAATTGACCTATCTAAAGGCGAGATACAGAATTTAAGTAATGGTAAGGAATTTAAGGCTAAACCCTACCCTGATTTTATGGCGGGGATTATCTCAGCCGGTGGGCTAATTGAGTATACCAAGAAGCGACTTCAAAGGAGGACTTAGAGTGCAGTTTGACCTGGCGGTCTTACCCGGTGACGGTGTTGGCCCTGAGGTTACCAGCCAAGCAATTAAGGTCTTAGAGGAAGTAGGTAGAAGGTTCGGGCACAGTTTCAACCTGCACCACGGCTTGGTAGGGGGCGTTGCCATTGATGAGATTGAAAGTGCCCTCCCGGATGATACGCTCAAGATGTGTAAAAGGTGTGAGGCGGTGCTTTTGGGTGCTGTGGGCGGGCCCAAGTGGGATGACCCAAAATTGGCGGTTCATCCTGAGGATGGGCTTCTGGCGCTGCGCAAAGGTCTGGGGCTTTTTGCCAATCTTCGCCCGGTCAAGGTTTTTCCAGAGCTTATCAATTCTACCAATCTTAAGCCTGATGTTATTTCAGGGGTTGACCTCGTATTTGTGCGTGAGCTTACCGGTGGCCTTTATTTTGCCCGACCCAAAAGGCAGTGGCGGACAAGTCGTGGCAGATGGGCTACTGATTCAATGACCTACTCTGAGCAGGAGATTGAGCGTATCTTAAGGGTCGGCTTTGAGCTGGCAAGGAGCCGGTGCAAGAGGTTGGTCTCGGTGGATAAGGCTAATGTGCTTCAGGCTTCCCGCTTGTGGCGGCAGGTGGCGGTTGAGGTAGCCTCAAGCTATCCCGATGTGGAGCTGGAGCATATGCTGGTCGATGCCTGCGCCATGCGGCTAATCCAGAAACCTACCTACTTTGACGTTCTGGTTACCGAGAATATGTTCGGTGATATTCTGACTGATGAGGCATCAATGCTGGCTGGCTCAATGGGGATGCTGCCTTCAGCTAGTTTAGCTGGTGTGCCCAAGGAGGGAGTTAATATATTTGGCATGTATGAGCCGATTCACGGTAGTGCTCCCCGCCGTGCCGGGCAGAATCTGGCTAATCCCATCGCCACTATCTTGAGCGCCGCCATGATGCTGCGCTACTCCTTTGGTCTAAATAAAGAAGCGCAGGCGGTTGAGGTTGCGGTAGATAGGGTGCTGAAACAGGGTTATCGTACCTATGATATAATGGACGAAGGTAAAATAAAGGTGGGGACGAAGCAGATGGGCGATTTGATTTGTGAGAAAATAGGAGGCTAGTGGCTTGTCATCGGTTCAGCTTTATGATACTACACTCAGGGATGGGGCGCAGCGAGAGGGTATCTCCTTCTCGGTAGTGGATAAGCTTCATATTACCCAGAAGCTTGACGGGTTGGGCATCCACTTTATTGAGGGGGGCTGGCCTGGCTCCAATCCCAAGGATAATGAGTTTTTCCGCCGCGCCAAAAGCTTGAAACTTCATCAGGCGAGGCTGGTTGCCTTTGGCAGTACCCGGCGGCCTGGGGCTAAAGTGGCCACAGACGCCAATCTCCGGGCTCTACTTGGTGCTGGGGTGGGGGTGGTGACACTTGTCGGCAAAAGCTCAGCGTCGCAGGTTACTCAGGTACTGGAGACCACTCTGGACGAAAACCTGAACATGATTTCCGACTCAATAGGCTATCTTAAGGAGAAGGGCTTTACCGTTTTCTTTGATGCCGAGCACTTTTTTGATGGCTTTAAGGCTAATGCTGAGTATAGTCTGCGCTCTCTTGAGGTGGCTTCAGAGGCCGGGGCTGACTCTCTGGTGCTCTGTGATACCAATGGTGGCTCATTACCTCAAGAGATAATGGCTGGTGTTGAAGCTGCTAGAAAGCGAAGTGCGGTGTCTTTAGGCATTCATGCCCACAATGATAGTGAACTGGCGGTAGCCAATAGCCTAGCTGCGGTTGGGGCCGGGGTAAGTCAGGTTCAGGGTACTATCAATGGCTATGGTGAACGCTGTGGCAACGCCAACCTCTGCTCTATTATCCCGGCATTAAAACTCAAGATGGGTATTGATTGTGTTACTGATGAGCAACTGGCTAAATTAACTGAAGTCTCACATTATATAAGTGAAGTGGCTAATCTTATCCCCGATGCCTTCTCAGCCTATGTTGGGACAAGCGCCTTCACTCACAAGGGGGGGCTTCATGTTTCAGGTATAACTAAGTGGGAGGATAGCTATCAGCATGTAGACCCAACCAAGGTTGGTAATGAGCAGCGGGTGGTGGTGTCCGAACTCTCCGGGAAAAAGAATATCATTTATAAGGCAAGAGAACGGGGCTTTTCTTTACCGCTTCACGGGGAACAGGCACAGAAATTGCTGGAACAAGTAAAGCTCTTGGAGAGTCGAGGCTTTCAGTATGACCAGGCTGAAGCCTCCTTTGAGCTGCTGGCCCACCGGGCGCAACCGGATTACAAACCTCCCTTTGAGCTGGTTGATTTTATGGTGGTGGTGGAGAAGCGCCGCCGCCGGCCAACGCGCAGGGGTAGTGAGGAGATGCTATCTGAGGCGATGGTAAAGGTGAAGGTTAGGGATGAGGTGATGCATACTGTGGCTGAGGGCAATGGCCCGGTTAATGCCTTAGACCAAGCATTAAGAAAGTCACTACTTCAGTTTTATCCCAGCCTGGCTCAAGTCAAGCTGGTTGACTATAAAGTCCGCATCCTTGAGGAGAGCGTTGGCACCGCAGCTCAGGTTCGCGTTCTTATTGAGTCAAGCGACGGGGCTGAGGAGTGGCATACCGTAGGTAGCTCAACCAACATCATTGAAGCTAGCTGGCTGGCACTGGCTGACAGTCTTGAGTATTGGCTGGTCAAGCAAGGAGCATCAGCAAAGCAGAAGGGTTAATTTCAGCTTGGCTTACCCACTGGCATAATATATAGAGGCTTATACTGTTTATCCAGACGTAAAACTTCCCTCACCTCTTCATCATCAAACGCCCCGATGGCTACGGTTCCGAGTCCCAAAGCTGAAGCCTGAAGATATATATTCTGCCCCGCATGCCCCACCTCCATATGGACGTATCTTTCGCCCCTCCCTCCGTAGCGCCTTAATGTGCGCTCATAAATGGCACAGATGATTATATTTACCGGGGCTTGGTAGATAAATTCCTGACCCAAAGCTGCCATTTCAAGCTCAGCTCTTACATCCCCTTTGTAGTGCCGGCTAAGGGAGTGGCTATGGGGGTGGTAGTGATAGATGCCTTCATCGATGTTGGTAATGCCGTTTTGGCCACAGGCAATGAAAATTTCCAGGGGATAGGTCGCGCCAGCACTGGGGGCAGCGCGGCGATAAGTTGAGTCCAAGATACCCTGGGCAGCCCAAAGCAGTTGCGATAACTCTAGCTCTGAGATAGCTTCGGGGCGGGAATTCCTTATTGACCTTCGTCTGGCGATAGCCTCTTCCAGTGATACATTGCTACTTTGGCTCGGTGAAGGTAAGTAAATCTGTCCCGGCTCGGCTACGTCCATCTTAATGATTCTCTTTACTTCTTCAGGGCTTAGCCAGTAACTACATCCTTCTCCAGTTCGCTGATGCCCTTTTCCAGTGCGGCTACTATTTCATCTATCTCTGACCGGCTGATGCAGAGTGGCGGGAAGATATTTATCAGGGGCAGGGGCGTCCGGATAAGGAGACCCAGCTCCAGTAGTCGGTTGGAAAGCTTGGACCTTAACTTAGCCTTCTCTTCCTGGGTAAAAGTTGCCTTAGTCTTTTTGTCCTTAACCAGTTCCATGATGATAAAAAGCCCAAGCCCTCGAATGTCTCCTACTATCGCTGACTTATCCAGAGCCTGGTGCAGGGCGTCCATCATATACTGCCCCATTTGGGCGGTATTTTCTACCAGTTTCTCTTTCTCAATAATATCAATGTTTACCAGTGCTGCGGCACAGCTTACCGGGTGGCCCATCCAGGTGTGCCCGTGGTAGAATGGCCCCTCCCGGGCTTGAATAAATTTAGAGGCTATCTCCTCCTTGATGACCGAAGCCCCAAGGGGTATGTAGCCGCTGCCCAGTTGCTTGGCGACGCTCATTATATCGGGGACAATATTCCAGTGCTCGCAGCCGAACCACTTACCAGTGCGGCCGAAGCCGCAGACCACCTCATCCATAATCAGTAGCACGTTGTAGTTATCGCAGATTTCACGCACCATGGGGAAGTATTCGGGTGGGGCGACACCTCCTCCCGCCTGGGCGGAGATGGCATCCACCACCACTGCCGCCACCGTGTCGGGGTCCTCAAACTGGATAGTTTGTTCTATCAGTTTGGCGCAGAGGAGGCCACAATCGGGGTATTCAAGACTGAAGTCGCAGTGGTAGCAGTAGGGATAGGCAACATGCAGACAGCCATGGAGCAGAGGCTCGTATAGGTGGGGTTTAAAGAACCAGTCCCCACCGATGCTGATGGCACCGAAAGTGCCGCCGTGATAGCACCCTTTGCGGCTGATGAACTTAAATTTTCTAGGGTTACCGGTGCGCTGGTGATATACCCTTGATAGTTTTAGTCCGGTCTCATTAGCCTCAGAGCCTCCGGTAACAAACATCACTTTATTCAGGCTGCCTGGTGCCAGCTGGGCTATCTTGGTAGCCAGATTAATGGTGGGAACGGTGGCATTATTGGCGAAGGGGTTTAGGAAATGGAGCCTTTTCGCCTGTTCCCAGGCAGCATCGGCAATCTCTTTTCTGCCAAAGCCGACGGCAGCTACCCAATCAGCCGAACATACTGAGATATATTCCTTGCCTTCAGAATCCCACACCCGGGCCCCTTTGCCATCAAGTAGAATCTGCAGATTATCTTTGTTTTCATCCTCTTTAGCTAGGCGCGGCAGCCAGAGGTACTTAAAGGCACGCTCTCTAAGGTCGGTCATCTCCTCTGGAGTTAACATCGCAGCCTCTGGCTCAGTCCGGTGCTGCATTTTTACCCCCTTTAAATTTGTTCTGCGGAATATCTTTAACCTCAGTCACTTTCAAAGGCAAAAGGCTGCTTCTTTAAGGCAGGTCTTTTTATCTTCTTAACCTAGATGGTGCCACTTAATCTTGAGGTCCCCTCCTCACAAACTCCAGAACAACACCGCCAATTTCGTCGGTCTCAAAGTAATCAAAACCGTCTGATGGTCCCCGGCCTTGCTGGGTGGGCTTTACCCCTTTCTTAAACAGTTTTTCTGACTCTTCCTCAAGATTGTCAAGGAAGAAGCCAAGGTGCTGCAGCCCCTCGCCACCGGTTTTCCTTAAGTACTCCCAGTAAACAGACGGCCCTTCGACCGGCTGCAAAAGCTCAAACTCTAGTGGCCCAAGCTGGGTTATCAGTGCCTTGGTCTTAAGCTGCACTGGGGTACCCCTCACCCATTTATCGGTGATTACTATTTTCATCGGCTTAAAGGGCCCAACACCTAACCAGGCATAGTGTTCCACGGCTTTGTCTATATCAGTAACCACCCCAGCCGCCTGGTGGAGTACGGCAAACGGGTTACCATCGGCTTTGGTTTTGGCTATTTCAACGCCTTCTGGTTTTTGAATCAGCTCAAAAACAACACCTCCGACGCGGTCGGTGTCAAAGTAGGTATAGCCGCCCTTGTCGCTTTTACCTTTCTGAGTAACGTTTATTCCCTGACTGGTTAGGTTTTTCTCCTCTTGGTCAATATTCTCCACAAAAAAGCCCAGGTGGTGCAGTCCCTCCCCTTTCTTATCCAGAAAGTCCTGCCAGATGGACGGTCCACCAAGGGGTTGAATTAGCTCAAAATCTACCTCCCCCATATTGGTTAATAGAAACTTTGCCTTTGCCGCAACGGGTTTGCCTTGATATTCGTGGTAGGTCGCAATCTGGCGTGGTGGTCCGAAGGGGCCGATACCCAATGAGGCATAATAGTCAACTACCTTGTCTATGTCCCTAACTACTGTCCCTACCTGCCCCACTTTAGCAAACGGTGAATTTTTTATTGGTTCCATTTAACTCCTTTCTATAATATTTTATTTAAAGAATTCAAGTTATTATATCATTTTAGCCTTTTATTACCCCGAGGGGTACTGCCCTAGCTACCTTGCGGGAGATGCCGGCATTATGGGTTATATCAACGACTTCATTAACATCCTTGTAGGCTTCTGAAGCCTCCTCAGCTAGTGAAGGGATATCACCGGTCTTAACTGTAATTCCCCTAGCCGCTAAAGTCTGGGTGATGTCAACGCCGCGCAGGCTGCGCTTAGCCCCGGCACGGCTTTGCACCCTGCCGGCACCGTGGCAAGTGGAGCCGAAGGTCTCTTTCATCGCTGTCTCGGTGCCCACGGCTACATAGGAACATCGCCCCATGTCTCCGGGGATTAAAACCGGCTGACCAATACGCTGGTAAATATCAGGGACATCCGGGTGTCCGGCGGGGAAGGCTCTGGTTGCACCCTTACGGTGGACACAAAGGGTTTGCTTTATGAGATTGGTTTCGTGTTCCTCTATCTTGGCGATATTGTGAGCCACATCGTAAATCTGCTCCAGCCCCAGCTCTTTCTTGCTCTTACTAAAGACCTTAATAAAGGACTCCCTGACCCAGTGGGCGATACACTGTCGGTTGGTCCAGGCGTAATTGGCAGCGCAGGACATAGCGGCAAGGTAATCTTTTCCCTCAGCTGAGTTTATCGGGGCACAGGCAAGCTGGCGGTCAGGTAGCTCAATACCGTATCTTTTTACTGCCTCCCCGAGTAGACTGACATAGTCACTGCAGACCTGGTGTCCGAATCCCCGCGAACCGGTGTGAATCAGGACAAGCACCTGACCTGCCTCATTGATACCCATGCCTTTAGCCAAGTCCCGGTCATATATCGCATCCACCACCTGCACTTCAAGGAAATGATTGCCTGAACCCAAGGTGCCCAGTTGCGGGATGCCGCGCTTTTTGGCCTTGCCACTTACCTTAGCCGGGTCAGCCCCTTTCATACCGCCATTATCTTCAGTCACCACAATATCCTCGGCCTCACCAAATCCCTTTTCTACTGCCCAGCGACTGCCTTTTATCAGGACTTCATCCAGTTCCCTTTCATTGAGCCTTATCTTACCGGTGGAACCTAGCCCGGAGGGAACGTTGGTAAAAAGGGCAGCCACAATCTCTTTAATTTTTGGCTGTACCTCTTCCTTGGTCAGGTTTGTCCGCAGCAGCCTAACGCCGCAATTGATATCAAAGCCGACACCGCCGGGCGATACCACACCGTCTTTTACTCTGGTGGCAGCAACCCCGCCGATGGGGAAGCCGTAGCCCCAGTGAATGTCGGGCATAGCCAGCGAGTGGTCGACGATACCGGGCAGGAAGGCTACATTGGCTACCTGCCCGAAGACCTGTTCTTGCCAGATATGGCCAAGCATTGACTCGCTAGTGAAGATTAAGCCAGGTACCGCCATGCCAGGCTTATAGGACTTGGGGATTTCCCAGCGGTAGTCATCTATTTTCCTTAGTATTCCCTGCCACGGTACTGCCATCTCAACTCTCCACTAAATATCAAATAATACCTGAACCTGGTAACCATCACTTTTTAAAACCTTCAGCATGTGGTAGGTGGCTGCCTTGACCCCAATTTTTAGTTTATGTTTTGAGCTATTTACCTTCTCCCCGTAGCAGCTGGCTTTAAGTTGGGTGTGGCTAAGCTTAATAATATCAAACCTCTTAAATAGAAGGTTCTCAGCGTCAAATAAATAGATGAGCTCATTTAACCATTCTACCAAGAGTGCCTCCTGGTCAAAGGCGGTTAGCTCTACATCCCGGTGCAGTATCTCTTCAATTTCATCAAGCTCAGTAATCAGGTAAAAGAGGCCTCTAGCGGCATTTGAGAATGCCTCCTTTAAGCTTGAGCCATGGGCCTTAATACCAATATCAGCGGTGTGGTCTATAATCTCAAACTCTTTTTTCATCGCTATAGACTATCTTATCATATTATACCCTGGGCAAGGCAAGGACAAGCACTAGGTTTAACTTTGAGCTTTTTAAAGTATCTAGTATAATAAAAGTTGATAGCTAAATTTAGAGTCGGAGGGCTTAAGATGGGTGAGATAAGAAGTGCCCGCGAGATAGCCATGGAAAAAGTGGCAAAACTAGGTGAGCCGACCGACGAAGAGCGCTGGCAGTGGAAATATGTCCCGGAAGGGGAAAAGCTGGCGGTGCGGTATCTTAAGCAAGACCTGAGTTTGGTGATTGAACTCGGTAAGTATGATGATAAGGTGGTTAAATATGTCAAAGAAGGTATCGGCAGGATACTGATAAACAATATTACTTTGCCCAAAGATGAGCCAGCCAAAAAGAATAATAGAAAGGTAATGGACGGCTTAAAGAACTTAAAGAGTGACAAGGTAGCGGTGGAGAATGTTTATAGCAAGATAAGGCATATCTTTAGTCACTATCTGAAGCAGGGTGCGGAGCAAAGAAAGCAGGCTTATGAACAACTCAAGGCTGAATTTGAAACCAAGCTTAAGCAGGCAATGGAGCAGCAACTCGGCTTGTTTGCTGGGGTAAGAATAGATGTGGAAAAACACCCTCAATTTCGGGATGAGTGGCGCAGGATCACTTCTCAGCTAGACTCGCAATACCTTCAGCTTTTAAACGGTGTTTGGCGGGGAAACTAATGGATATTGATAAAAGGCTTAAGCAGGCGGTTAAGCATACCCAGATATTAAGGTCGCCGAAGCAGAAACTTTCAACCTTCGGTACCACCAACATCTACTACTATCTGCTTACTGAGCCCGTTTATTCTGAAATGGTATCGGGCTTAAGCGAGACGGTGATTAGGGAGGGGAGGGTAATCGCCCAGAAGCCGAGGATTGTAACCCCCTATTACCTCACCCGGCTTGAGGGGTTTAGTAGTGATGCCCGCCGATACTTTGAGACGCTAACCAAGGCTTATGGACCAAATGCCCCGGGCCTATTTTACACCTACAAAAATGAACCTAAAGAGCTTAACATTGTGTCCGAGAGCTTGCTTATCGTAGCCGGGAAGATAAACGCCGAGATTGAGCGGCGTAAAGACCCCCTGACCTGTATTATCAAGGGGGAGGATGAGCTTTGGGACGTGTCACTGATGAAGTTTATTTTTGAGATGACCCGAGGCTCCCTGGAGGATAATATACTTCAGCTCGGTTCCAGAGGGCTACTAGATATAGATGCTGCTGGTATTCCAGCCCAGGCTAGGTTAGGGATTGAAGAGCTTTTCAGTAAGGTCTCAAATGGTGAAATTGAACCGGGTGAGCTAAAAGGGGAGCTTGACCGCTGGAACCTGTTTGAAGAGTATGAAGACAGATTTTTTAATATTTTCAAGAAGAAGTGACTGGGGTAACCGAGGGTGAAGATTTCACTAATTGAGGCTAGGGACTTATCTGAGGCATGGTTTCTCTGCTTGCGTAAGGTATTGACTGAGGGCTATGAGTATAAGATTGACCGGGGGAGCTACGCTGGCCAGCACCGCAAAGAGCTTGACTTTGTCATTGTCCAAGTCAGAAATCCAGGAACAAGACCTTTGATACCTGATGTGCCCCAGGGTGTGCCACCACCTAGTACTATGGAGTATATAGAAAGCTATCTTCCCTACCTTATGACGGCACATAAAGCTGAGGGAGAGCAGTATACCTACGGTCAGTATTTGGAGGAGCAGATACCCAAGGTAATCAAGATGTATAAGGAGGATGGATACAATACCAATCAAGCCTATATGGCGGTGGGCGATGCGGAGTCTATCTCGCTTGCTGATCCCCCCTGTCTTAGGGGAATAGACACCAAAATACGTGACGGCAGGCTTAATTTCATTGTTTATTTCCGGTCATGGGATTTGTGGGCTGGCTTTCCCTCAAACCTGGCGGCGATTCAACTCCTAAAGGAGTATATGGCAAGTGAGATTGGGGTTGGTGATGGCGAGATTATTGCCCTGAGTAAGGGCTTGCACCTTTATCAGTATAGCTGGGGGTTAGCTGAGGCTGCCGCCGGGATGGGGTGAGGGTTGGGATTGAACGAAATAGATGCTGTCTCCGGTATGATTTTAAGGTCAAAGAAGGTCGTTGTCTTTACCGGTGCCGGTATCAGTACCGAGTCCGGCATTTCTGATTTTCGTAGCCCGGGAGGGCTTTGGGACAGGTTTGACCCCAACCAGTTCAATTATCAAAATTTTCTTGTCAGTGAAGAAAGCCGGGAGAAGATGTGGGAATTCTCAAAACAACTCTACCCTCAGGTTGTCCGGGCCAAGCCCAATGCCGGTCACCTAGCCATTGCTGAGCTTTGCAAGCTGGGTAAGCTTGATTGCGTGATTACTCAGAATATTGACTTCCTGCATCAAAGGTCTGGAATTGCGGAAGAAAAGGTAATTGAGTTACACGGGACACTGAAATGGGTTGTTTGTCTTAAATGTGGTGGCAAATATCCAAGGGAGCAAATTCAAAAGCGACTTGAGGCGGGGGAGAAAGTTCCCCGCTGTGAAGGATGTGACGGAATCACTAAGCCAGCTACGGTTTCCTTTGGTCAGCCGATGCCGGAGAGGGAAACCCGCCAAGCCGAGGCAAGGTCGGCAGCTTGTGATTTTTTCTTGGTTGCCGGCTCATCTTTGGTAGTCTATCCTGCCGCCCAGATGCCAATTATTGCCAAAGAAAATGGTGCCGCTTTGGTTATCATTAACCTGACCGAAACACCCTATGATGGGTGTGCCGATATTGTAATTCACCGAAAGACGGGACCAGTACTTTCTCAAATAGTGGCACAGGTGAAGGCAAGACTGAATTGAAGATAGGACTAGCTCTCATGGCCGGTTGGTTATCACTTTGCTTGGTCGGTGTTGGCTGTGCTTCTGGGCCGGACCTTGACCACTCCCTTAACTCAATTGTAAAACCGTACCGTTTCAGCATTTTAAAATGGGAACTTAATACCTTACTCGGTACCTCTAGTTACGATAAAGAGGCGGGCGAAGAGGTAGTGAGCCAATATTTTGCTCTGGTTGGTGAGATAAAGTCTTTAGAGTTGGAGATAGAGGCGGTTAGGGCGAGCACGGGAGAGGGCAGTTTATCTTTACTTGAAGCCAAACTCTGTAAGCTGCGGGAGCAGAGGTTAGCTTTAGCTGTGACCGTTGAGGTGATACTAAGAGGGCAGATAAAGGGGGTTCTGGCTGGGGAGGGTATTTTTAACCCGCTGGATAAATACATGGAACTGAAGGTTAACCTGCCACCGGTAAGCTTTAAGCTGGAGACCCCGCCCCATTTACTGGTGATTTCACCCCGGGATAGAATTGAGAGCCTGAGGGAAATCCTCTTGAGGCAAGAAATGAGCCTTGAGCAGATGGAGCAGATTGAAGCTAAAGCCGATAAATTGGGGGTTTCCTCACTGGTGGTAGAGCTTGGGGGACTGGCGGCAACCTATCCCAGTTTTGTCGCCGCTGAGAATAGTCTGCGGCATACCATTGATACCGCCATTGAGGAATGGCTGCACCAATATCTGGCTTTTACACCGCTCGGTTTTTTGTATTTGCTTGACCAAACTGGCCTTTCCAGAAACTATGAGATTGCCACCATAAACGAAACCGTAGCCAGCATGGTGGGCAAGGAAATTGGTGCTACTTTATGTGAGCAATACTACCCGGGGTGTGAAGATAGCGAGAAGCCGGAAGCCGCCTCAGGGTTTGACTTCAACCGTGAGATGAGGGAGATAAGAAAGGCGGTTGATGAATACCTAGCCCGGGGAGAAATTATGAGGGCAGAAGAGTTTATGGAGCAAAAAAGGCAGTATTTAGCCTCCAAAGGCTACTATATTAGAAAATTAAATCAAGCCTATTTTGCCTTTCACGGCACCTATGCTGATAAGCCAACTTCAATTAGCCCTATCGGGCCTGAGCTAAAAGACTTGAGAAACCGCAGCGCCTCAGTTAAGGATTTCCTGGACAAGGTTTCCGGTATGACCAGTCGCCAGAGGCTGGGGGAAGCCATCAAGTAGTATGCCTGTTTATTCGCCTTCCAGCTCTCTTAGAATCTCCTCTGCCCACTGAACCACGGCAGGGTCAGTGGATACCTCAATCACCTTGTTCAGATCAGCAATCGCCAAATCCAACTGCCCTTTGTTGTAGTAAGCGTTCGACCGATTGAAATAGGCCGCAGCCAGCTCGGGGTCAAGCTCGATGGCTTTATTTAGGT
>Ga0114920_10001048_pt1 | contig 12590 bp, 10 predicted proteins | sample ChitaG_FD_88683 | JGI IMG/M metagenome (GOLD analysis project Ga0114920, IMG submission 88683) | Deep subsurface microbial communities from South Pacific Ocean to uncover new lineages of life (NeLLi) - Chile_00310 metaG | ecosystem: Environmental > Aquatic > Marine > Oceanic > Sediment ... | reverse complement strand
CACCTTGCATCTTTTGTATTTTTTCTTGTTTTTCTTTGACTGGCAGACTGGTAGACCGGAAGACCGGCCGACTATTCTTTCCCGCATTTGTTCCCCACACCTATACGCTTATTTTGTGTTTTCTTAATAAATACTAAATGCATCTTGTATTTTAACTGAAAACCGACAACTGAAAACTGTAAACTATCTTTTCTTGCTTTTCTCCCCCAAATATAATATAATTTACTCAAGTTCAAATCCTGAACATTAATTGGCAAATTGGTCAATCGGCAGATTGTCTTTATTTTGTTTTCGATTGGTAGATTATCTTGATTGTCCGATTGTTTTTTGATTTTGTTTTTAATTTTGATCGGAAGATTGGTTGATTAAAACAGATTGGTAGATCGGGTGATCGGCAGATTGGTCGATTGAATCACTGTTTATTTCATTTTCATACCCGTTAAACTAAAACAAAGGGCGGCATAAAAACGTGAAAATCGCAATAATAGGTACTGGCTACGTAGGCCTTATCACCGGCACTCGTCTTTCCGATTTTGAGTTGGAAGTTACCTGTGTAGATAAAGATAATAAAAAAACTGATTATTAGATTAATGACGGAGCAGAAAACAATCTGTCCTTTTGACGAATAAAAGAGGTTTTTTAGAAAAGATGAATAAATTGATTAAAGAAGTATATAAGAGGCAAAAATGATAGTTAATTCATAAATCAATTTTTGGAAAAATCAACAGAGCTCTTAGTGATGAGAATTACAATTATTATAAAACATGCGAAATATTAAATCTAAATGAGGAAACAAAATGATGACAATTCAAAGAATTAAGATGAAAATTAAAAAAATACTTCCCAAACCGTTGTTAGTTATATATAGATTTTTTCATCATCCCGAGGACATAACTAGCCTGACAGCATTTCTATTTAAAAAAAATTTAAAAGTATCGTTTTATAAAAGATTGTGCATTATCAAACAATTATATACCATATCTTATGCTATTGATTGTCCACACACTCAACATGAGATTATTTCATTTATTAAAATAATCTTGCTAACACCACTGCATGTTAAAGGGTGTGTTGTTGAGGCTGGTTGCTATAAAGGTGGAAGCACAGCAAAATTTAGTATTGCTGCTAAGATGGCTAATAGATCGCTTGTAGTATTTGACTCTTTTGAAGGAATACCTGAAAATAAGGAACCACACGATAAAAACATATTTGGTGGCGACGCATCTTTTTCTAAAGGCAGTTATTGTGGGACATTGGACGAAGTGAAAAGAAATATTAATAAATTTGGAGAATTAGATATTTGTGAGTTAATCAAAGGCTGGTTTGATGATACAATGCCAAAATTTTCCAAATCAATAGTGGCAATCTATTTAGATGTTGACCATGCATCTTCAACTCGTACATGTCTTAAATATCTTTATCCGCTACTTGTTCCAGGTGGAGTTCTTTATTCTCAAGATGGCCATTTACCTCTTGTCATAGATGTTTGTAATGATGATAAATTTTGGAAGAAAGAAGTTGGCTATCCAAAACCTCACATTGAAGGTCTAGGCAAGAAGAAATTGATTAAGATTGTAAAGCCGATTAACTTAGAAAATAAGTAAGTTTAATTTTAGAAATTTGATACCTCGCAAGTTGAAATATGGGTCTATAATTTGGAAAACATTTTATAACTATAAAATAAATTATATTAGGAAGGCATTTCGTTTTACGGGGCCTCCCCACCTACAATGATATTTTTTTCTAACTATTTTGATTATTCTAGTAATAGGTTATTATTAGGCGTAATATTATTTGCATTTCAAATCTATGGAGTTTTTTAATGTTTGATATGCATAAGTTAGACGAAAGATTATTTTGAAAAACTAAGAGGGAAATAATTATGGAATTTATGTATAATCATGCACATTTACCGAAAGATCAAAAATTGTTGATCGATATTAATTCAGCAGCAAGTAGGCTATTCGATAAGTTAAGAACCTTCAATATAAAGGCATTGGATATTTCGGATTATAACAAGAGATATTTTGGAGGGAAATTGGCAAGCTTATCTAGATGCTTACAGTTGTGTTCCTACATTTTAGCATGGTCTCTTGCTAAATCTGTTACACCAATTAGAAAATTTGTTTTCCTGGACTATGGCGGCGGTTCAGGGATGTTAAGTTTGTTGGCCAAAGAATTAGACATAGGCACTGTGATATACAACGACATATATGATGTATCTTGTCGTGATAGTAAACTTATAGCAGAATCAGTAGGAAACGAAGCAAATTATTATGTCCAAGGGGATATCGATGATGTGATGACTTTTTTAAGAACAAGAAATATTAATTGTAATGCGGTTGCATCTTACGATGTGATTGAGCATATATATGACATTGAATACTTTTTTGAGAGAATTTCCTTCTTTTCAGGTGGTCCCTTAACTGTAGTTATGTCATCAGGAGCTAATACATCTAATCCGTTAATTAGAAGGAAGGAAATAAAAAAACAACTTGAAGTAGAATACAAAGATCGAGAGAAAAAATTGGGTCACAAAGAGAGAGACTGCTTGAAATCTTTTCTGAAGGTTAGAAAAGAAATGATTTATGAATATCTCCAAGAAATAGATAAAGAATTAACTAAAGAGAAAATCACGCAACTGGCAAGTAATACACGGGGTATGATAGAGGCAGATATTCAAAAATGTGTAGATGAGTATCTAAATACAGGAAAGTCTTTTCCAAAGCTAAGCCACCCAACTAATACATGCGATCCATATACTGGAAATTGGGCAGAGCACTTAATGGATCCATATTATCTAGCTAATATCTTATCAAAAACAGGATTTAGAGTTAAGATATTAAGCGGTTATTACGGACACTCAGAAAATATTATTAAGAGATTTCTTGGCAGATTTTTAGATATAGCTATTTACATATCCCAAAAACAAGGTATTAGGATTGCACCATTTTATACGGTATATGGAAGAAGAGATTGAACTTAAGTAATCCTTCAACTAACAGCGTGTACATGGCTTGGGTTAAAGCTTTCAGCCAAACTTGCTCTGCTTCGAACTGAAAATTGCATCTATACTGAGCCAGGAAAGAGCATAAACCTAAATTATTTTTTCCAAGAACATGCCCATACTAAAAGCATTATAGTTAACTTGAAAAAAAGAAGCAAAAGGAAATATAGCAGTTCTATATTCTTTGGGAATCAATAATAATTAAAAAATCATACAATATGCTCGAATCCTCAAGTATACAAGAATAATGTTATAATTAAAATGTTTCATTTTGATTTTTGATGAGGCAATTCGAACTCTTGCTTTTTCCGCTTGAATCCAATATAATATCTGTAAGTTCACATCTTGAACATTTAGTCATTGTAAGGAAGATCGTTTATGTCATTCCGATCATGTTATAAATAAATTTATTTAGTAAAGATTTTTAAGGTTAATATAAAAAATATAATTTATTAAAGGTTTTTTAAGATATGAATGTAAAGAATAGCAAGATTTGTATAGTAGGATTAGGTTACATCGGATTGCCTACATCTGGTTATTTAGCGAAAGCTGGTTATAAAGTAACAGGAGTTGATACAGATCAGAAAAAACTTCAACTATTGAAAAATGGCCACATTCCTTTTGAAGAGCCAGGATTACAAATGCTTTTTAATGATGGTTTTAAGAATTTTGAATTTAGACTTACTCCAAAACCAGCAGATGTTTTTATTGTTTCAGTTCCCACTCCTATCACAAAGACAAAGAAACCGGATTTAAGTTATGTAAAAAAAGCAGCTAAAAGCATTGCAAAAGTAATAGAGGATAATAATTTAATTATTATAGAGTCAACTGTACCACCTGGGTGTTCAGAAAGAATTATTTTGCCAGTTTTAAAAAGAGGACACCGTAAATACAAAATATTTATCGCCTATGCACCTGAAAGAGCAATTCCAGGTAGAACTTTAACTGAAATTGTGAAAAATGATAGAATTATTGGTGGAATTGATAAAGAATCTGCAAGATTAGCTAAAGAAATATATTCGTCTTTTGTGAAAGGAAAAATTTATTTAACCGATATAACTACTGCAGAAACTATTAAAATATTAGAAAATACTTATCGAGATATAAATATTGCTTTTGCTAATGAAATTGCCAAGCTTTGCGACAAGATAAATGGTAATGTGTGGAAAATGATTGAATTAGCAAATCATCATCCCAGAGTAAATATCCATCTACCTGGACCTGGCGTGGGAGGACATTGTATTGGTATTGATCCTTGGTTTCTAGTAAGAAAAGATGGCATAGGTAGTACAATGATAAAATTATCTCGGAAAATCAATAATTTAATGCCTAACTATATTATAGATAATATTTCAAGGTTATTGAAAGGTATTAATAATCCAACCATTAGTATTTTGGGAGTGGCCTATAAAGCAAATGTGGATGATTGGCGAAAGACCCCAGCTTTAAAGATTATAGAAATAGCAAAAAATAAAGGATGGGGAATTAAGATTCATGACCCCTTGGTTAAAGACTTTCCTTATAAAAAAGAAAAAGATTTTAAAAAAGTCACCCATAATTCTGATTGCCTGATTATAATTACAAACCATGATTTTTATAATAGTATTAGTCCGGCGGAAATTAAAAATATGAGAAATAAAACTATTTATGATGCTAGAAATATGATTAATGAACGAGAATGGGGAAAAGCAGGTTTTGTGGTAAAAATATTGGGAAAAAATATAACCAGAGATTTTTAAAGAATATAACTATCAGTATTATTAAGGATAATATTAACTTTAAATAAAAATATGTATAGATTATTTATATTCTTAATCAAATTCAAAACATTCATTGAACATGATAGATATTATAATGGTGACATAATAGATCAAGAAATACATAAATGGCAAAAACTAAATAATTTTAGAAATGCTGGTGTAGAAGAGGATTTTAGATAGTTAATTGCGTTTTTATCTCCTATATGCTTATTTTTATCAAAATACCAGAACTAAAAAACCAGATATTAATAAAAAAGAAGGTATAAGTTATTACAATGTATAATCATATATACTTCGTATATAGATCGGAAACACGAGAATGCCTTGAATCACAAATACTTCCATTGTTACAATTACTAAGAAAAAAAAATAATGTTAAATTGATTTTACTTAAAAAACCAGAAAGCAATATTGCAATTATTAATAATATATTAAAAGAATATGATTTAAATAAAGATGTATTGATATATAATTTTAAAAAATACAATTTGATATTTAACAGTAAATATATTTTTAAAAAAATTGCCAATGATATTATTAAAAATGTAGATTTTAATTTTAAGGTGCTCTTCCATTGTAGAGGTTATCAAGCCTCATTTGTAGCAATAAAAATAAAGCAGATAATAAATTTAGAAAAAATAAAAGTATTATTTGATAATAGGGGATTACCAATAGAGGAAAACTTATCAAATAATTTATTTTCAATTGTTCATAATATTTTTCATAGTAAATATTTGAAATATACAAGTAAACATTGTGATATATTTTCCTTTGTTACTAATAATTTAAGAGATTTCATGATTAATAAATATAATTTTTCCGCAAAAAAAGCATATTTAATAATTCCAACTTGTGTAAACAAAAAAGAAATCTATAAGAAAAATAATAATATTTCCAGAATTAGATATATATATATTGGTGGAGTTCAATATTGGCAAAATATTGAAGAAGTTATAAAATTATTTAAATTAATAAGGAACATAGATAAGAAAGCAGATTTTACTTTGTTAGTTGATAATGTTGATAAAGTAAAAAATATTTGTTTAAAATATAAGATAAATACAAATATAAAAAATGTTAAACATAAAGAAGTCTTTAAATATTTATCTAAAAGTCAAGTTGGGATATTATTACGAAATAATTCCATAATTAATAAAGTTGCTGCACCAGGAAAATTTAGTGAATATATAACTTCGGGGTTAAAAGTTATATATTCTGGAAATATAGGAGTAATTGATGATTGTAGGAAATATATGAATATTGATAGCGTAGCTTTTAATACAAATAAGATAAAGCTTAACAAAATTATTGAAAGAACTTGGAATGCCCAATATGGTAATGAGGAAAAGATGGATGTTAAATATTTTTTCTGGCAGACACATGTAGAAAAATATGAAAAAATATTAAATAATATTTCTGAAAATCCTAGAGATGAAAACGGTATCAAATAAAAATTATACATTTGATTTATTAATAAGAGGGAAAAGGGAAACAATATTATGGATTATATTTTAAAATATGATCTTTGCAAAAAAGAAATCATTATCTCTAATAATATTCCATATTCTGTGGATCTAAATAGCTGTTTCGATAGTAAAAACATTTTAACTTCTAGCGCAATTTTTAATAATCATAAATTCATAGCAAAGTCTGATTTTTATGGAATAAATACCCATTATTGGTTTAAAGATGAAAAATATTTTATTTGTTCAAATTCTCTTTTAAAAATTTTAGAAAACCTCCCAAATGTTAAATTAAATAAAGATGATATTTATGATATTTTATTTTTCGGATTTACTCTATCTGGAAGGACAATATTCGAAAACATTAGAAGGCTTAAGGCTTCTGAGAAATTATATTATGACTTAATAAAGGGAATGCTAAATATAAATAAAATGCATGACCTTATTGAATATTTCAATAAAACCGATTCTGAGTTGAATGAAGAAAATATGGCTAGAATTATTGACAATAATTTTAGCCATATTTTAATAAATAAACCAACTATCGCATTATCTGCAGGTTCTGATACAAGGACGATTTTAGCGACACTTATGAAATATAATATACATCCTGAAGCACTATCATTTGGTAATGATAGAGGTTTAGAAATGCATGAAATTAAAAAATTATGTAAAAAATATAAGGTTAGTTTAAGTGTGATAAATCCAAGAATTAAATCAGATAATTACATTAATTGGTTAAGAAAATTAAGTAGAAATTCAAATTATTTGATTAATGGGCAAAATATACATATGGCAACAATATTTAAAAGCACATCTGTTAAAAGAGATATTTTTCTTGGTTTTTTTGGCTCTGAATTTCTTAAAGGAGCATTGTCTGAACTGATGATAAGTTACCCTTTTAAGGATTTAATAAATGGAGTTTCTATTAAAAATATTATTAGCAAGCATTTCTGTTATTTAAAGAATGATATCCAAATGGAAATGGAAAAGCATATAGAAAATAAAATAATAAAAAATGTCATTTGCAATGACAAAAATTCTACTGTAATAAATTATTCATTTTACAATTTACCACCTAATGTATTTGCTGGTCCAATAATTTTTGGGCAAAATCAGGGTTATAATATTATTTTACCGTATCTACTTAAAGATATCTTGAAGTATGCTTTTTCCACAGGATTTGGAATAACCAACAACAATAATATCATAGATAATTATAACTGGAGGAAATCATTTATATTTCAATCTAAATGGGCAAAATTAATGTCCAAAAAATTATATATGTCGTTTATGTATCAATATGGTGGTAGCTTATGGAGCGTTCCCCGACTACCAAGGAAAGTAAATATTCTAATTAAAAAAATTTATGAAACATATACTAAAATAATTTATAGAAAACCTTTTACAGGTCTAATTGAAAGGAATTATCTAAATTGTACAAAAAGAGAATATGTTAAAAATAAATTTAATGATAGTATGATTGCAAACATTATTAAAGAAAATACAATTCATAATATGGATAGAATTAAACTTGATAATATTATTTACTTATTAATTTGCGAAGAAGCAATTTTAAATAAAAAGGTAAAATAATAATTAATATGAAAACAGATGAGATAACAATATAACCTACTACCGATCTGTGCCTTCCCCATAAAAGATTAAGAAATATGTAAGCGTGTTTAATTTAGAAGGAAATTGCCATCTGTAAAGATTGGATTACTTATACCAGTAGATCTTTAACTAGAAAGTTTGCTTTCTTGAAAAAGATATATTGGGATAGAAAAGGTATTTTGGGGAAAAATTACTTTGTAGAAACCGTAAGAATAAAAGAAGAAATGATCCGAAGATATGTAAAATAACAAGAAAAGGAAGAAATAAAATAAATAAGAATTAGATTTTAAAATAATATAATGTTGGTAAAAGCAGGGAAATTAATAAATTAGTAAATATAAGGAATTTTAAAATTATTATGTTAAATAGCCAGGTTAAAAGAAAAAAAAGAAAGAAAATTACGCATTTAGTTACTGGCTTAAATTGCGGTGGAGCAGAAACAATGCTCTATAAATTATTAAGTCATATTGATCAATCAAAATATGATGTAAAGGTGATTTCAATGATTGATAATGGGTTTTACGGTGAAAAAATTAAAAAATTGGGCATAAATGTATATCATTTAAATATGAAACCCAAGCAATTAAATATAATGGCTTTTATTAAGGCATGTAAATTAATTAAAGGTGCAGATATTTTGCAGACTTGGATGTATCATGCAAATATATTTGGTTATTTAATCAATAAAATAGTTAGGGGAAAAAAAATAATTTGGGGAATTAGGCATGCAAATTTAGATAGAGATAAAAATAAGTATCGTACTTTGTTGATAGTAAAAATATGTGCAAAATTATCTAAAAATGTGGATCATGTTATTAGTTGTTCGCAAACAGCAGTTAAAACCCATATTGATTACGGTTATTCCCCCGATAATATAATTACAATTCCTAATGGTTTTGAAATGAATAAATTTACTTATAATAAAGTAGCCAAGAAACAGTTATTATGCGAATTAAAAATTACTTCTAATCCTTTTGTTATTTCTTTAGTTGGCCGTTGGGATGTTTTAAAAGATCATAAAAATTTTTTTCAAGCCTTAAGGTTAGTTGCCCAAGTAAAAAATAATTTTTTTGCAATTTTGTGTGGAAGTAATATTAATTATACCAATAAAGAGTTAAAGGATCTGGTATTATTAAATCAACTCCGTAATAAAGTATTTTTATTGGATAAAAGAAACGATATTCCTAGAATTATGTCAGCATCCGATATATTGGTCTCTTCTTCTAGCGGAGAAGGTTTTTCTAATGTTATTGGAGAGGCAATGGCCTGTGAAACCCCATGTGTAGTTACAAATGCAGGAGACTCAGCTTATATTGTAGGTAAAACTGGATTAGTAGTTGAGAAACAAGATCCGAAACAATTGGCTAAGGCAATTCTAAAGATGATGGATATGAAAAAATATGAATTAAGAGAGTTAGGGAAAGAAGCAAGAAATAGGATAATGGAAAATTATGATATTATTAATATCGTAAAGAATTATGAAGCATTATATTGATTCAAGGAAATGATATATGGAATAATTATTTGTTGCTATATTAAGTTTAGATTTATCGAATGAAAGGAAAAATAGACATGGTGACAGCAGTTTATTTAAAACAGTTGAAAAAAAATAAATATTCTAATAGACCACCTTACAACCCACCAATTCTGGAGAAAATGAAGGACTATTGAAACCGACTCCTAAAAATATTGGAGTTTTAATAGCTGGATTTAATCCATTAACCATAGACACTGTTTTAACGTCTATCATGGGCTTTGATTTCAAAAAGATACCGCGTATTTACCAAGCATGTAATAGCAAGAGATATCCTATTTCAAAATATAAGCCTGAAGATATTAAGATTTTATTTAATAATAAATCTTGGGACAAGAAAGTTACTGATATTAAATGGGAAGATTCATTAAAATAGATGCAAACTTTGGGCTGGAAAAAGCATATAGAAATGAAATAAGTTCATCCAACCTGGGAGATTAAAATAAATGAATACAGGTAGACAAATATTATTACCCATTTTATATAAATGGGCAGGAACAAACCGTTTAGAATACTATAATTATTTAAAAAAGAATCAATGGAATTCACCGGAGAAAAATATTCAAATACAGAAGCATCTTTTATTTGAAAATATAAAATTTTCTTTTAACAGGTTACCCTATTATAAAAATTTAGATATAGATTTTGACAGTTTCAAAATAGATACCATTTCAGAAGATATAAAAAGTGTTCCTTTTTTAACTAAAAAAGAATTAAGAGAAGAATATGATAATTTATATGTGATTAATCCAAAATTGAAAAGAGTTTATGCTAATGCTTCGGGTGGCTCTACAGGAGAACCTACTAAATTTATGCAGGATAATTATTATAGTGATTGGAATAATGCTAATGCTTTGTTACATAATGACTGGGCAGGTAGAAAATTGGGAGAACCGGAAATAATACTATGGGGTTCAGAAAAAGATATTTTAGGGCAATCAGAAGGCATAAAACGTAAAATGACTAATTGGGTAAGAAATTTAAAAATGTTAAATTCCTTTCGGATGACACAAGAAGATATGAAAAAATATATTGAAGAAATAAATTTATTTAAACCAAAAATGATTTTATCCTATGTACAATCTATTTACGAATTAGCAAATTTTGCCAAAGAAAATAATGTAAGAATCTTTTCTCCTTTTTCGATAATGACATCGGCAGGAATTCTTTATCCTGAATATAGAAAGTTAATAGAAAAAGTTTTTAATTGTCCTGTGTTTAATCGCTATGGTTCAAGAGAGGCTGGAGATATGGCTTGTGAATGTGAAAAACATGAAGGATTACATTTAAATGTTTTTAATCAGTACATTGAAATTATTGATAAAAATGGAAAAAATTGTAAACCCGGTGAAATGGGGGAGGTTGTAGTTACTACTTTAAGAAATTATACTATGCCTCTAATTCGATTTAAAATAGGAGATATGGCAGTATTATCGGATACACAATGTTCTTGTGGCAGAGGGTTGCCAATGATAAAAAATTTAATAGGAAGAGTAACGGATGTTTTTAAAACAAAGAAAGGTAGGATTATTCCTGGAGAATATTTCATACATTTTATTGGGGTAGTTTTAAATAAGGGGATCATAAGAAAATTCCAAGTCATTCAAGAAAAAGAAAATCTTATTATAGTTAAATTGGTATTAGATTGCAAAGGATCATTTGTAAAAAATAAAAGAGATTTCGATGATATTACAGAAAAAATAAAATTAGTAATGGGAGAAAATACAGAGATAGAATATAAATTAGTTGATGATATTTTACCAACTAAATCGGGAAAATATAGATATACTATTTCAAAGAGTTATAAATAATTTATCAGTAATTCTACTAAAACTATGTTGCTAGAAAATTGAAAATGGCAAGGTTAAAAAAATTTATGTTATATACAACTTTTCAAAGTACCGGCATGCATAGCTATGTAAGAAAATATATATAGGAAGCCATATTACATTCAAAAGGTCGCTAAAATGAATTTATATGAAAAGATAAAAAATAAAGAGGCGAAATTATCAGTTATAGGTTTAGGTTATGTAGGTTTGTTTTATTATAGAAAGTAGCAATAATATAAGAGGAAATCCTTATGAATTTATCTTACTACAAGGGTCTAAAGAATAATCAAATGAATTATAGCTCAATAATCCTATTGGGAATTATAGTTGGCATTTTTATAGGCTTAGGCTCAATTACTCGCGGAACAGATCTTTTTGGATTATTTTTTATCAGTATTTACTGTTTTGTATTTATGACAATCTTTTTTAAAGTAAAGGACCCTGTTCTAAGAAATATACTAATTATTGCCTTTGCTTTGCGTATTGGGTTAGCCTTAGCTAACGCGTTTATTTTAAATCTTCCTGATAGTACGGCCGATGCTGTTGGCTTTGAGAGGAGAGGTTGGATGTGCGCTCAAGCGTGGAATATGGGCTTGGAAGTAAATATTCCTACTTATGCACACCATATTTACCCTAAAATAATAGGAGTAATCTATTTCGTTTTTGGTAGAGTTCCTCTATTAGTACAATTTGTTAATGTTGTACTAGGAGTATTCATAGTATATTACGTCTATAAGATAATTATAGAGCTTGGAGCAACAAAAAGAAGTGCTCAAATTGGGAGTGTAATAACAGCTTTATTTCCTACTTTATGCTTATACTCAGCTATAACCTTGAGAGAGAATTTCATCTCTTTTTTTGCAATAGTATCTGTTTTCTATTTTTTAAAATGGCTAAATAGCGGCACGATAAGTAAATTAGTTTTAGCAGCAGCCTTTCTGTTATTGTCTAGTGCTCAATTTGGAGGTATGATTGTGATAGGAGTCGTGTATGCCATTTTCTTTATTTTTTATGAAGCGAAAATAAAGAAATGGAGACTTATAAGCAAACAAAGTTTCCTTGGTATATTTATAGTAACACTAGGTATCATACTATTTTGGACCTTTTTAATTAACAAAATCCCAAGCGATTTAAGATTAGTATTTTCACCAGACTATATGGGAGGTAGAGTAACTGGAGCAGCTAGGGGTGGCGCTGCATATTTAGTCGGATTTACTCCTAATTCAATATTGGATATAATTATACAATCCCCTGTAAGGATAGTGTACTTTTTGTTGGCACCTTTTCCATGGATGATTTCATCGCCTGGTCAGATATTAGGTTTAATAGATGCTTTACTATACCTGGTACTGGTATTTTATTCAATAAGAGGATTAAAAT
>Ga0114920_10001047_pt1 | contig 12594 bp, 10 predicted proteins | sample ChitaG_FD_88683 | JGI IMG/M metagenome (GOLD analysis project Ga0114920, IMG submission 88683) | Deep subsurface microbial communities from South Pacific Ocean to uncover new lineages of life (NeLLi) - Chile_00310 metaG | ecosystem: Environmental > Aquatic > Marine > Oceanic > Sediment ... | reverse complement strand
CCTCGTGTCCGTATATCATTGTTACCTTATCTACTCTGAATTGAGGATCCGCAATCCTTGCAATGTATTTATGTCAACCATTTAATTGCGGTTTTGATCTTCAAGGATTCAGAGAAATATGTCCATATGCCTAATGCATAGCTATTACAGTATGATATCCAATTGTGTCCTTGTTGTCTCGGTTTATCCTCATTAAACCGCAATTAAATGGTTGACAAGCTCTCGCCCATGTGGTATGCTCTTACATATTTGGCTCTCCTTATTACCACAAATCATGTTGGAGGGATACACATGGCCGATACAAATTTTTTGCAACGGGCTCGCTGCCTCCACCCTGCTCCTGAAAAAGTCCATAACGAACGATTTCAGGAAGAAAATGGCTTTTTCGATCCAAAAGATATAGTACAGGTCAAATATGAGTTGCTTCGCTCATGTGAGGTCGAAGGTAGCGATATAGCTTCAGCTTCTGCGAGCTTTGGTTTTTCCAGGACCACTTACTATAAGGTTTATGAGGCCTTTCTCCACGGTGGCATTCCATCTCTTATGGGACGTCCGAGAGGTCGTCCACAGCCCATTAAGCTAAATGAGATTGTGCTCGGTTATTTGATCGCCGAAAAGGCCAAGAACCCGAAGCTCGCGGCCTCAAAAATTGTCGCACAGGTAATGGGTCGATATCACGTACAAATTTCCGAGAGAATGATCCAACATGTCTGGCAATATTATGGTGTTTCAAAAAAAAGTTAAACATGACTCAAGCAAAAGAATTCGAAGCGCATCAACGTGTCACTGTTGGGGCCTTGGAGAGGAAGCCACGAAAATCTTTCTTTGAGCCCCTTAGCCCTACCCAGCAACTGTACGAATCTTTGCGTTATGTTTATACAGGCCGAGACGATTTCTTTCAAGAGGGCCGCGAACTCGTCCATCTCAATGGTGGCAGCGAGGCCCTGATAAGGCATTTTCGATATCAGGGGATAAGCGGACTTCTTGGTTTCGACCACTCGTTCATAAAAGGATGTACGACCTGTTCAACTGGCACCATCACCTCTGGGCCAAATCGTGGGACTGTTGATTCACACACTTGCTATGGTGAAGCGAAAGTGCCCATATTTCGGTGTCCGCGCTGTAGGAGCCGGTACTCAGGTCGGCACGCTACAGCGCTGTGGGACGTCAGGATCAGCGAAAAAGATTACTGTCGAATATCCAAGGCTTTAGCCGAGGGCTGCGGAATTCGGACAACAGCTCGTATCTTCGATGTGGATAAGGACACGGTTTCTCGTTGCGCATTTCGAGCCGGAATTCAATGTAAATCTGTAGATTCGATATTGATGCATCATCTACACCTCGAAGAATGCCAATTGGATGAGATGTGGTCCTTTGTGTACAAAAAGCAGCACCATTTGGAACCGTTTGAACAACTTAGAAACGATATCGGTGACATATGGCTCCATGTCGCATTTGAACCGCGCATGAAGGTATTGGTTGCTGTGATTCCGGGCAAGCGCACGTTGGAGAATCTCCACAACCTGACTCGAGCGGTTCGTTGCAAGAGCGACGGACATGTGCCATTATTTACTACCGATGAATATTCTCCATATTGCGATGCCCTGCTTTGGGAGTACGGCCAACTGGCAGTGGTCAATCGTGAAGGATTGGTAGGCCGACCCAGTGAATATTTTTATCTGATCCCTACTAATGCACTCAAGCACGCCAAGGTGAAGAAGACACGCAGGGACGGCAGGGTTGAGGCGGTAGAGACTGAGGTCAGCATCGGTACCGAAGGAAAAGTCCAACAGATACTCAACCAATCTCCCTGTAGCAGGACCATCAATATCAGCTTCGTCGAGCGGAGCAATCTTCACGAGCGGCTAAATAACCGCCGTTTGACACGCAAGACCTTAGGCTTTTCCAAGACTATGTATATGCATGAAGCTCAAATATGGCTTTGTTCGGGGTACTACCATTTTGTGCGGCCTCACTCTTCATTGACAATCCGCTCGGATGACGGTACCCATATTATTAAAAGAACTCCTGCTATGGCTGCGGGCGTAACAGATCATATTTGGTCAGTCAAAGAGCTTCTCACATTCCCTAACTGCTATCACAATTGACAATGTTATGGGGACACCAGGAAATTGTTTCGTATTTCGATATTCGGATTTCGGATTTAAGTCCCGCTATTGGCAGAGCAAATCTCCAGATTTGACCAAGTTAGAGTCTACTTTGACGTTACCGTGATAGGTGAGAGGACTTGAAAGATCTTTAGGATGACTCTATGATAAGAGATCAAAGAATCTCGGGCTCCGGCAATCCATGCTGGGAGATCCTCTCATTTGATGGGTTTTGAAAGATGAAATTATTGTTTTGCCTTCTGGGCCTGGTTTTTATAGTTGAAGGATTGCCTTATCTGGCATTTCCAGATAAGATGAAGAAGTGGTTAAGACACATCCAGCAGGTTCCCGATAATCAATTGAGGATGATTGGCTTTCTGGCCATGTGTTTTGGCCTTCTCCTGACTTATTTATTTAGGGAGTAACGAGATGTATTGTGTGGACGATTACCATTATGACCTACCTGCTCAATTAATTGCCCAGGAGCCGGCCTTGAAAAGGGATGAATCCCGTCTTCTCTGTGTAGAAAGGTCTACGGGGGAAATCGCCGACTATCGTTTTTATGATTTACCCTTGCTGCTGCGAGAGGGTGACCTATTGGTCGTGAACGATGCCAGGGTTGTGCCGGCCAGATTATATGGTCAAAAGGAAACCGGAGGGCAGGTGGAAATTCTTGTTCTTGAGCATCCAGTCAAGCCCCCTAAAAGCGGGCAGGACATCCGATGGTGCCTGGTGAAGGCATCGAAGAGGCCTAAAATGGGAAGCAGTATCCTGTTTCCGGACGGCCTGATAGGCATTGTTAAGGATTCAGGTGCCAACGGGAGGGTTCAACTCAAATTTGAAGGAAGGCATACTCTTGACTATGTGCTAAAAAAAAGAGGTTGCCTTCCCCTTCCTTCTTATATAAAAAGAAACAACAATGATAGGCGGTTAGATACGGATAGGGAGAGATATCAGACCGTATTCTCCTGTTTTCCGGGGGCGGTGGCAGCACCTACGGCTGGTCTTCATTTTACTCACGATCTGCTTGAGACTCTTCAATCCACGGGAGTAGAAACAGTCAGTATAACCCTCCTCGTCGGGCATGATACCTTTAGGCCCGTGAGGGTAAGAGACATCAGAGAGCATCACGTGGGGAGAGAATCATATTTCGTTGGCCTTGATGCTGCCAACTCTATTGAGAGGGCTAAGGTCGAGGGCAGAAGGATTATTGCTGCGGGAACTACTGTTGTCAGGACTCTGGAGACTATACGGAAGAGAAATGGGGGAATAGTGGCTGACTCTGGAACAACCGATCTGTTGATATATCCGGGATTCAATTTTCAGGTGACCGATGCCCTTATAACGAACTTTCATTTGCCCCGTTCTTCACTTCTTTTTCTGGTGGCAGGCTTTACTGGACTTGATTTGACCATGAAGACCTACCGGTGGGCTGTAGAGAGAAGGTACAGGTTTTACAGTTACGGGGATGCAATGCTGATAACTTGAAGTGCCTAAAATGAGCTAGGGATCAAAACCTTGGAATTCCGGGTTGTTAAACGCTGTAAATCAAGCAAGGCCAAGCTTGGAGAAATGGTAACAGATCATGGCAGACTTGAAACCCCTGTATTCATGCCTGTTGGAACAGCAGGTGCAATCAAGGGGGTATCGCCTGATGAGGTCAGGCATGCAGGGGTTGAACTCGTTCTTGCAAATACATATCATCTCTACCTGAGGCCCGGCCATGAACTGATAGAGAAGCTCGGCGGTCTTCACCGCTTCATGAACTGGTCAGGACCGATACTTACCGATAGTGGAGGATTTCAGACGTTAAGCCTTTCAAAGCTCAGGACCATTTCAGCCGAAGGGGTAACCTTTCGTTCCCATCTGGATGGTTCAACCCATTTCCTTGGACCGGAAAAGGTTATGGAAATTCAGAGGGCCCTCGGGGCAGACATCGCCATGACCTTAGACGAATGTGCACCCTCTGGTGCTGACCACGATTATGTGCTTAACTCTGTAAAGCTTACTGAGCAATGGGCCCGGCAATGTCTTGAGCAAAGGAACGATAACGGGCAGGCCCTTTTCTGTGTTGTTCAGGGTGGAATTTATCCTGAATTGAGAGAGATGAGTGCCAGGGGCCTTGTGAGTATAGGGTTTGACGGCTATGCCTTGGGTGGCTTATCCCTTGGAGAAGACAAACGTACCAGGGGGAACGTGATCAGATCGGCGATGGAATTTCTTCCTGATGAAAAACCGGCCTATCTTATGGGGGTAGGAACACCGGAGGATATCATTGAGTCAGTGAAAATGGGTGTTGATATGTTTGACTGCGTAATGCCCACACGCAACGCCAGAAACGGTATGTTATTTACCCGTAACGGAAGGCTGACGATAAAGAACGCACGCTATAGGGACGATGGTTCACCTGTTGAAGAGCGGTGTGCTTGTTACACGTGCCGCAATTATTCGCGGGCCTATCTGAGACACCTCTTCGTTTCAAGGGAAATACTGGCTTATAGGTTGAATACCATCCATAATCTCTATTACTATGCGCATCTCATGTCTGGAATAAGGCAGGCCATAAGAGAGGATAGACTGGCTGAATTCAGCCATGATTTTTATGCCCAGAGGATTGACAATCAAGAAAAGGGGAAGGCCGAATCTTTATAATCTCAAAACAGAAATGGAGGCAGATAAATGTTCGATTTAGCTTACGCTATGGGCACCGGAGGTGCTGAGGGACAGGGGGGTGGTTTTGGTGCGTTTTTGCCCCTGATAATTATTTTCGCAATTTTTTACTTTCTTTTAATCAGGCCCCAGCAAAAAAAGGCCAAGCAGCATAAGGAGGTTCTTGGCTCCCTGAAAAAAGGGGATAGGGTAGTTAGCTCCGGGGGTCTGCAAGGTGTCATAACGGGTTTGACTGACGATCTGGTTACCATGGAAATATCCCCAAAGGTCAGGGTAAAGGTCTCAAGGAGTTACATAGCAGGGATAACGAAAAAGACAGAAAGTGAAACTTGAGGAATAAGTAATGTCCAAAAGTTTACGGTGGCGGGGACTTATTGTTCTCGGCGTGATTGTAGTTGCACTGATCTATCTAACTCCCTCCATCAGCAAAACACTACCCACTTGGTGGCCTAACGTACTACCTGCGGAGAAGATCCGTCTTGGGCTTGACCTGAAAGGCGGTATGCATCTCGTATTGGAGGTTCAGGCCCAGAAGGCCGTGGAATCGCATCTCGAAAGGATGGTCGAGGAAATAAAGTACAACCTCAGGAAGGCCAAGATCAGGTATCGGGAGTTGAAAAGAACTGGCCCGGATTGCATTGGCCTTATCCTGATAAGGGGCGAGGACAGGAAGGCCGTGGAAGAGATGGCGGCAAACAATCTTCCCGACCTTGCCGTTGAATCCGGATCATTTGGGGCAACTGACCTTAAGTTGGAATTGGTCCTCTCCCAGAGGGCCCAGCAACGTATCAAGCGAATGGCGGTAGATCAGGCGGTAGAGACCATAACGAACAGGATAGACCAATTCGGCGTGGCAGAGCCGGATATCCGGCCCCAGGGGAGGGATAGAATTCTGGTTCAGCTTCCCGGGATAAAGGACTCTAAGCGGGCTATTGATCTTATAGGAAAGACTGCCCTTCTGGAGTTCAAGCTGGTAGACGAGGATAACAGTGTGGAAGAGGCACTGAGGGGAAATATACCGCCAGGAGATGAGATCCTTTACCAGACAAAGGGAGAGCCTGGTTCTCAAAAAAAGGTCCCCTTTCTTTTGAAAAAGAGGGCTGTTTTGACTGGCGAGTATTTGACTGACGCCAGCGTCATGATAGAGAGCCAATACAACGAGCCCTATGTCTCGCTTACCTTTGATTCCAGGGGAGCAAGGCTCTTTGAACGCATTACAGCGGCCAATATAAAGAAGAGATTGGCCATTGTCCTGGATGACGTTGTAAATAGCGCGCCGGTTATACAGGATAGAATTCCAGGTGGAAGGGCCCAGATAACGGGTAGATTTACCATGGAGGAGGCCAGGGATCTGGCCATTGTCTTGAGAGCAGGCGCCCTGCCGGCACCTGTCAAGATCATTGAACAGAGAACAGTCGGTCCCTCCCTGGGAAGGGATTCCATTGATAAGGGTCTCAAATCAATGATAATCGGGGGCCTGATTGTTATCCTGTTTATAGTCTTTTACTATAGAGTCGCGGGAATCCTGGCCGATTTGGCACTTCTTTTGAACATTGTCTTCATCGCGGCAGGGCTGGCATTATTGGGTGCCACCTTAACACTGCCTGGTATAGCAGGGATTATCCTGATTATAGGTATGTCCATAGATGCCAATGTGTTAGTATTTGAAAGGATCCGAGAAGAGCTGAGATTGGGGAAAACCCCGCGGGCAGCTGTTGACGGTGGCTATCGCAAGGCCCTTGTAACCATACTTGACGCCAATATTACTACCCTGATCACTGCCTTGGTACTATTTCAGTTCGGAACAGGGCCGATAAAGGGATTTGCTGTAACCCTGAGTATAGGTATTGTCGCCAGCCTTTTCACGGCTATATTCGTCACCAGGCTAATCTTTGACTATCTCATTATCGAACGGGGTATGAGGAAAATAAGCATTTAGCAGAAATGGAATTTATAAAGCCCAATATCAATATTGATTTCATCGGCCAACGAAAGCTCGCCTATCTTGTATCCGGCGCTCTGATACTCCTGACTATCCTCCTTTTGATAGTTCGGGGCGGACCCAACTATGGCGTTGACTTCGCAGGCGGTGTAGTTATTCAGGCAAGGTTCAGCCATCCAATAACACCGGATGAGATCAGGGAGGCATTAAAACCGATCGCCATGGAAGATAGCTTCATTCAGGAGTTCGGGGAAAAGGGGGAGCATGAATATCTGATAAGGGTTAACAGAGCCGATATCGAGCTCAGTGGGCTGTCTGGTGAGGTGAAAAAATCCTTGGATAGCATGTTCGGTGAAGAAAATGTGGAAGTCAGGAGGGTGGACATGGTAGGGCCAAAGGTCGGGAAAGATTTAAGGGAAAAGGCCCTCTTTGCTATCTTTTATGCGCTCCTTTTCATGGTCATCTATATTTCCGGCAGGTTTGAATACAAGTGGACGATGAGCATCGTTATGGCGGCCTGCCTTGCCTTTGGAGTCTATATCATCTCGGCCCTGGGAATGAGCATTGTCTGGCTTATTGCCGTTGCCCTCTTCATTACTATTGGCCTGTGCTGGTCCCTGCGCTTAGAATATGCCCTTGGTGCAATCATCGCCCTCTTGCACGATGTAAGCATAACATTAGGGGCCTTTGCCCTTACTAACCGGGAGGTAACATTACCCGTTGTAGCCGCCCTCCTGACCATAGTTGGCTACTCCCTGAACGATACAATTGTTGTTTTTGATAGGATCAGGGAAAATCGCCGACGCTCCCAGAGTCGCAATTTTGCCGAGGTGATAAATCAGAGTATTAATGAGACCCTCAGCCGGACCCTGCTTACATCAGCAACCACCCTCGTTGTTGTTATATCTCTTCTCATCTTAGGTGGTGGTGTGATCCATGATTTCGCCTTTGCCCTCTCAGTTGGCATAGTGGTTGGCACCTATTCCTCCATCTATGTGGCAAGCCCTGTCCTTCTAATCTGGGAGGGCCAGTTATGGGAAGGAGGTGCTTCCTCGATTAAGAGGCGAGGGAAGGGAAGCTAATTGTTTAAAGAGGAAACTCCACGCTGGAAAAAGAAGCGAAGGATAAGAGCTATCATCTTAGGGGCATCTCTTGTTTCATGTGGATTTGTCTATGTCCTCATTGGTGGCCCTGGTAGCGACTATCTGAAGCTGAGATTAAGCAGACTGCTCCATCCGGTTCCCGTATTCAACTACATACTATTTGAACACAATGGGACTAAGAAAAGGCTCGTCTCCGACCAAACCCTTCGGGCTTATCCCTATGATAGGCTTAGGATTGTAAGGGTAGATACATCAGTCCACTTTAACAGGGGCATAAGACTCTTTTCTGAAGGCTTTGATGTCAATGCCCTTCAGGAGGAGGCAGTAATAGCAAAACTCCTTCCTGACCAAGATGCCTTTCACCACTATTCCTACACGATAGAGATCAAGCACAGGAACAATTGTATAGGAGAGGTAGGTCTGGTAGTCTCCCCTTCGGTAGAGGATCTGCTGGAAAAGGCAAACAGGGTGATAGATCCTGAAAAAAGATTGGTCTTCTTAAATATGGCCGTTAAGGAAAAGGTGGGTGATCCCCGGCTCAAGATTAGATTGGCAGATGAATATCTGGCCCTTAAGAAATGGCAAGAGGGGGCTCATATCCTCGAGGACCTTATTGTGGAAAAACAGGAGTTGAATCTCCTGAGAAAACTCGTGGACGCCTATGAACACCTGCGCCAATACAATAAGGTTATCGCTACATTAAGGAAAATCCTTGCAAAAACACCTGATGATCTGGAGACCAGGCTTCAGCTTGCAGGGCTTCTCGAAAGACGGGACAGATTAAAAGAGGCCGTAAAAGAATATACTCTCATTCTTCCGAGATTACCCGAGCACGAAAAGGTAGTATGCATGAAGAATATAGGCTATCTGTTATTTCAGGATAGGCAGAAAGAAAAGGCGCTCCAATGGTATCTCAAGGCAGCCAAACATGACAGAAAAGATGCAAACCTCTATTACAATATAGGGTCAATATACGATGAGCTCAAGAAGTCTAAGTTGGCCGAAGCATACCTCCATCTGGCAGTTGAATTGAGAAAGGATGATATTGGAGGCAGGTTGAGACTCGGACAATCCGCTTTTAAGAGAGGTAAATTAAAAGAGGCCAAAAGGTATGTAAAGGAGATACTGAAGATAGACCCTGATCATCTGGAGGCCCTCATACTCTTGGCCAATATAGCGGAAAAAGAAGGCAATAAGAAGGCCTTAAAGGGCATCTATAAGCAGATACTATCTCATGATCCGAAAAATACGACTATCCTTTTTAATCTTGGCGTACTGGAGGCAGAGGGAGCAGATGTGGAAAAGGCTATCTATTACCTTGCGAGATTGGCAAAGATTGATCCTCAAGATATACAGGCCAGGGAAGCCCTGTTCGATATCTATGAGAGGGAAAAAAGAGGCTCTCTTGCCTTTAATCAAGCAGTGGAGTTAATCAACCTCGCCCCAAAGAAGATTCCCAATTATAGGTACATATTTGAATATCTTGTGGACCGGTCTGAATTTGAACAGTTAGCCAAATACATGCTTAAGGGTGTAAAGGCAAATCCAGAGGATTTCGAGCTAAGACAGTATCTAATCTTGGCCTATCTCAGTTTGAGGGAAAGCGAGCTAGCTGCGAAAGAGATGGAGGAGGCCCTGAAGTTGAGGCCAAATGATATCGATCTTCTCCGTCAGCTGGCCAAGATAAAGGAAGAGACGGGTGATCTTGAGCAGGCCCTACAGCTCTACAAGAAGATCCTTGATATTTCCCCAGAAGATGAAATGGCGGAAAATGCTTATCTCAGGCTAAGGCTTGAATTATTGCACAAAGGCGAATAGATCCTGACCCCTAATGCTTCCGCTCTGTAGCAATGGAGAAAATGGGTAGGCGCAGAAATGTATCTGGATCGATTTCGATGGGCGGGAGTTTATCCGTTGACCCTCTCTTCAGTCATGGAAATTTGTTGTAAATATGGACTATAGGATGAATGCGGTTCTATGCCAGCGATCTAACTTCTATCGTTTTCTGCGAACAACCCTTCTTCTTACAACCCTCTTTCGGGGTTTTCGGGAAACTGTACTTGGTTTGACCGATTCTTGATCCTGTGAAACGGCTTTCTCCTGAGGCTCATCAGGTATTTCCCAGGGAGGTCTTTGCCAGTAGTGGCATGTTGCCCTCGGGCATTTTAGCATCGTTTTTCCCTCCCTGTCAGAGGTCTCCACTAAGAATGGATTCTTGCATTGTGGACAGACAAGGTGGTACGGTTTGCCCCAGCTTATTAAATTGCAGTTCTTATCAGAGCACTTGTAGTAGAGTTTACCCGTGGCAGTCTTCTCTGTTATGACCTTGGCGTTTCTGCATATAGGGCATTGCATGGCCAGGTCTTCTTCAAAAGTGGCAATTCGTTCTTCTACGATATCATCGGCACCCTCAAGGGCATGCTCTTTTGGAACAGCTTCTGTGTCGATTTCCGTTTCCGCCGGCTCAAATGCATCTTCTGGCTGGCGGGGCACGGCCTCTTCCCGCTCGGTCTCTACATTTTCTGAAAGACCTGTTTCTTGCTCTACTGGCTTCGAGAGGGGCAAAGGCTCTTCTTGGGTGAAAGGGGCATCTTCCAGCGATGTATCTGCGCGAACCGTTTCCGAGGCCAAATCCTCCGTTTCTGCCTCCCCGCCTATCTCCTCCTCTTCTGCCTCTTCGATTATGTCTGGCGCTTGAGCCTCTATGACTTCATCTACCTCTGAAAATGTCTCTGGCGAATCATCTTGCCAAGCAGAAAGTCCCCTAACCTCAACCTCTCTTCTCTCAAACGGGCCTGAATTTCCATTCAATGATAGGATCCTGGGTTCAGAGCGAGGGGCACGGGGTGTCTCTATTTTCCTCAGTTTAGTCTCACGCTCAACAGATGGCCTTGGCGCCTTTTCCGGTTTTGGCCGAGTTTTCCCTTTTACCAGGGAAACTCCCTGCATCTGTAATATTTGGTCAAACTGACTGATCGCAGAGTCCAGGTCCTTTCGCCCGGATTGTACCTCATCCATAGTCTGAACAAAGTAGGCAATAAGATTCATCCCGGGCATTTTTGGAAAGGCACGGTCAAGCAGTTGAGCCATGGTTATGGTAGGTTTCTTGGCGGAAAATTTCCCGTCATCGTCAACATCGATATAGCCCCTTTGAATCATATCCTGTACTGCTACACTCAGGTCTTCGTCTGGGTCAAGGCCAATTTCAGTCAACTCATTGGTTAATGTTTTATGGGTATAACGTTCGGATGGGGTGGAAGGAAGGTTCTGGATCTCGGCTTCTCGCTCAGCAAGTAGGATAAGGCATGATATGGTCGCCAAATTCACGGGCAATGCCCCAATCCCATATTTCGCTCCAATAAGCCTTTCTATATGCTGACCCAGGGTCTGATCAAACAGCTTCCTGACCGTCTGTGCCCCGAGTGTGTTTTGTTGGGTATCCTTTTCCATTTTGATGACGTATCCATTTAATAATGGCAGCATTCATAAAGTTGAGACAGTGTAAATTGTCTATCAAGCCTCGCCTACTTTTCCTCATTTATCTCCGAAATCATCTCCTTAACCTGGGATGCCATTTTGGAAAACCTTTTCTTGGATCTCTCAGGGGGTGACGCGGCTTGGCTTATCTCGGCATCTTCCGGGTTATCAGTGGAATCGGATTCCTCCGAGTCCTCTTTCTTTTCATCTTGTGTTTTGTCCAGATCCGCAGAACTTGCAACTGATATGTAATTCCCCTCTCTATCGACTAAGACAGAAAGCATGACCTTAACTTCAAATTCTAGCTTATAGGCAACTTGACTATCAAGAACGATAATATCACCCGTTTTGTATTCAACATTCTCTTCAATCCCCAATTTATGTTCTTTCCTGAAAGTCTCTTCGATTGCTCCCCAATCAAGATCAGCATTTATTGCATCGATCAACTCCTTTTCCCCACTCTTGATCACCTCAGGGTTTGTAATCTTCATCTTAATTCCTCCATTCTACAGATGATGCCATATTCAATAATGTATCAGCGGCTTGCTCACGAGCGCCAATCCCTGCTCTATCAATCTGAATGTCCAGACTGGATTTATTCTTCTGGGATCCGCGCCAAATAAATATTTAAGCAAAACTCATGCCACTTAAACCTCCAGGGTTCGCAGCACATTAAGCAAAGCCGGGGAGGAATTTCATAACCTGTTGGGCATTAACGGCTACTCAAATGGAATGAGTTTTGCATCCTTTCAACAAAGAGATATAAAGGGGAAACGCCTATGGCTCTCGTAATCACCCTCAAAGGTATAGACCAAGCCATCTCCGATCTTAATTACCTAAACAAGAATGCATTGAAATACAGGTTTGTTCACACTGTAAGGCAATACTATATGAATGAAGATTCAGTTGAATCCATGCTGGGCATTGACACGGACGAACTAGTCAGAGTGCTGTGGAATACAGGCGATGATCTTATAGCAATTAAAAACAGACGGAGAAACCTGAGCAGCATTAGATCGTCTGTCAATGCCGATTTAAAAAAGCTTTATGAGGAGGGCAACAATCCCGAGGGGATAGCTGTCGGACTTGCCAATATCTTCATTTTATCCGACGAGGCCAGGGACAAGGTCCTTGAAGCATTCAAGGACAGGGTGGAAGTGGAAGGGGCAGTTACCTTGAGCCAAATAACAGACATCTTAGATATCGTAAATGAGATATTATCAAGGCCGGAGGCCATTGTAGATACAGAGAGCGCAGAAGGCCCAGGCAAGTTAGATCAATTAAAAAACCTGGT
>Ga0114920_10001046_pt1 | contig 12596 bp, 9 predicted proteins | sample ChitaG_FD_88683 | JGI IMG/M metagenome (GOLD analysis project Ga0114920, IMG submission 88683) | Deep subsurface microbial communities from South Pacific Ocean to uncover new lineages of life (NeLLi) - Chile_00310 metaG | ecosystem: Environmental > Aquatic > Marine > Oceanic > Sediment ... | reverse complement strand
GGTCGCCGCCGGACTTCCCCCTTGACTGCCACCACAAACTCCGCCCGGGAACGCTCAGCATCGGCCAGCATCTGAGGATCGAGTGACTCCGGATCAACAACGACCTGAGCGATACCATAACGGTCGCGGAGATCAATAAACAGCACACCGCCCAAATTGCGGTATCCGTCGACCCAGCCGTTAAGGCGGACAGTCCGGCCTTCGTGAGATGGTCGCAGTTCGCCGCAGGTGTGGGTTCGTTTGAGTTCTGAAAACGGGGGCACTAAGTCCTCGTTGACCTCCTCTATATTATTGTGTTATCGGCAATTCCGACCTGCTGCTGAGAGCGTGGCCGACTGCCAAATCCGGCCAATATTACACCTTTCGATACAGGAAGTCAATAGGCGGTCTGGGGGGCTGGTTTTCAAATTACCTGAGCACAAGAGGGATATCGATATTATGAGGTACAGTTGGAATACGAGTGGACCACCCCCGGCAGTATGGCCTGTACGACGATGATCATTAAGGCCAATATATCACACTGTCAGGCCACCAGACGACTGAGTAGGCGTGTTCTCTTCGCGCTGTCAGGGCAGTATCGTACCATGGGGGCGCGACCGTAACGGGGTCATGGTAGTTCGGCTTGAATGAACCGATATATGTGTATCTGCCCTGTTTGGAATTGACGTAATAGAATTCCTCGTGGATGCACCCACTGGGGCAATCCTCCCAGGCATCACGGAAGAAATACTTGATTTCATCAGCGTCCATTTTCATATAGACCTCAGGCCAGTCAGTGCGGAAACCAGTCGTGGCCATACAGAGAATCCCTTCAATTCCGGCCGCAGCATAGACTTCAACAAGTCGAACTGGGTGCAGCCTGCCCTCTAACCGTAGGTAGAAGTACTGCTTCTGGTAAAGACTTGACTCGAACTCAACGATGCCGAACAGAGAACTGAGACTATCAAATCGCCGATAGGCATCGGATGTGGTGTCGTTGAAGAGCGCCGTGTCCAACTCAAGTGACAATGCGCTCAGTATCCATGGCGGTGCCACTGTGATGCTAACTGCGGGGATGGAATCGCTGTACTCGTCACGGATTGTCTCCAGATCCAGCTTGATGCGGTTATACAGCGGCACGGGCGCCACAAGTTTCCGCGACAGGATCAGCGCCGCAACCTCCGCCTCTGCATTTTCCATCGGTGTGACAGACAGATCCGGCAACGTGTCATTTTGCTTCGGGCCAGGATCAGGCCCCAGTGTCGAATCATCGTCACAGCCAAACCAGATCAGCGTTGCTACAATGAGCGCGACGCCAAGAATATAACCGCGCATAGCCTGTCTCCCCGTTAAGAGTGATCCACTCAGATACTCAGACGAATGTGCTGTGATCACTGTTCAAATATAAACATCAGTATTCAGTTTTCGCAAGGCCTCCTTGACAAACAACACCTCACATGCCTATTATCCACTCAATTTGTATGTGATGAGTCCGATTAGAATAGAATATGAACCTTTCGCGCTACCTAACAGAAAATGTGGTCAAGCTGGAGATGACCACTGCCATTGAATCGCCTAACGATGGCGCATCAATTGAGAAGTGGCGGCAGCAGAACAAGGAGTTGATTTTGCAAGAGCTGGTTGATCTGCTCGAAAGCGGATATCGGATCGGTAACAAGTCAAAACTGTTCATCGACTTCATTAACCGCGAAAGGAAAGCTTCCACCGGCATCGGCCACGGGGTGGCAGTCCCGCACATTCGCTCCATGCAGGCCAAGGATTTTATGATGGCTTTCGCCCGTTCGACACCAGGGTATGATTTTGACGCCATAGACAACCAGCCTACGCACCTGTTTTTTGTCATGGCGGCTCCGCCGTATGATGATGCCCTTTACCTGAAAGCATTCAAAGCGCTTGCCGAGACGCTTCAGTACGACTCTTTCCGTCAAGAGTTGATGACTGCCCAGTCTCCCGGTGAGGTCATCCGGGCTTTTCGTGCAATGGAATAGGCCGTTAACTACCACACTCTTGTTTTCCCGTTCGAGTAGTCCGAATACCGAAATAAAGTTGGAAAACCACTGAACAAAATTGGGGGAGCCTCCGTCTGATATTCCAAAGAGCGCATGGCACACGGGTTCCCCGTTGAGTGCGTGCGCACGCACATCAAAGGAAAGAGGACATGATGCGTCCGGACTAACCCGCAGGGTTGCGGCCTGTGGGTGGAGTAAAAGTGACCCTTGTTTCTCTGCTGGTATCCGTTTGCCCGCCTGAGCCACCCGATCTTCTCGGGTGGCTCATCATTAATATAAGGCTTAATGGGAATCACCCGGAACCTGTTAGAAGCCACCTGAATGATTTAACCTTCACTGAGGGTAAATGGGTCACAGATTTCATATCTACTCGCGACAAGACAAATCGGCCGAATCCTGACATAGGCATTGTCCTTCCATGCGGATGGTTTGTCCACTGTTACCCGGCTACCTCCGCTTGCACCGATTTGAAAGAACTCATCCAGGCAGATCACCACGTGCGAGGCGATATGACCCCTTCGACTCAGTGAAAAGAGAAGCGCCCCGGCGCGTGGCTTGTCAATCCGGCAAGCGGCGAACTTGCGCCGCAAGCTCTCTGCAGTGAAATCCTCGTGCTCAGCGATCAACCCGGCGCTCTTGAGGCACTCTACCACGAACCCGGAGCAGTCGAACCCGGAAGGATCATCGCCGCCCCAAACGTACGGCGTACCGAGATAGTCCAGGGCGGTTTTGAGAAACCAGTGCCTGGCCAGCGATGTTTGGTCCACATCTGAGCGGACTGTTTCAGGAATCTACCGGGATCATGTAGTTATATTGCGCGACAATAGATGGCTTTACAAGATACGGCTGGCCACTCCGGCCTGCTTAGGAGCTTTCTTTGATATGATAATGCAGGTTCCCCGGGAGCGCTGATGGTTTCTCAAGACCTCACCGCGTTCAGCCGATATCCTACTATGATTGTTTCGAGCATCTGCACAGGTGAATCGCCGAGAATCCGAAGCTTGGATATCCGGGCGCGAACAAGCATCTGGGGCAAGAAAAGGGGACTGTGAAACCGAGCAACCCAAACGATATTTAGAAGGCTGGATCAATGTCGAAAGAGCCCATGACGATAGACCACTGCATATGTAATACTATGGAAGAGGCGCTAAGGCTGGTCGAACTAACCCTCGACCAGACCACAGATTCTGTCTACTGGATCGATTCCAACGGCGGGTTTGTCTATGTCAACCCAGCGGCCTGTGACACATTAGGGTACTCACGTGACGAACTTCTGACGATGACAGTGCAGGATATTGATCCCAATCTGCCCCTGGACACTTGGGCGAAAGCCTGGGGGGAGCTTGGGGAAGGCAGGACTCTGAGAAGGGAATCTTGCCACCGGACGAAAGACGGGCGCTCTCTCCCCGTCGAACTCCTGGTGAACCGTCTCGAGATTGATGGAAGGGAATACAATTGCTTTGTTGTGCACGAAATCTCCGGGTGCAACCAAGGGCAGAAGCATGTTCGTGGGTTGAACGAGGAAATCGAACTGCAGGTTGCCAGGCGCACCTCCGCCCTTTTGGAAGAGATTGAAGGGCGCGAAAGAATCGAAACAGCGTTATTGGACGAAAAAGAAAAAATCCAAACCATCCTTGATAATGCCGGGCAGGGTTTCCTGACATTTGGTCCCGACTTGAAGATTGATCTGGATTGCAGTGAAGAATGCAGGAAGCTCTTCGATGGCGAAATCTGGGGGAGATTATTCCCCGAATTGGCATTTCCGAATGATGACAACCAGCAGGAATTCCTGAATTCCATCTTCGAAGATATCTTTAAAAATTCCGACCTGGGCATGCATGAGATCTTCCTCAGCCTGCTGCCTTTGGAAATCTGCATAAATGGAAAACACGTTCATGCTGAGTATAAGGAAATCCTACCCCCTGGCGACAGCCAGGAACGAAAGTTGATGGTCGTCCTGACCGACATCACAGAGACCCTGCAGCTCAGAAACCAGATAGAAGAGGAAAGAAACCTGCTCAGGATGGTCGTCAAAGCAGTCACGAGCTACAATGAACTGGTGGAATCAGCCAGGGACTACATCCTTTTCTGTCAGGTGCAAGTGAGTCAAATCCTTGATAGCGGAAAAACGACAGAGGATATCACTTACGAAATCTTCCGAATGATCCACACCTTCAAGGGAATGTTCAGTCAGCTGGACTTTGTGTATGCGGTATCAAGACTACATGATCTGGAATCGCAGATCCGCCAACTACGCGCGCAACCAGAAAAACCGACGGTGGATGACATAAGAAAGCTCATGACTACATCAGGGATGGAAGAATGGCTGGAAAAGGATATGAGGATGCTGAAGGACATACTGGGAGAAAAGTTCTTCAGCCGAGAAGAGGTTCTTGACATCACCCCCTCACAACTCGCTGACATTGAGCAAATAGTGATGATTCTACTCTCCCCGGCTGAGAACAAACAACTGCTGCCAAAGCTCAGGCAGTTGAGATACCGGTCGTTCAAGTCACTGCTAAGAAATTACCCTGAATTCATACGTTGCCTTTCTGAGAGACTACAAAAACCAGTCAAGCCTCTTGTTATCGAGGGTGATGATATTACGGTGGACCCTGATCGGTACCGCGATTTCACCAAGTCTCTGGTGCATGTATTCAGAAACATGATGGATCACGGCATCGAATCGGAGGTGGAACGAGCGGAAGCAGGGAAAAGCGAAGAAGGAAACATCGAATGCCGGCTACGCGTAGAAGATAGTTCCATATTCCTCAAAATCAGTGATGACGGCAACGGCATAGATGTGAACAGGGTTCGGGAAAAGGCGATCGAAATGGGAATTTGCAACAAGGGGAGAGCACAAGGCATGTCGGATGACGAGATCATTGAACTGATTTTTGTTGATGAGATGTCAACCAAGGACGACACGACTGACTTGTCCGGCAGAGGGATCGGCCTTTCAGCGGTGAAACAGGAGTTGACCCGGCTGGGCGGGCAAATTAGCATAAGAACAAGCCCTGGCGAGGGTACAGCGTATTATTTTTCACTCCCAATTGTAGATACCGCGAATATTCCAGAAGTGTCGCCGGAAAGCGTCGTGAGACAGGTTATCAGCCGAGCCACAGAACTCATGCGGGACGAAATGGAACTGGTCGTTGATGACAGCAAGGAATGTAAGATTGTCAAGACTGACAAACTGATGGTGGAGGGGATAGTGGTCCTGATAAACATCAAGGGCTCATTATCGGGGATGCTCGTTATGACCTTTGAAGATAAGCTGGCCCAGTGCCTTGTTCATAGGTTCGCGATGGACGAACTAACACCCGAGGAAGCCGAAGAGCATATCAGCGATGCTATGGCCGAGATCGCAAATATAGTACTGGGCAACTCTCTGGATGTTCTTCCGGAACTCAGTAACTGGGTAACCATAGCAACGCCTACGACCATCAAGGCTGAGGGCAAGCATGTGCTTGGATTTGCGGGATCAGACATATGGACAAGCAGGATCGATACTGAAAAGGGATATTTTACACTGAGCCTTTTGCCCTCAGGGAATACTTGACATAAATCACTCCGGGGACAAAGGGAGCCAATACTTTGAGGTGGTTACTCATGGCAAAGATCTTGATTGTAGACGATTCAAAAATGATGAGGAAAAACCTGAAAAAAATCCTTGTTCAGTCCGGACATGAAGTTGTGGAGGAGGCCGCAACCGGGATGGAAGCCTGTTCCGCGTACGATCTGCATAAACCGGATCTGGTCACAATAGATATAAACATGCCTGAAATGAATGGCATTGAAACCGTCAAGAGAATTCTTGAGTCCGATCCTGGCGCGTTGATAGTCATGATCAGTGCTCACAATGAACAAAGCAGGGTCTACCAGGCGATAAAGGCCGGAGCAAAGAACTATATTGTTAAGCCGGTTCGAGCAGACAAAGTAATCTTTGTCGTCGAACAGGTACTGTCCCAATACGGCTAGCCCAAGAGCGCAGAATAATTATAACCGCCTAATCGCCCTCTCGTACGACATGAACCCGGGAATGCCTCTGAGCAGGGCAACATCCGGCTGGTGGAAAGCCGGGTTATCACTTATCATCTTGAGGAGTTTTTCCCGCTCGCCGGGTCGGGCCAGGTTGGCGATGCCTACCGCCCTCTCCCCCAGGCTCAACCCCCTCGGATCAAAAGCACCCTGTTCCGTCACAAGGATAACCTGATCAGCAGGGATGGCAGTAGTTGTTATGCCTGCCGGGCATCTGTCGACAACTTTGGAAATGCCGTCCCTGGTCATCGATTTCAAAGCGATGATAGCCACCCCGCCTTCGGAATGTTGCGCGCCTCGGATGAAATCAGCCTGTCCGCCGACACCGCTGTAGATTTTCCTGGCATCCAGAGAATCAGCCCAGATGTTTCCGTGAAGGTCCACACCGATGGCGCTATTTATGGCGACCATCTTTGGCTGCTCGGCGATTTTGAAGACACTATTTGTATAATCACTGGGCCTGCTCTGCACCGAGCTGTTATAGGCCAGCCAATCATAGGCTTCCTTATCCTCAGCCAGAAAAATAGCCGCAACCGAAAAATCGATGACCTTCTTCCACCTGTTTGTAACCACACCCCTCTTTATAAGTTTTGCCATGGCATCGGCAAAAAGCTCGGTGTGAATTCCAAGATCACTGACACCTTTGCGGAGAATGGCTTCGGTCACTGCTTCCGGAACCACGCCGATCCCGTATTGCAATGTCGAACCCGGCTCGCTCCCCGAACCATCATCAATATATAGGGCGGCGATAATCTCGCCGATCCTCATGGCTACATCGTCAGGCTCATGCACGGGACTTACCGGCAGGGGATAGTCAGCATCGAGAAGGAAATCAATGTAGCTTTCAGGAATTGTTGTGCCCAGCACAAAAGGCATGTTCTTATTCCTTTCCGCTATGACAATTCCCCCCTTCCTTCTGGTGGTCTGGATCGCCGCGAACACGCCCTCAACAGTTGTGCCTAAGCTGTAGTTGCCCCCCTTATCGGGGCCACTGACTGAAACGAAAACAACATCGGGCCGCATAAACTGTCTGACATATCTTGGCACCTCGGATAGGTGCATAGGATGGTACTTCGCCCACCCGTTGTTCACAGCTTCCTTTGTGAGATAACTATTGAAGATAACTCTGTGCGTCAGTCCACGGCACCGTTCTTCAGAAAACAGGGGTTTCAGCCTGTCACCCAGGAGCAGAATACTGTACAGGTCGACGCCTTCTATGGACAAGTCTTTGGCCAGTTGCTCCAGCAGGTCCTGTGGTGCCGCGGCATTTCCAGCCACATAGACGACGCTGCCCATAGGGATCAACCGGGCATTTATCGCTTCGTCAGCAGTCTTGACTATTTTCATGGCTAATAGACTGCACTTCCCTGGTTACAAGTCCATTCGTTCTGTTGTTTACTCAACAGGAAACACTGCTCTCTGCATCCGCTATGTACCATTGTATCCTGCTCTGTTGCGTTCGGTTGTGTCGTGTCCTGTGAAGCTCGTAGTTAGAGATCCATGAGACAGAAGATTGGAACTGATCGCCCTGACCTATCTCAAGCAGCCTGTCTCAGGGGCTGACCCGAAAAAACACCCACGCAGGTAATCTTCGTTTTCACCCGGTACAAAAAGGCCAATCGCTCACTACACACGCTTTCAGTTGCAGCCATGGGATCAGCCTTTAGACACGAAAACAGCAAGTTACAATCCTGCGCCTGGTGCCGAAGGACCTGCTCCGGGCAACACTGCGCTATATATCCCCCGACTTGTCCCGTGGCATCCCAAGGTACAGATCGAGATAACGGTTCTCGATTTCGAGGTTTTCCGCCCGTTCCTTGACAATATCCCGCAACGAAACCAGACCGATCACACGATCACCCTTGACAATAGGGACATGACGGATGAAGTTCTTGTCCATTACGCCGGCAATATAAGAGATATCATCATCCGGCAGGCCGACAATCAGATCGGTTATCATTACATCCTCAACCTTCAACGAGTGATACTCGCCCTTAGTCTCGTGGATTTTTCTGAAGATGTCCTTGTCACTGACAATGCCGATGAGCTTGCCACTGTTGTCAATTACCGGAAGGCACCCTATCTTGTGGTCGATAAGCAGGTTCATGGCCTCATCGACTGACGTCCAGGAATTGACGGTCACGACTGTTCTCGATTTGCTTTCCAACAGCGATTTGACGAGCATTTTTCTCCCTTTCTATTCAATAAGTCACAAATCGTCGCAAAGTAACTGCAATTCTCAGCAAATATATATGATGCGGAAGGAAGCGACAAGGAAAAGATGCGCGCTGGGATCTTTCGGGGCTGGATGACTGCACCACACTGTCTCAACCGATTGACAATCAGTATATTACAAAGAGCTGTCATGTCGGCAGTGTTCGTAAGGGTAAGGTGTCGGGGCCATCTGGCAGGCAAGCCTGAGTGCCTTCTGGTTAATTGGGTTACCACAAACAGGGGCCCAGGATTAGAGATTTTCCGGTTATCGCCGGTGAAGGCTGTTGACTTTGGACGGATGTATTGTTATGTATAATGATTGAAGACGCCAACAAGGATGCCGGGGCTTTGTGCAGTAACCGGGTCATGAATATTGGCGGTGAAGGACAGGTTTGGCTGTTGAGAGACTCCAGGGAATTGCAGGCACAACAAAAGCACAGAATAGACTTTTCCTTCCGCGAAAAGCTGAATGCGATAGCTGAGGGAGTCAGGCACAACTACTGCTACCAGTGTGGCGCCTGCGTGGCTGACTGCCCGGCCGGCATTTACTCAGAGAGCTTCAATCCACGGTTGATCATGCTCATGGCCATCCTTGGGTTCGAGGACGAACTCATCCGGCCTGACTCGGAAATCTGGGATTGTACAAATTGCTACACCTGCTCGGAACGCTGCCCTCAGGATGTCCGACCTGTCGATGTCATCATCGCTCTGAAGAACATGTGCGTCAAACTGGGCAAGGCACCAGCCCTCATCCGGAAAAACTCCGATGCCGTGCTGGAATCGGGTATTTCCACCAGGGTTACGTCGCTGACCGAGAGACGCCGCAAGGAGTTCGGTTTGCCACCAATCAAGGCATTTCCCGTCGACGACCTGAAAAAGATAATCGGGGGTGGTTGACATGAAGTATATCCCGTTTTTCGGCTGCATGATGACCACCAAGTATCCGTGGTTCGAGACCGCAGTGCGCAAAACGCTCGGAAGGATCGGCGTTGAGATGGTCGATGTCGATGGTTTCACCTGCTGTCCTGACCCGATCTACTATCAGGCACGCGACAAGATGGAATGGTATACCATAGCCGCCCGCAACATCTCTCTGGCTGAAGATCTGGGCCACAATATCATAACCACCTGCTCAGGTTGTACAGCCACCCTCTCAGAAGTCAACCTTGCATTGAAGGAAGATGAAGGCCTCAAAAGGGAAATCAACCAGCGACTGAAAAATATCGGCCGGGAATACAAGGGCTCAATTGAAGTGCGGCATGCGGTTACAGTCCTTCGCGATGACATCGGACTTGACCGGGTCACGGAAACCATTACTCGTCCCCTTAACGGGCTGAAAGTAGGGGTACACTATGGCTGCCATCTTCTGAAACCATCGCGAGTGATGCGTGTTGATGACCCTGACCGCCCCACTATTCTGGAGAAGCTGATAAAGGCGACCGGGGCTGAGCCAATCCATCATGAAATGACGCTCCTGTGTTGCGGTCGAGCCTGCATCACCGATTCGATCCCTGATCACATGGTGATGGACATTCTGGAAACCATAAAAAGCCACGAGGCTGACTGCATGGGTCTTATCTGTCCTACCTGTTTTGACGAATTCGACCTGGGACAGATCGTTCTGGGGCGAAAATTCAAAAAGACCTTCAACGTACCAATTGTCTACTACTTTCAGCTTCTGGGTGTGGCCCAGGGGATGGAGCCTGAGGAGGTCGGTCTGAATATGCACAAGGTCAAAGTCGATCAGATATTCGACATGGCGACCGCTTGACAGTGTGCCGCCAACTCAAACAGCTTCCCTAATCAGAATAAGGCCAGTTGCGACAGAGCAGACTAAGTATCTATCGCTGCAGCAAGCTCATTAATGACCTCGGCCACCTGTTCGGACCGCTTAAGGAAATCATCATGCAGCCTCTGAGCCGCCTTGGTGTCATCACCATATCCCATAGTGGCAGCTACCGACGGGAGGTACTCTGGATCGATGACATTATGAGCCGCGACCTTTAGACGATACAGATCACGCAGGTTCTTTATGAAGTTCAAGTGGTTTTCTATTGCAGAGAATCTGTCGGCATTTTTCGGCTCAATCTCACCGAGGCGCTGTAGGAATTTTCTCGTCAGCGGATCGCGTACCTTGTATTTCGTCTTGTACATCAGCAGGAGCATCTCAATATCCCGCAGTCCGCCCCGGCATTCCTTGATGTTGCTCCTCTGCTCCTGGTCTTCCCCGGCATGCCGGGATTCCATCTCCCCTTTTATGCACGTGATGTATTCGCTTGCACGACCAAAGATATAGGGGGCGATGATTTCCCTTTGGAGCTTGTGCTCAAGCTTGCTGGTTCCGACCAGCATCCTGGAACTCAACACCTGCGACTTGTCCACAAAAATATCTTCGCTCCAGCAGTTCAAATGCTTGGCCAACATGTCAAAAGTTATAACATAGCTGGCGAAATGGTCTGCAAACCGATGGTGCGGGAGAATCCCCCGTTTGAGTATATGGGAGTTCATCTTCGCCACAATCTTGTTGCAGTAGTCGATCTCATCCGTATCGGTCGAATCAAGGATTACAATCATATCATAATCGTCATCAAAACCCTGTTCCCGGGCATGACCGCCGGTCGCGTACAGTGCAAAAAGGTCGTGAGTATGCATAGAATAACCCAGTGACAAGTGCACATCCTGAAGGCAGAACTCGTACAGGGAGAGAGTGTAGTTGTCACAGAATTCGACGAATTCGGCATCGGTCTGCTCGCAGGCAGCGCCGTCCATGGCAAGCAAGCTCACTCGTACGAACTCCAGATCATAATAATCACCGAGCCGTTCAATGCGTTCACTCAGAGACGGCAGGGAAGTCAGATCACTATAGAAACCAGTAGTTATTTCTCGGAGCCTTTCGTTGTTGTGGAGGTTCTTGATGAATGCCGGGAACTTATTCAGAATCGGGTGGAAGTGACGCTTGAAAAAATGACTGCTCTGATAATGCACGTTCGACAGTGCCAGAAGCTGCTCATGAAGGAAAAGCAGCTCCGGAAGGGCTGGTTTACCGTGAACCAGTTCCATGAACCTGGCCAGCGAATCCCATTCAAGAAGGGCCAGGAAGTTGTTGAGAATCACCGGATAGGCACTGGACATCTGAGCCAACGAAGTTGATGCACCGGGGAGACGGCTTAGTTCCTCGATGAACAGCCGACTGACGGTTGCAAATACGTTCTTGGCTTTTTCACTCTTGGCCCTCTGACCAATGACGACAAGAAATCTAAGAACCGATCCGGCGTCATATTTGATGCCTGATACATACCCACGGGCTACTTTGGCGCGCACTCTTTCCGGCAACTCATCGAAACTCTCGATAAACTCATCATAGAAGAGCTTGCTCCCATCACTCAACTCTTCAAGGAAATCATCCCAATAGGTAATCCCGTTGGAAAACGTTGATGCACGGATGAAATCAACAGCCAGGTTTCCCTTGTAACCCGGTTTCTTGTGAATATCCCCCGAAAAGATCGGCCTATATATGCTGACCTCACGCAGGTGCTTTTTCAGATCGCCAGCCAGAACATCGATAGCTTCAATACTGTTCTCGAGGAATTCGTAGTAAATGACCAGCATGAAATCCTCGGCTGATACCACTCCCTTTTTCTCGAAGCCTATAATCTCGGCAATTTTCGCCACCATGGCTTCGATACACGGTTCATGCAGGCCGATATCTTCATCCTGGGCAACCATTATCTGGTAGAGGTGCCGGAACAACTCGAAGAAACTGAGGGTTCGCTCGAGATCTTCATACTGTGGCCGACGCTCAGGATTTCTTTCCTTGAGTTCGTCGACAATATTCCAGGCATTCACCTTCTGCACACCGTATACCAGCTTGAGAGCTGTCAGTAGCCCCTTTATGGGCCGCAGGCCGTCCTCTTTTGGATTGATGGTTTCCGGCATTTTGGGACGTGTCAGAAGAGAGTGAATCTCGCCCAGGATGCCGCGAAGGTAACCCTCGTGGAATCGATTTGCCTTGTTTCTATCATCGTAGAAGAAACGCTTCGTGACTCTCGCTCTGAACTGCTCATAAAGGGGATAGCTTCCCAGAATAGTAGCAGCGCCAAGCATCTCTGTGACTATGACAAAGTCATAAACGTTTCTGTCGAGGATATCCTCGTACTCTTCAATTGTGGCGGTTACACTGTTTCCCCCGACATGTTCCGAGAGGTGGAAGTGAAGGCGCGTCGCCGTTTTGAACATCTGGCTCGCCAACCGGCCGATAGCGCGGTTGAGGTTTTCCGAACCTTTGGGTTCCTTGTGCACTATGCCCAGGTCAATATCGTCCTGGTCGGCCCT
>Ga0114920_10001045_pt1 | contig 12611 bp, 7 predicted proteins | sample ChitaG_FD_88683 | JGI IMG/M metagenome (GOLD analysis project Ga0114920, IMG submission 88683) | Deep subsurface microbial communities from South Pacific Ocean to uncover new lineages of life (NeLLi) - Chile_00310 metaG | ecosystem: Environmental > Aquatic > Marine > Oceanic > Sediment ... | reverse complement strand
TCCCAGTACTACGTTCTTACCATCAACTCCCAGGGCAAGAGCCAAAAGGAGCACCTTCATACCTTCGGGTGTGAAAATCACGGGCATATCACCTGATGTGATGGGGGCGATGTTCTCCGCCATCTTGAACAACGCAATGGCTTTCTGAGCGATCTCCACGTGGTCAATCTCACGTTTTTTCCACCCGAAACCATATCCGGCCCAGAGGAGGTCGGTCCCCCGCACCAGCTGACCATCAACCCACACAGCGAAATTTGTGGTCTCGGTGCTATAAACAGTGCCGGCAGAGTTGGCAAACTGACTGGTTGCTACACCCTTGGTCGCCCCGGCACCAAGGAGGATGTCAGGGTTATAGTCTTTGACCATGCTCATCATTTCCTCGCCGATGCTCACCATTTCCTCTTTGGTAACCGGATGCACCGCATCGTCGCAGACCTTTACCTCCGTGCCTCTCTGTGGACCGGGGAAATCGAAATGCGCCGGACTGCCAAACTCAGCAGCCTCCAACGCCCTTGCTACCACACCATCAACATCGTCTACATCCGTAGTATGGGATGTGCCGATTTTTCCATCAACGATGACTTTCACGCTCATGCCAGTACTCTGCGAAGATTTGGCCGACTTGAGCTTGTCGTTCTCAAAAGAAACTGCTGTGGATTCACTTTGCCCCAATGACGCCTGCGCACCCTGTGCTTTTACCATTGCCTTTTCAATCAACTGGTTTACGGTCATTGCTGTCTCCCTCCAACCACAACGTTTTGCATGCGGACGTAAGGACCACCAAATCCTACGGGCAGAGGTGACTGCCCCCCCTTTCCACAGCCACCACCTACTGGGGGCAGTTCTACTGTATCGCCTATCTTATCAATATTCATTAAGGTTTCAAAAACGTTGCCCGTCAGTACCACATCTCTGACAAGCTCCGCTACCGCGCCCTCCCTAATCATGTAACCATACGCAGCACTAAAGGTAAACATCTCCATGGCGGTCTGACCGCCGACCATGTCCAGGGCATACAGCCCTAATTCTACATCTCTTACCATATCTTCAAAACTGTCATCACCTTTGTCTATAAAGGTGTTGGTCATGCGCACAATAGGTGGGTGTTGGTAACTAATAGCCCTGGCGTTGCCCGTGGGCTGCTCACCCATTTTGGCAGCGGTTTCCCGGGAGTGCAATCTTCCCACCAAGATGCCATCTTTGATCAGGTAGTTCTTTCTGGTCTTCACGCCTTCATCATCGTATGTGTGGGTACCTCTCAGACCGCTGAACGAGCCATCATCTATGATGTTGAGGCCATCCAAACCAAAGCGTTTACCCAGCACCATAAGCTCCTTCATGCGCTCATTCTCGTAAAGAACATCTGATTCACTCAGGTGTCCAAATGCCTCATGGGCAAAAACTCCTGCCAACCTGGGATTGATAATTACGGTATATTTTCCGCCGGCAACGGGCGGTGCTGAGAGCAGGTCTACAGCCCGCCTGGCAGCCTCTTCTGCCTTCTTGTGTACTCCCTCAACCACCTGAAATCCAGTGCTGCCAGCAACGCTCTCAAATCCCCGCTGCACATTGTCGCCATCCCGAGCAGTGGCTGATATTGACACACCTGTATCAGGCCGTTCATCTTCAATGTAGGTTCCCTGTGAATTGCAATACCAGACCTTTCTGAACCTATCGTTATAGGCAACATTCGATGTTTCAATCCGGTCATGGTGCCCAAGGATAATCTTGTTGTATTCCTCGATAACCGCCTTTTTCTCTGACAATGAGACTTGTCGAAAATCCTTGTTTAAGGTCACTGTTGTCGTATCATCAACCGGTTCCACTTCTGCAAACGCACTGTGCTCTTTTCCCACTAATCGAGCGGATTCACAGGCCTCTCTCACTCGGGTCTCAAGATCACGGAGATCATTGAACGTAGAATAGCCCCAGCCGCCTTTAACAAGGGCTCTCACGATGCCACCCAGGGTTCTGGCAGATCCGATACTATCCAGTTCCTCGCCCCTGAAATTCACCCACGAAGAAGTTGCACTTTCAATGCGGATCTCTGTGTATTCTGCATTGCTCTTGCGTAAGGCCTTTTCCATCCTCTCTCTCATACTTATCACCTTTCTGAAAGACTAGTATCGTTCAAAAGTGTTGGCATTAACCATAATGAGTAGTCGTTCACGTTATTAAGGAGGTCATGGCTGTTTTCGCAAATCGCAAATCGGCAATCGCAAATCCCCTAATTCCTCAATTCGCAATCCCTAAATCCCCGCCCGCCTCGCCCGTCCGCCTCACTCCGCTTGGCTGGAGGGCGGGCCTGAGCGGCTCGCGCCCCGCCCGCCTCGCGTTGCGAAGCATTGCGGGCAGGTGGCGGGCAGGCCTAAATTCCTCAATTCAATTTGAGTAACTCCAACATCTTACCCTTATCGGTTGTTGGAAGCTTGCAGTTGTAGTTGACACAAACATAGGCAGTGGCTCTGTTATCAATGCTGGTTTGATATTTCGTAAACTTCGCAAGACGTTCAATACCGGCCGCTTCTTGGTCAATGGGGCGGAGAAGTACTACCTTGTTGGGTATAAAGTGTGTGTGGAGGGCTTGTACCATCTCTTTGGTATCCTCTGCCTTCGAGTTACCGACAATTACCACCTCGTAGGAAGGCCCTATGCCAAAGTCGACCGCTGCCATGAGCTGGGTGTGAGCAGACGGGGATTCACTGATGCTTTCAGAAAAAACCTTTCCAATTGTTGCTGCCTTCTCCTCTAAATCCGATTTGGCAGTGAGCCGTCCAAGGCGCAGCAGGTTTAACATAGCCACCGAATTTCCCGATGGAATGGCACCATCGTGGATCTCCTTGTGGCGAACAAGGAGTTTTTCGCTGTCGTTTGCTGTGAAGTAAAATCCGCCACCATCTTCATCCCAAAAATATTTTATTAAATCCTTGTTCAAGTCGAGAGCCGTTTCAAGGTAGCCCACCCTAAAGGTAGCCTCGTAAAGTTCCAACAGTCCCCAAATCAGGAAGGCATAATCTTCTATGTGAGCTGGTATGGCAGCTTGGCCATCCCGGTAGCGATGAAGGAGTCTCCCACGAGAAGAACGCATCGTTGTGAGGATGAAATCTGCAGCACGCTCGGCAGCTTCAGCATACTCAGATTCCTCAAAAACCTGTGCCCCTTTTGCAAGTGCGGCGATCATGAGGCCATTCCAATCGGTCAAGATCTTATCGTCCTTATGGGGATGGACTCGTTTCTCGCGGTAGTCAAATAGCTTCTGCCGTATTGCTTTCAGTCGCTTCTGAAGGGCTTCCTCAGACACCTTCAGGTCAGATGCGAGTTCTTTGACTGATTTTCTCAGATGTAAGATATTGCTCCCTGTCCCCTCTCTGGTTGGCTGTTCCATAAAATTGCCGTCTTTTCTGATGTTGAATACCTTGACAATCAGAGTTGCTTCTTCCGGTGCAAGTACTTGTTGCGCTTCCTTAAACGTCCACACATAATACTTTCCTTCAACGCCTTCGCTGTCAGCGTCCTCAGCCGAGTAGAACCCTCCCTCTGGTTGCATCATATCCCGCAAAACATAGGTGAAAATCTCCCGTGCCGTTTCTTCGTATTTCTTTTTTCCAGTTGCTTGATAGGCCTCAGTGTAGGCCATGGCCAACAGAGCCTGATCGTAGAGCATCTTTTCAAAATGTGGTACAAGCCATCGAGAATCAGTAGAGTAGCGGTGAAACCCAAACCCGACATGGTCGTAGATGCCACCTCGCCGCATCTCCTGAAGCGTTTTTTCAACCATCTCCAAAGCCCCCTCATCACCGCTGCGCCTCCAGTAGCGCAATAGGAAAAGCAGGTTGTGGGGAGTAGGAAATCTGGGAGCGCTCCCAAAACCACCGTACTGCTCGTCAAACCGCATGGAAAGCTGCTCATAGGTAAGGTTCAGGGTGGATTCATCCAGGGCTTCACCGGTTGCGCCCGGCGACATCTCCCGTGAGGCTGCAGAAATAGATTCGGTAATTTGGTTGGCTGAGTTCAACATTTCAGAGCGACGTGTCGTCCACATCTCCTTAACGCGGGGGATCAGGTCTACCATCCCGATGCGTCCGAATCTTGTCTCCTTGGGAATGTAGGTGGCAGCATAGAACGGTTTTTTGTCTGGTGTCATAATGATGGTAAGGGGCCATCCTCCACTCCCGGTGAGCATCTGACATACCATCATATAGACGCTGTCTATGTCAGGTCGCTCCTCCCGGTCTACCTTAATGGAGACAAATACATCATTCATTAATTTTGCAACTTCAGGGTCCTCAAATGACTCATGCTCCATTACATGGCACCAGTGGCAGGTCGAATAGCCAATGGAGAGAAAAATAGGCTTATCTTTCTTTTGCGCCAGTCGGAATGCCTCTGGTCCCCATGGATACCATTTTACTGGATTATGCGCATGCTGGAGCAGGTAGGGGCTTTTCTCAGATATCAATTTGTTATGGTACTCTTTCTCCGGCACTGACTCAGGTTTCTGGGATATTCCCGGGTCACTTTCCCGCTTTTTCATAAGTTCCCTCACTTCTTCTGGTTTTTTTAGTTCCTGTGCAAGCGTTATGCCAGTCACCAACCATACATGTAAGCACATAGCTCCAGTGGTCAAGATAGGCAAAAACGCGTTCAAGTATCTTTTTCGCAGGGGCATCACCCTGTCCAGTGTGTGCACATAGATTACCTTTTGGAATCGCCTCATTGTTTCCAGCAACAAGGCTCGATTTCAAACCGATGCAGGTGGACCCCCCGGAGGTAAAGAATTGGTAACGTTCAAAAGTTGTGGCTTTATGAATTGCTGAACATAAAGCGACAATTGTTCGATATCCCTTTTTGAGCAGATAGGCCTGTTTCTGAAAGGCGATATCCTAGAGGAATTCCACCTATGTCGGCAGTGGCCAAATCTTTGAGGGTTTACTCCAGAGAACTCATAGAGCTAATGAGATGTCTCTTAAACCCTCAAAGATTGGCCACCTCATCATAACAGGATGGATAGCGCCTTGAGGGAATTGGCCTATCTGATACCTTATTGATAATTAAGACCTTGCCACAACTCTTGAACGTTACTAAAGAATCCACGCCCAGAGGATGTGCGGATATTATAGAAACCGAGTTGCTCAATATTAAATCTCAAAGCTCAAATGTCAAATTCACCCTGTACAGTAAGCCTTTTGATGCCACACATAGGGCTAACCTGTGGGGTGTTAAAGATGACAACAAAACGAGATGAGACTGCGGGCCTCGTATTACTTATAACACGATTATTTTCCCTACTCCACCATCAATATACTTCTCCGGGAATAGAGACCTTATTTTCGCTTTATGTTGGGTACAGTGGGCAGGGCAAATCAGGTCCAAACCTCTAAACAAATCAAAGTCACTGAATCCGTGCAGACCACAATCGCATACACCTTACCAAATTGCGATGCTGCTTCAAGTATGTGCGCCATCTTCGGATGAGAGCACCCTACAATTAACACTGCTCCCTTATCTGTTTTAACTGCCATGGATTGCTCTATGGAGTCAAGTTCACCAGTTGAAAAAACGTCTTCATGGATTTTCAAAGGTTCACTCACTGACATTACCCTATTTACACCATGTACTCCCCTGATCGAACGGGGAACATAAATGGTCACATCACTTTTCACATTGAGAAAGGCCGAGAGCCCACCCACATGATCAAAATGGGCGTGGGAAATAAAGACCTCATCGATTGAGCGCGGGTCAATGTTCAGCTTGTCCATGTTTGAGAGCAGTACAGACCCCTTCGCTCCAGTGTCAAAAAGGATTTTTCTCCCGCCTTGAGGGGGTATTTCCACCAAACATGAAAATCCCCAGTCAGCCCTAAGGCCTTCCTTGTAAACCGTATTGTCGAAGAGCACTGTGATCCGCATCTGGCCCTCCCATCTCTTGCGCTAGTCCCCACTCTCAACCACCGGATAAGCCGATGAGCACAAAGCCAAAGGTGATCATTACTGTACCGACAAGACGAACCACCACCGTGAGCATCCTGTTGAAGAAGATGGCTTCAGACCTTTGATACCGAGCAAGCAGGTTCCAACCAGCATACATATAAGGTGGAAACAGGAACCAGCACTATTGCAAACGGATTCATATTGCTATCGCACGCTCACTAACCCATCCGATGTTTGACCTTTCAACAAGGGTATTCTCATTTCATGCAAGAAGAGATCTCGGGTTGATAAAAACACTCGCGAAAGAGAGACACCCAATAGATGTCGATACGTTAAGGATATGGGCAAGCAACATTTGCCACAACTGTAACGCGACTGCTACACCGCACGCAAGTACTTTCATTCTCGCAGGACTGTATATGCCTTAGGTATAAAATCACCTCAACTCAGTCCCTCAGGACCTGCGCTGCAGAAAAAAGCAAACAGATCCTCATTTGATATTTTACTTCCTGCAAATTGTGATTATTATGGTAAAGAGCAACGCTACAGAAAAATGCCGCAAATCGAATCCAGCCACTTGAAGGATTGTTTTGAATCATATGTGGCATAGTAGTAAAGGAATCCCCACCCAAAGGACGGGGCTTTAAGGAAGCACCCCTTGGGGATGCGTCCGGTGTTTCTCCATAGAACGTATAAATCCGAAGCACTAAATCCGAATCTCTAAACAATATCAAATGATCGAAATCCAAATGATCGAAACCGCATTGTGCAGCACTCGCTTTCGAGATTGCAATGGAGAGGATTTGTTTCTGTCATTTGAACATTCGAGATTTGAATTTGTTTCGGATTTAGATATTAGGATTTCGGATTTCACCATTTGGGACAGCCGTTCTCCGCATAGCCACAGAAACATGACCACGCCCACAGGACGTGGCTTCTCACAGTGAATTACATACCGGGCAAACAGGATCAAGGGAAATTAGAGAGAATTCCGATTCTAATTCCAAAACAGAACGAGACGGGAGGAGACAGCCATGCGGTTTTTCAAGGTTCTTTTGATCGGCCTTTTGCTGTTGGTCACTTGGAATGTGTGTCTGGCGACCGATTCTGCTTCAGAGATTAAATTAGATATCAAGGAGTTCCAACTGGATAACGGCATGCTTTTTCTAGTTGTGGAGCGACCGGTTACGCCGCAAGTTGCCTGCCGGGTGGCGATACGTTCTGGCTCAGCGCTCGAGCAAGCCGGCAAGACCGGCATCGCGCATTTACTTGAGCACATGATGTTTAAAGGAACCAAGAACTTCGGTACCCTGGACCCAAAAAAGGACATGGAACTGCAGGAACGGATTGAAGTTGCCTATCAGGTGGTACTCGCGGAACAACAGAAGCGTGATCCGGACCGGGAGCTGATCGGGGAAAAACTTGCCGAGATGGACGCGCTTCGAACCGAAGTACAAAAGATTTATGTGCCCCAGGCCTTCTCGAGCCAGTTAGGAAAAAACGGTGCCGTGGGTGTTAATGCGTTTACCACCAAAGACCAGACCCAGTACATGATGTCGGTGCCATCGGATATGATCGAGCAATGGTTCTCGATCGTCAGCGAGCAGCCGTTCGAGCCCTCCTGGCGGGAGTTCTACGTTGAGAAGGAGGTCGTTCAGCGGGAGTGGGCCTTCCGTTATATCAACAGCCCGGGCGGAGCTGCATGGCTCGATCTTAACGCCACAGCCTACACCGCCCATCCCTACCGTAATCCAACCATCGGCTGGAAATCTGATATGGAGGAATACAGTACCACCGCTGCTGTAGCGTTTCATGAGAAATACTATAATCCGACGAACGCCGTCTGTGTTTTGGTGGGTGACGTGAGAGTGGAGGATGCCAAGAGGCTGGCAAAGATCTATTTTGAGCGGTATCCCTCCGGCAGCCGGAGCCCCGAAACCGTAACCGCCGAACCCCCGCAGCAGGGCCCCCGCAAAAGCATCCGGTTCCTCAAAGGCGCCCGTACGCCCCTGGTAAGAATCGGCTTTCATAGCTCCCGCATGGGGACCAAGGACTTTTATGCGCTTGATGCGATGACCATGGTCTTAAGCGTCGGCCGCAGCGCCCGCATGACACAAAACATCATTAACAAGGGCCTAGCAGTCGAGGCATGGGCTTACAACCCGGACAACCGGTACGCCGGCATGACCATCCTCGGCGGCTCGCCCAATGAACCGGTTGAGGTGAGAAAGGGGAATCTCACCGACGAAGAGAAACGGCAGGCTTACCTGAGAGCGTGCCAAAAACTTGAGGACCTGCTCGTAGCTGAAATCGAAAAGTTGAAAGACCAGCTCGTCTCTCCGCGGGAAGTCGAGAGAATCAAAAAACTGAACCTGCGCGAATTCCTCGATCGGATGCGAAGCAACGAAGCGCTTGCCGGCACCCTGGCAACGCTGGAAGTTCAGGTGGGCTGGCGGTACCTGATCGATTACTTGAAAAGAATTGCAGAGGTAAGGCCCCAGGATATCATGGAGGTAGCGAGAAAATACATTCGGACCGAGAATCAAACCAGCGTCTATGTCATCCCAGGTGGAGAGCCGGATCAACCGCCGGAGACATATACCGAGATCCGATCCGTCGGGCTGTCAGCTGCAACAAGGATCGCCAGGCCGCACACCTTTCGCAACACCTCGATCTATCCGACGCCCGAAGCCTGGAAGCATCCGCTCTCCTTCCATCGAGTCCCGAAGAAAATTGGCTATCCGATGGCTCAGACCACTAAAATCGGAACCACGACGATGTTCTATTTATTCGACCGCGAGCTACCCTTGATCGATCTGGCTATTCTGGTTAGGGCCGGCGAGGTCGATGTCGACGAGGCGAAGACTGGCTTGACCGATATACTCAACGGGGCCCTCATCCGGGGAGGTACTCAAGACTACTCTCCTCCTGAGCTGGCACAGGTACTCGACGAAAACGCCGTCCGCATATCGGTATCCGTGGGCGAGGAGGCGTCGACTATTCATCTGTCGGTTATCAAGGAGGACTGGGAAAAGGGACTAAGCCTTCTGGAGGAGATCCTTTCCCGACCCGCCTTTGATCCCAAGGTGGTCAAGGTTGTCAAGGAGCAAGAACTCGTATCACTCAAGCGCCAGGGCGGCGACGCGCAGACCGTGGGCATGCGCGAAGCGATGATATGGCATTTCAAGGGACACCCATATGGTCGTGATCCGCTTCTGGGCTTGAAGACTATCCCAACTATTACCGGGGAGGACCTCAAACGGTTCTTAAGAACCTATTTCATGCCATCAAACATGGTAGCGGCCATATCAGGCGACATATCACCGGAAAAGGCCACGAGAGGCCTGCGGAGGCTCTTTCAGGCACTCCCTCAAGGCCGACCGCCTGAGCGTGGTCTCCGCGATCCAAAGGACACCCGGCCCATTATGGCACTCATCCCCAAGCCGGGCCAGGTTCAGTCCCAGATAATTTTGGCCTTGCGCGGCGTCAAACGCACGCATCCGGACTTCTGGAAAATGCGTCTGTTGACGGATATTTTCGGTGGCAACGATTCCCTGATGTATACCCGGCTGCGGGATGATCTGGGAGTTGTGTATTCCGCCGGGTTTTTTCAGACCTACAAATGGAATGCGGGGATACTGGTTGGGTACATCGGCTGCAGGAGCGATAAAACGAGCACATCTATTGTGGAGACATTGAAAATCATGAGCTCGCTGCGCAAAGACGTCCCCCAAGAAGATCTGGAACTCAAACGGCTCGACGCACTGAATAGCTTTGTCTTTAACGTGGATACCCCGGCTGAACTGGCGGAGGCTTACGGTCGCTATCACCTGCGGGGTGAACCGCTAGACACGCTTGAAAGAATCCAAGATGCCTATCTTAGCGCAACCAGGGAGGAGCTACAGGATCTCGCAGCGAGGTTTTTGGATCCGAACAAATTACAAATCTTTATAGTTGCGGACAAAACCATCCCGGTTAAAAACAAGCACGGCGCTGCCGCGACGCTCGAGGAAGACCTTAAGGCACTGGCCAGAGAGCTCGGGCTGCCTTACCGGGAAATTGAATTACGCTGAGGAGATCACCCCGTTGTGTGGGCTGCGGAAAAACCCTGACGGAAACCGTCTCATCCCTCGAAAATGGTCAGTGGTTAATGACGACAAATAAACAAAGGAGCTAATGCATGGAAACCCATCGCAAACCCAAGACCCTTATAGACCTTGAAAAACTAAACACGCTCGGTGTTGAGGGATGTCCTGCTTGCGGGAGAAAATTTGAGTTCGGAGAGGTGGTGGTGTCTGCCTGTGGAAATTGGGAAGGCCAAAAGTATATTCATGAGGACGAGGCCACCTTTGACCAGGAGACCAACACCTACTACGACCGAAGGTATTATGAGGCAATGAAAGAAAGCTCTGGTTGATTGATCAGAAACGCCTGGAACTCAAAACTCTATGAATTACTGTACTCACAACCCTGCAGCTTTCTCTGCTAAATCCTTCACTTCTTCCATATATTCCTTCATCCCCCTCAGAAAAATGTCGTTGTGGTTGGCACCGGGAATAATCAGGAGCCTCTTATCCGGAGCCGGACAGGCATCATAAAGGGCCTGACCCTCTGGGAGGGGAATGATATGATCTTTCTCTGAGTGGATCACGAGTGTAGGTTTTTCAAAGCTGCTGATCTTGTCTCGGTTGCGAAATCCATCCTCTTCTTCCAATCCCAGTGCATCCATATCCACACCCAGAAGCCTCAGAAGAGGCTTCGAATAGGCAAAGCCGCTTTCAACAATGAGGCCATCCACCTGATCCTGGTAGTGGGCTGAAAGCTCAAGAACAGAGGCACTGCCCAAGGACCTGCCCATCAAAACAAAGGGGCCCGCGTGACCCTGCTCTTTGAGCCAGGTGCGCACAGAGTCAAAGATCACATGAGCGTCTCTCATCATGGCAGTGATGGTTGGTGTGCCACTTGAGCGTCCATAACCCCGGTAGTCAGCCGGCACAAAGTTTATGCCCATCCTCACATACAATGGCCCTATATCATCATAATCAGCCACAATCTCGCCATTTCCGTGGAAGAACAGTATGGTTGGAGCATCCTTCCCTGCCAGATAAAACCGGGCACCAACCACCACATCCTTTTCTACCGGAATCAGCATGTCCTCAGAAGAGGATGGAGACCGGCGAGGACCCAATTCAGGCCTGGGATGAAACAGGAACATGAGGATCTCTGGCCTGTCAAAGGCAGAATAATCGATTTTTGAGATATCTCTCATAAGATTACTTGAAAGAGTGCACCAGTCAGTAAACAGCCATCAGCAAGTAACTAAAGTTTGAAGTGAGCTAAAGCCCGCCCTGGCGCTATGCTCTCTAATCAGCCTAGCAAGTCTATAAGCCAGTATGAGCTCGAATCAGCCTGGTAAGCCTATAGGCCCACCCTGCCCTGGCGCGACGAGATGTGAACATAATCCCATCTCGGCAGGATTCTGGTTTCTGGGGTATACACTTAGTTCTCTTAAGCCAGGTCTGGGCCAGGGTTGCAAGTGCCCACCCGCTTCGCAAGCGATAGCATTGCGGGCAGGCCTAAAGTTATTAAACCAAACAACCCCAAAAAGAGTAATCATTCCGCTTCACATGGTGGGATTTGTTCTCTTAATTGGCCCTGTCTCTCTGGTGTAAGACTTGTCTCAAGCTTCCAATTGGGCAGGGCGTATTCATCCTTTCTCTTTATCAGGAGCCACTCATTTCCTTTTCCCCTCCCTTTGAGGTGCATCAAGGTAAATGCACCTTTGAGCTTCTGCCCTTTGAGAATAAAACCGAGTTTCCCTTGTTCCTGTTCAAGGAATTCATAGAGTCCCCTATCCCAGATCACCACCGCGCCGGCCCCATAGTGCCCCTGTGGAATAACTCCTTCAAAACCAATATAGTCCAGGGGATGGTCCTGTACCAACAAGGCCAGCCGCTTTTCAGATGGATTCATAGACGGACCTTTGGGGATGACCCAAGACCTCAGAACGCCTTCCAGCTCCAGGCGGAAATCGTAGTGGAGATGAGAGGAATCGTGCTCATGAACGACAAAACGGGAGCTCATTCTATAGCTTTCAAGATGATTTTATTGACCATGAGGCCCGTACTCGTGCAGGGTTTTTCAAAATGACCGGTTTAATGAAAATGACAAATGACAAAACCCAAATGACAAATCAAATCTTCACCCTGTTTGATAAGGCTTTCTTTGGCTTTTGATGGGCGCTTTAATACCTTTCTCATCAGAGGAAAAAGTTGGAATTGTTCTTGTTTTAACATCTAACAGGGCAAGAATGCTTTAATGTCAAAGCCTTCTTATTTGAACTTTGGATTTTGACATTTACCCCGTTAGATAAAAGATTCCCATCTCGATTTGATGCTAACGTACTTACTCCTCAGGAAAAACATGGTTCTTGATCTCTGTTGGCCATCTAATGGGGTGAATTTGAACTTTGAGCTTTGGCCTTTGACATTCTCACGGCATATTGCCAACCAGAGACGTTTTTCTTGACCGATATAATAGGCGGGTTTGGACAGATAATATCTCAGTTTCTGCTCATCAGATGGGTCACCATTTCTTCCAGACCATCCAAGGAGATCTCAAACATGGGAAAAATCTCCCTCACGACATTGATGGTCCTTGTGTATGGCCACTCCACTGCTG
>Ga0114920_10001044_pt1 | contig 12611 bp, 11 predicted proteins | sample ChitaG_FD_88683 | JGI IMG/M metagenome (GOLD analysis project Ga0114920, IMG submission 88683) | Deep subsurface microbial communities from South Pacific Ocean to uncover new lineages of life (NeLLi) - Chile_00310 metaG | ecosystem: Environmental > Aquatic > Marine > Oceanic > Sediment ... | reverse complement strand
TGGTATTATGAGGCTTCCCTCTTATATTAGGAGGTTGACTGAAGGTGGATGCAAAATTAATCCACAAATACAAATAGTTAAAGAAGAACCTTCTATGGTTTTACTTGATGGCGATAGCGGGCTCGGGCAAGTTGTGAGCATGTATGCTGTTAAAGCGGCTATCAATAAAGCAAAAAAGAATGCTGTCTCGATAGTTGGCGTTAATAATAGTTCTCATTTTGGTGCAGCTTCTTATTATTCAATAAAAATGGCAGAAGCTGACATGATTGGTATTTCAATGACCAATGGTGAACCGGTAATGGCAGCCTGGGGTGGGAAAAAAAGTATTATTGGAAATCATCCTATTTCTATTGCTGCTCCCCATTTAAAGAGAAAACCAGTAGTTTTAGATATAGCGACAAGCAAGGTATCAGGAGGAAAAGTCAGATTAGCGGCAAAGAATAAGCAAAAAATACCAAAGGATTGGATAATTGATGGAGATGGCAAAAAAACTGATGACCCAAATAAATTATCCATGGGGGGAGCCTTGCTTCCTTTTGGAGAATACAAAGGTTACGGTTTAGCCGTTATGATAGAAATTTTAACAAGCATTCTAATGAATGCAGGCATTTTATGTAATGCTAAATCTGGGATGAAAGTTTTCGATGCTCCAACAAATATTGGGCATTGTTTCATAGCAATCAATATTAAAAGTTTTATACCTCTAGGAGATTTTAAAGAGAAGGTAGATTGGATGGTAAATGAAATAAAAAATTCTCCTTTAGCAGAAGGGGTAAAAGAAATTTTAGTTCCAGGAGAAATTGAATATAAAGTAGAACAAAAAAGAAAAGTCGAAGGAATACCTATTTCAGAACAAGTATTGGAAGATATGCAAAAATTATCTGAAGATTTTCAAGAACCTCTATATGTTAACACCACAGAGTGATTTAATCTACTTAATAATAAAATAAAGGAGAAAGGATTTTTGGAATGGATTATAAATACAAAGTATTAGTTTATTATCACAAACCAGAATATATAGATAAATATAAGGAATTAATTGAAGAAAGTCGAAAAGATATTGCTTTATTAATGTGCAAAAATGATGAAGAGATAGATAAATATATTGGAGAAGCTGATATCATTTTTTCAGGATCTACCTTTCCGGTTAACTTTCTTAGAAAAGCTAAAAAATTAAAATGGATACAGTCAATGAGTGCTGGTGTAGAGAATTTTACAAGTTCAGGGTTAATAGAATCTAATATTATTCTTACTAAGATTAAAGGGGTTTTTGGCCCAATTATGTCTGAATATGTCATTGGTCATATTTTTGCTATTACTCAAAATATAAAAAATATTTATGAAAATAAGAGAAATAAAATATGGAAGCCATTTGTTGTTGGTTCTATAAGAAATGCAACTATAGGCATTATGGGATTAGGTTCTGTAGGTGCTGATATTGCTTACAGGCTTCATTTATTAGGGGTAAATGTAATAGCCATAGATGAACAAGAAAAAAGACTCCCCTATATTGGTCAAGAATACCTTATTGATGATTTATATGATTTTTTAGTGAAACCTGATTTTCTAATTATCACATTACCTCTTACCAATAAAACTAGAAATTTAATCGGAGAGAATGAATTTAATATAATGAAAAAAAATATATACATATTTAATATTTCTCGAAGTGGTATTGTTCAAACTGAAGCGCTAATTAAAGCACTGAAAAGTAAAAAAATTAGTGGCGCTGTTTTAGATGTATTTGACAAAGAACCATTACCAAAGGATCATGAATTATGGACTTTGGATAATGCTACTATAACACCTCATATTTCTGGGCCTAGTCTTCCAGAGGATATAGTGAAAGTATTTCTAGATAATTTGGTTAGATTTGAAAAGAATAAGAAACTAAAAGGCATTGTTGATTTAAAAAAAGAATATTAATTATAAATTAAAAAAATATTTGAATTTTGAATTAAAAGAATTTAAAAATAAGAGATTAAATTTTAGCAATTATGTTTTGATTGTTAAAGAATAAAAATCTATTTTAAAAATTCCGTTATAAATTAGATTAATTTTGATGAAAGAAGGTTTGGAAAATGAATAAATATTTTGAGAAAATCAAATTAGAAAGTCCAAAAATTGTAAATATTTTAAATAAAGGTAGAAGTCTGGAAGAAGCAAGAATAGAATTATTTAAATATCTTAAAGATGTGGAATGGGAATATAGAAAAGGAATTAAGACTTCTTATAAGCTAGAATATTCTGCTGCATTAGAAGCGATTAAAGTGCTTACTAACTATATTTCCCCATGGAATGAGAAGATTTGTGGTTTTAGCACATTAGAATTTCTATGGAAATTATCTAGAGATGATCAACTGGAGGCGGTTAGTGTAAGTATTGACTATGTAGAAGAAATTAAACATCTTTTAAGGTCAATTGAAGGGAAATCAGAAATAGCCAAAGGTTGGTTAGGACCGATATTGGAGAAAGAAAATATTAAAGTAGTTGATTTTAATAGAGTAAAAGGTGAAAATGCTGGTAAACTAAGATCTGATTATTTAGATCAACTATATAATAAGGTTAAAAAATATATCGATCGTTATCCATCTGGGCTTGATGAAAAAGTAATTAAAGAAAGGAAACAAAATGTAAAAAAAATCTTAGACTATTTTAACGCAAAATCTGAAGACTGGAATGATTATAAGTGGCACCTAAACCATATTTTTAAAGATGAAGAAGGATTGATAAATTTAAAGAAGTTGGTTCCTTTAACAAAAAATGATATAGATTCAATAAAAATTGCAATTGATAATAAGATACCTTTTGGTATTACTCCGTATTATTTATCATTGTTTGACTTAAGCAGGGACGATAGAAAATATGATTTTCAGGTTCGGGCACAGGTATTACCTCCTTATAGTTATGTTAGTTTGATGAAAAAACATCGAGAGGATAGGAGATATTATTTTGATTTTATGGGAGAAGCTGATACTTCGCCAAAGAAACTAGTCACCAGGAGATACCCGATGATATCAATTTTAAAGCCCGTTGATACTTGTCCGCAAATATGCGTGTATTGCCAAAGAAATTGGGAAATAACAGGGCCTTTAATGCCAGAGGCACTTTGCAGCAAAGGTGATCTAGATGAAGCACTAGAATGGTATAGAAATCATCCATCAATTATTGATGTCTTAATAACTGGAGGAGATCCGTTTTTATTGGATCATGACTTGATAAAACATATTATGGATAATTTGAGCTCTATAAGCCATATTGTAAATATTCGCTGGGCAAGTCGCATCCCAGTTACTCTTCCCATGAGAATTTCAGATAAATTAGTAAATCTATTAGGCAGTTACATAGAACCAGGCAAAAGAAATGTTAGTATTGCTACACATATTGAAAGTGTTTCTGAGATTACACCTGAATTAGCGAATGCAGTGATGAAATTTAGAAAACAAGGAATGCATGTAAATAACCAAATGGTTCTTGCTCCCTATATTAGTCGAAGATTTCAGAATGTAGTAGCGAGAATTGAAATGAGGAAAATAGGTGTACACCCATACTATACTTTTTATCCAAAAGGAAAGAAAGAACACATAGATTATCTTATTCCATTAGCCCGTTTGTTGCAAGAAACAAAAGAAGAAGCTAGATTATTACCAGGTTTATTTAGAGGAGACGAGCCAGTTTTTAATGTACCTCGTCTAGGCAAAGCACACGTCAGAGCTTGGCAGGATAGAGAATTAATAGGATTAAATCAAGAAGGACAGCGTATATATTTGTGGCATCCTTGGGAAAAAGGAATTTCACCAGTTGAACCTTTTTTGTATAAAGACATTTCAATATATTCATATTTAGAAAAACTTCAAGAACTGGGGGAAAACTTAGAAGAATACGAAACAATTTGGTATTACTATTAGGAATATGTACACTTTACGAAATGTAAAAAATAAATTGCTATAAAATAAAGAGAGGTTAGTAATAATGAAAATTAAGAATATAACAGTTTCTACCGCGAGAATACCCTTGAAAGACCCTAAAAGCTTTGCAAAAAGAACAGTCTATTATCGTGATTATAATATTGCTCATATATACAGTGATGATGGTTTAGTAGGGTGGGGCTATTGTTGGGGTACTCCAATAATCTCAATGGTTATAAAAGATTACTTAATAGAGTGTTTGATTGGAGAGTCTCCCTTCAAAATCGAGAGATTATGGGAAAATATGTTTCATAAAATGAGTGTCTGGGGTAGAAGAGGAATTACTAGTCGAGCTATAAGTGTCATAGATATAGCATTATGGGATTTAATAGGAAAGAAGCTAAATACACCAATTTATAAACTTATTGGTGGTTACCGCGAGAAAGTGCCGGTATACTACAGTGGAGGGTATTATCCTATTTCGTGTGATACAAATGAAAAATTATTTGACTATATTGAAAAAGAGATGGGGTTATATTATAAAAAAGGTTTTCGAGCTTTTAAAATGAAAGTAGGGGGAGCTTCGTTAGATGTTGATTTAAAAAGAGCAATGATTGCTAGAAAAGCTATAGGAGATAATTCAGATTTAATGATTGATGCAAATAATGCTTATGATGTTTACACTGCAATAAGAATTGGTAAAGAGTTTGAAAAAGTTGGGATGAGATGGTTTGAAGAACCTGTAGCAAAAGATGATCTAAAAAATTGCGCCATGGTAGCAGAAAAGTTAAATACTCCTATTGCTATTGGAGAGAACCATTTTACTCGTTGGGACTTTAGGGAAATCATTGATAATAAAGCTGCAAGTATTTTTCAGGGAGATCCAACTTTAATGGGTGGAATTACTGAATGGTTAAAAATTGCAGGATATGCAGCAATCTATGGTCTAAGTTTAGCGCCACATTGGACTCATGATGTAAATGTTCAGGTTGGAGCGGCAAGATCAGAAGTTTTAATTTTAGAATATTTTGAAGAAGAAAGTGATGTATTTAATTTTCAAAAGTTACTAAAAAATCCAATTAAGGCTAAAAATGGATATATTTATCCTCCAGAAGGACCAGGCCATGGTTTAGAATTAAATGAAGAGACTTTTGAAAAATATAAAATATAAAAAGATTTCCATTTTCTGAAGAAAAAAAAAGAGAGGACCACAGGTCAAGAAAATCCTAATTGGATATCAAGTTTTAAAGTAAAAAATGGGGGAGATAGATTGAAAAAAACAGTACAAATTAAATATGGTAGAGAAGATTATGTAAGCGTAGAGATACCAGAGGAAAATCTTGTTGGAATTTTTAAACCCAAAAATGGTAAACCTATCATTGATGAAGAACAGGCTATTCAAAAAGCATTAGATAAGCCTATTGGTGTTTCTTCACTAAAAGAATTGGTAAGAGGCAAAAAAAGTGTAGCTATTGCAATAACCGATGCCTCTCGGCCTAATATTGAAAAAAAAAATATTACCATTAATAATTAAAAGTTTAGAATCCGGTGGTTTAGTAAAGAAAGATATAAAGATAATTATCGGGATTGGTTCTCATCGAGCTCCATATAAAAATGAAATTGAAGAAAAATTAGGATTTTTAAAAGATAAAATTAAAATTGTTTGCCATAATGCAAATAAAAGTGAAATGAGGTATTATGGAAAGACATCCTATGGTTATCCGATAGAGATAAATCAGTTGTTCGCTGAAAGCGAAATAAAAATTGTAGTAGGGACAGTTTTGCCTCATCCTTTTGCTGGTTTTAGTGGTGGAGGCAAAATGGTTTCAGTAGGAATAGCAAGTAAGTCTGCCATCAGTGCTACACATACAACAGAGATGCTTGATCATCCTAATGCGGGTTGGGGAATAATTGAAAATAATCCTTTTTATCATTCTGCTATAGAACAAGCCAAAAAAGTAGGAGTAGATTTTTTAATTAATGCAGTTCTGGATGAGAATGAAAAGTTATTGTGTATTAGTGCTGGAAAAGTTCAAGAAGCCCATTTAAATTGTATCCATCAATCAAAAGAATTTTTTGAAGTTAATATTCCAGAGAAAGCAGATATTGTCATTGTTTCTACTGGTTATCCAAAAGATTCCAATCTATTTCATGTTTGTGCTATGGGAGTGTGTGCAGTAGCCGGGTCTGCAGTTAAATACACTTGTATTAGAAAAGACGGTACTATCATTGTGGTCTCACCTATGGAGGATGGAGTGTACAATCAGGTTTTTTATGATACCCTGAAAAGAGCTAAGAATCCTGGTGAGGTCATGGAAAAAATTAAATCAATGACTCACTTAGAACCCGGTCATCATAGGGCTTATGGTGTTGCACAAGTCATGGACAAATACAAAATCATTATGGCACAATCAAAATTAGATCCAAAAATAATCAGTGCTATTCATATTGAACCATCTCCTTCACTTCAAGGTGCTTTAGATAAGAGTTTAGTGCTCTATGGAAATAAGGCAAGGATAGCTGTATTTTTATCTTCCCATAGAATGATTATTAATTGCAAGACTTAACTTATTGTTTTGAATTATTAATTTTTTTATACATATATTATTAATAACTTTATTCTTAATAAATTTTTATATATCAGAGTTTATTTTTTTAAATCTCTTGTTACAAAAAAGTTCAATGTGAAAACTAAGACAGAGGAAGCGACAATGATTGAGCAATTACAGAGAAAATTTTATGGAAATCAGGGAATTAAACAACGTTAACAATGGTAAACTAAAATACACCAAGGGTGGAAAATAAAAGATAATTCTTGTATAAAAGTAAATATGGTAGATTAAAGTTTAACTATGGTGGATATCTGGAAAGAAAATATACCTTTTAAGTCTTAAAAATAGAAAGTAGATAGACTATTAGAATGAAGAGAAATATAATTAAAGAAAAAGACAATTATCAACTTTCTATATTCTTTATGTTAATCGCTTCTTTTTGTTTTGCTCTTGTTCCCATAATTATTAAATCATTAAAAGACATCCCTTTGATGGAAGTTGTTTTCTTTAGAAATTTTGTATCTATGTTGATCATTCCACTTATATTATTTTGGCGGAAAATCCCAATTTATGGTAATAATAAAAATCTATTATTACTTAGAGGTTTATTTGGTTACTTGGGGATAGTAGGAATGTATTATGCTTATACCAAGATGCCAATAGTTGATGCAGTTGCTATTCATCGACTAAGTCCATTTTTTGTCATGATTTTATCAGTATTTCTCTTAAAAGAAAATATTACTTCTAAACATGTGTATATAATTTTCTTGGCATTTTTTGGTGCATTAATTGTTATAAAACCTGGATTTAGAGTAGATATCTTGCCTGCAATTATTGCATTAGCTGCAACGCTATGCGTTTCTATGTCGCATGTTATTTTAAGACAGTTGCGCCTCACTGATACTTTTTTGGTGATAATTAATTATTTTGCTTATATTAGCGGCTTTTTATCAATTTTTTTTCTTATTTTGCAAGGGAATTTTATTTTTCCTAAATACTACGATTTAACAAAACTTTTATTAATAGGAATCATTAGTATTGGAGCACAGGTTGGAGTAACCTTGGCTTATAATTATGCTCCAGCAAGTAAAATTTCAGTCTACCTTTATACTCAAATATTATTCGCTACCATTCTGGAGTATCTTTTTCTTGGTGTTTTTTCAGATTTTTTAACTTTAATAGGAGCTTCAATCATTGTATTAGCAGGAATAATAAATTTTTTCTCTAATCGAAATTATAAACATTAAAATATTCTTGGTCTATTTAGGTGCTATAAAATGCAGTCTTGGTAGAAGGGTAAAAAATAAATATTAAAAATTGCTCAGAAAATCTGCTATACTGTCACAAAACAGAGAAAGAAGTTTACTTGAAATCCCCTCTCAGGTAAAATAAGAATTAAGGAAAGAGAGGTTAAGGATATGGCAATAGAAGCGTTAGGGATAAAAGAGACTGATACGGGCAAAACCAAGCGCAAAAAACTAACCGCGCAGGAAAAATGGCAGATATTCTTAGAGACAAGCGCCAAGGACACCCCTGTAGGCGAGATCCTCAGGCATTATGGGTTATATATTCTTCAGACTTAACCAAAATACGCAGGGATGTGGAATCGGGGGCTTTAAAAGAGCTGGGAAGAAAGAGATATTCCAGAAAGCCCCAGGTAGTGCCGTATCAAGAACACGAGAGGATAAAGCGGGAATTAGCTCCAAGGGAAAAGCCTTAGCTCAAATGAGCGAGGAATACCTGCTTTTAAAAAAAAGAACGGATTAGGACTTACCGGAGACCTGTCTCATAAAAAGCTAAGCCACGCAGCCTGGAAAGAATTAATAAAAGTGATAGATAACTTAAAGAAATTAACCATAGCTAAGGCATGCGAAGTCTTGAAACTCAACGCATGGCGTTATTACAGGTGGTCTAATAGACCCAAGATTCCTGCCATAAAGACAGCCTAGAATAAAATAACCCCGCATGAGGAACAGGCCATACTTGATGCCGCCAAAGACGAAGCTCTCTGTGATTTAAGGGCAGTCGGTTTTATGGTATATGGGCAGGGGAGTGGTAAATTCCATTGCAGTGTCTCAACAGTACAAAGGACATTAAAAAGAAACAAGCTGCAGCCTGCCTATGAAATACCCAGAAGAAAGCGCCCCATAAAGCCTGATATACGAGAACTCATAAATGAGCCAAGGAAAATATTTGCCTATGACGCAACAGAGTTCTATCTTGTCAGCCGCCTGCGTGTTGTGGTTATCCCGATATTAGACTTAGGCTCTAGGAAATTTATTAATTATGGCATACGGGTTAGGTCTTTTAGGCAAAAAGATGTAACAGCTATCTGGGATGAGGCGCTATGGAAAGAAGATATAGACTCAAGCCAATTAACAGCATTAAGCGACAAAGGCACTCAGATGAAAGGCAGCCGAACTAAGGCGCACTTAATAGGCAAGTGGAATGTCAAGTTGACTCTTTTCTAATCTGAAGATTAGCCTGAAACCATCCCCTGAAAGATAAAAAGTTTGACAGGCTAAATGTAAGAGTCATAATAACTATATTATGGTAATAACTATGAATGACTCAAAATTAAGTAGTATCGTTGAAGTAAAGAGGTTTTTGAAAGAATCGGATGTAATAGAATTAAAAGGCAAGAGAATTTAAAGGGATTAGCATAATGAAAATCTTTTATACAGAAAAATAGTTTATATTTTTTAAAAATAAAAAATTATTAAAAATAGGAGGCAATTTTATGGAGCGAAAAGAAAACAAATTAAAAAAAATTCTCAGAGAAGGAAAAGTAGCTTTTGGAAGCTGCATATGTTCGTTTAGTCCAAATTTAGTGGAACTAGCTGGTTATTGTGGTCTTGATTTTTGTCGAATAGATAACGAACATAACTGGAGACAAGATGATATATTGGAACATATGATGCGGGGAGCAGTAATTGGAGATATTGTTTCTTTAGTTAGAATTGATAAAGGTAATCCTTATCTTATTCGAAAGGCTTTAGAGGTAGGAGCAGGAGGAATTATTATTCCTGGTATCAAGAATAGCCAAGAAGTGGAAGAAATAGTCAAAGCAGCAAAATTTCCTCCTTTGGGGAACCGAGGTTATAGTGGACTTTGCTTCTCGGGAGGATATGGAGCCAAAGCAGGAAAAGAATGGATAGAGTGGAGCAACAATGAAACCATGGTCGGAGTGATGATAGAAGAACCCGAAGCAGTAAGAAACATTAATTCTATTATGGCTGTAGAAGGTTTAGATTTTGTACTATTTGGTCCTGCTGATTATTCCTTAAATATCGGATTTCCTTCCCCTAATAAAAATGATTCTAAAGTTCAGGATGCCATTAAACATACCATTGAATCGGCTAATAAGTACGGAAAATATGCCATGATAGGAGTAGATTATCCTTGGGAAGAGCAAGCTCAGAAATATATTGAGATGGGATCTCGCATGATTGAAATTGGTCATGATTATTCGATTTTAAAGACAACATGGAAAAATATTTTGCAGAAAATAATGACAGAATAAGAAAATTGAAATATTTTTGTAAACATAAATAATGTGGATTTTAATTAAGCTAAAATAAAGGGAATAGGGGGTGATTTATTCAGTACAATTAAAAATAAAAAGGGGGATAATTTCTACTTTTTGTAAATAAGTTTTTGAAAATAAAAAGAATTGAAGGGGGGAACTAAATGTTTAAATTTTAAAAAAGGAAGGAAATATACATTATCTACTTTAGAAATTTCTTTATTCTTGATGAGTAAGATGATAGAGACTATGCAGGTCAATAAAGAAAAGATGGAGGAAAGCACCAAGAGTGATTTTTCTACTGCTACTGAATTGGCAGATTATTTGGTAAAGAAAGGTTTACCTTTTAGAGAGGCTCATAAATTAGTAGGTAAAATTGTCCTCTATTGCCTGGAAAATAATAATCATTTAGAAAATTTAGTTTTATCGGAATTAAAAGCATTTCATAAAGTTTTGATGAAAGAACTTTAAAAATTTTAAATCCCCAGTCTGCTGTTGAGGCTAAAGACTCTTTTGGAGGGACTTCCCTAAAAAGAGTAAAAGAATCTATCCAAAAAGCTAAAGAGATATTGAAACAAGAATAATAATTAATAATTACTTAATCTAATCTTGTTTTTCTATTTTTGTTATTTTAAAGGAATTTTATTTTTTATATCTTTCCTTTGTCATTCCCTCGAAAGAGGGAATTAAGCATATTCTTCATTTTTCTCTTATTGAAGAAAAGTATTTAAAATAAGGGTTACAGAAGCTTTCTAAAAAAATATGAAAAAATATAAAAAATTTTCCAAAAAAGATTGATTTTTAAAATAAATATGGTAGTATAATGTATAATGTATACAATTATCTAATACATATAAATTTGAATTTATATATAAAAAATAGGAAAATATTAAAAATGGAAAATATTTTAAAGATAGAAGGATACGAACTATTAAGTCAGAAAGTTTATCGAGCATTAAAGACAGAAATTGTAAAAGGTTTTTTAGAACCGGAAGCTAAATTGTTAGAAAATAAAATTGCGGAAGAAGTGCATGTAAGTAGAACTCCTGTCAGAGAAGCAATGCAAAAATTAGTGTCTGAAGGATTTGTAAAGACGACTCCAAACCAGACAATGATTGTGACCGAAGTTTTTTTCGAAGATATAAAGGAAGTTTTGCAAATTCGTGGGGTATTGGAAGGGTTAGCTGCTCGTATTGCTGCTAAAAAAATTAATAAACAAGAAATAGAGGAATTAGAGAAAACCATTGCTCAAATGAATCTCTATGTGGTTAAAGAAGATTTAATATCTTACTGCCAAGTAGATGATGAATTTCATGATCATATCTTAAATATCTGTGGAAATAAATGGATAATTCAAATACGTGATAATTTAGGTAATTTTATCTATAGATTTAGAATTAAATCCCTTAGTGTTTCTGGAAGACTTAAGCATTCTTTAGAGGAACATCAGGCAATTATGGAATCTTTACAAAAACATAATTCAATAGAGGCAGAGAGACTAAGTCAATTGCATATGGAAAATACAGTAATTAACATATTGAAAAATGTAGCAAAAGGAGAAAATGAAAATAAGACTAGACAAAGTTAAATCCATTTGGAAATATTCCTACGATTATCTATCGCGATATAATCCTTAAAGATGAATTGAATGGAAATAATTATAATTAAGGTAAAATGCACTGTTTAAAAAAATATTTAAATATTTAGTATGAAATATATATAACAGAGGGAGTAAATATGTCATTAATTAATGTGAATAAAAAATGGTGTAAGAAATGTAAAATTTGTATTGATCTATGTCCAAGTAATGCTTTGACTTCAGACGAAGAAGGTTTTCCTAAATTAGTTAACGAAAAGTTATGTACTAGATGTAAACTTTGTGAACTAAGGTGCCCTGATTTTGCCATTGAAGTAAAGGAGGAAGTTAATGTCTAAAAAAGTATTAATGCAGGGGAACCAGGCTGTTGCAGAAGCAGCGCTTGTTGCAGGTATGAAAGTTTGTGCCGGATATCCCATTACCCCATCGACTGAAGTTGTTGAGCTTTTATCCAGAAAATTACCTGCTCATGGAGGAAGATTTATACAGATGGAAGATGAAATAGCAAGTATTGGAACCATCATTGGTGCATCAGCTGCCGGGAAAAAGGCGATGACGGCAACTTCCGGACCCGGTTTTAGTCTTATGCAGGAATTTTTGGGTTATGCTGCGATGGTAGAAATACCGATTGTCATATATAATGCACAAAGAGTAGGTCCAAGCACAGGAGGTGCAACCAAGCCCCAACAAGGAGATATCATGCAAACCAAATGGGGTTCTCACGGAGAAAGCCCGAGAATTGCACTCTGTCCTTCCGGCGTTGAAGAAGCCTATAATTTGACCATCACCGCCTTTAATTTATCGGAAAAATATATGGTTCCGGTCGTCATTTTAACTGATGAAATTTTAGCCCATATAAGGGAAAGCATTACCATCCCTGAATCAGATTCATTCGAAATTATCAACCGACGTACTGATGCGCCCCCTCAAGAGGAATATCTCCCGTATAAAATTGATAATACTGGTATACCAATTCTACCTCCTTTGGGTGGTGGCTATCGGTACAATATTTCCGGGATGATTCACGG
>Ga0114920_10001042_pt1 | contig 12617 bp, 6 predicted proteins | sample ChitaG_FD_88683 | JGI IMG/M metagenome (GOLD analysis project Ga0114920, IMG submission 88683) | Deep subsurface microbial communities from South Pacific Ocean to uncover new lineages of life (NeLLi) - Chile_00310 metaG | ecosystem: Environmental > Aquatic > Marine > Oceanic > Sediment ... | reverse complement strand
TTAGGCAAGGAAAAGAGATTCATCGTCACTCCGATTACATCATAGCCCTGCTCCTTGAGAAGGGCGGCTGCCACCGACGAGTCCACTCCCCCGCTCATGGCCACAACAACTCTTTTCCGATCCATTTTTCTTCAGCTAATAGGATACCATAAAACAAAAAAGAGCATATAAAAAAAATCCCCCTTGCCCGAGGGAACAAGGGGGATTCGACTGAAAAAACCGTTAATTATTTTTGAGGTATGTTGAAATCTCTATTTTCTCGGTCTCTTTTTATCCTATTCTATTGAGTCTTTTTTTTGGCGCATGAGGCACAACTGGCCTGGGCTGCAGGTTCTCCGTTTCCCTTCTTTTTGGTGTACTTCTCAGGATCCTTGACGAATTTTTCTTTGCAGTTCGGGCAGCAGAAATAATAGGTTTTTCCATTATATTCATAAGAGCCTGAGGCTTCCGATCTCTTAATCTCCTCGCCGCTCACAGGACAGGTGACCATCTCTTCGGCTTTCTTGGCATACTTTTCGGGATCTTTCTTAAATTTCTCCATGCAGTCTTCCATGCAGAAGTAGTATGTCTTTCCCTTATATTCGTATGTGGCTTTGGCTTCGGACTTTTTGACCTTCATCCCGCATACAGGATCGACAACCGTACCGTCTTCTTCACCGTGGGCATGCATTTGTCCTTCCTCGGTATGGGCGTGAGCATGCATCTGTCCTTCTTCAGCTTTTTTCTGAGTGTACTTTTCAGGATTTTTAACGAAAGCGTCTTTACAGCCATCACAGCAGAAATAATAGGTTTTTCCTTTGTACTCGTAGGTGGCTTTGGCTTCGGATTTCTTTATTGTTTCTCCGCCAACAACACAAGTGACTGTTTCATCCGCCTGTTTCTGTTGAGCCATTCCTGTTAATGCGAGAACAAGAACTAACCCAAAAAGCAAAATTAACATTTTCGAATGTTTTCTCATTCAATCCTCCATTGATTTAAATTGATCGATTACTAAATTATACAATATCTATAAATTTTGTCAATATTATTTTCGAGCCTTATTTCAGGTATTAAAAAAAATTTTTACGAAATTCGCAATATTATGCAAAAAAAAGTAGAATTCCATGTCAAGAATAGGTAAAATAATCCAAATGTTTTTTGTTAAAATTGAGGGGAACTTCGACGCCTGAAATGGCTTCGAAACCCAAAAAGGCCTGCCTTGTTTTAGAGAACGGGACACTCTTCACCGGACAATCCATCGGCTTCAACGGGTATACCGAAGGGGAAATCGTCTTCAACACATCCATGACTGGATACCAGGAGATCCTGACCGACCCATCATACAACGGCCAGATCGTGACCATGACCTACCCGTTGATCGGAAACTATGGGTGTAATCCCGAAGACGTGGAATCCCGCCAAGCCTGGGTGGAAGGGTTCGTCATCAAAGAACTGGCTGCTCTCCCGTCCAACTGGAGAAAACAGGAAACTCTTGTCGATTTTTTAAAAAAGCACAAAATCGTGGCCATCCAGGGCGTGGACACCAGAAAACTGACCAAGATGATCCGGAGCGGAGGAGCCCAGAGAGCCCTCATCACCACTCAGAATGATGACATCAAATCTCTTCAAAAACGCGTTAAAAAGATCCCCTCCATCGTCGGAGCTGACTTAGCCAGCGAAGTGACGGCCGAAAAGCCCTACAGGTGGCGCGAAGGCATCTACGAGTGGCCCAAGGGCTACTCGGCGAAGAAAAAATTCAAATACTTTGTTGTGGCCTACGATTTCGGTATCAAGAGAAATATCTTGAGAAGCCTCGTTTCGAACCGCATCGATGTCCTTGTCGTTCCGGCCCGGACATCCTGGAAGGAAGTCCTGAAGATGAAACCCGATGGAGTGCTGCTCTCCAACGGCCCGGGTGACCCGGCTCCGATCGAGTATGCCATCGAGAACATCCGGAACCTCATCGGCAAAATCCCCATCTTCGGGATCTGTCTCGGCCACCAGCTCCTTGCTTTGGCTCTTGGCGGGAAGACGTTCAAACTGAAATTCGGGCACCGCGGGGCCAACCACCCGGTGAAAAACCTGGAGACAGGAGCCATCGAGATCACATCGCAGAACCACGGGTTTGCCGTGGATATAGATTCTTTAAAGGGACGGGCGAAGCTCACGCATCTCAACCTCAACGACATGACGTCAGAAGGACTCTCGATAAAGGAAAAATTCCTCTTCTCCGTCCAGTATCATCCGGAAAGCTCACCGGGTCCGAGGGATTCCCTGTATCTTTTTCAGGATTTTATTCAGATGATGGAGGATTTCAAGGGAAAATAAAATGCCGAGGCGAAACGATATCCACTCCATCCTGATCATCGGCTCCGGTCCGATCATCATCGGACAGGCGTGTGAGTTCGACTATTCCGGCACGCAGGCCCTCAAGGCCTTAAAAGAAGAAAACTACAAAGTCATCCTGCTCAATTCCAACCCAGCCACGATCATGACCGATCCCGAGTTTGCAGACAGGACCTACCTGGAACCCTTGACAGTTGAATACCTGGAGAAGATCATCCAGAAAGAAAAACCCGATGCCCTGTTGGCCACTCTGGGCGGCCAGAAAGCTCTGAATTTAGCTCTCGACCTCGACGATGAAGGAATCCTGAAGGAGCACAAGATTCAGCTCATAGGCGTAAGCACTGATTCCATCCGCAAGGCAGAAGACAGGTTGCTATTCCGCCGGGCCATGGAGAAGATCGGGCTCGAAGTTCCGGAGTCCGGATACGCATCCAGCTTGAAAGAAGCCGTGGATATCATGAAGAAGATCAAGTTTCCGGTGGTGATCCGCCCCTCGTTTACCCTCGGTGGAACAGGGGGAAACATCCTCAAGAACTGGCGGGATTTCTATAAATTTGTCCCTCTCGGCCTCGCCATCAGTCCTGTCTCACGGATACTTATCGAGAAATCCATCATCGGTTGGAAGGAATTCGAGCTCGAGGTCATGAGGGATAAGAATGACAACGTGGTCATCGTCTGCGTCATCGAAAACTTCGATCCCATGGGAGTCCACACCGGAGACTCCATCACCGTCGCTCCTGCTCAAACCCTGACCGATAAGGAATACCAGAGGCTGAGGGACGCCTCCATCGCCATCATGCGCGAGATCGGTGTGGAAACAGGTGGTTCGAACATTCAATTCGCGGTCAATCCCGAAGACGGCCGAATTATGGTCATCGAGATGAATCCCAGGGTATCCCGTTCTTCAGCGCTTGCCTCAAAAGCAACCGGATTTCCGATCGCCAAAATGGCGGCCAAGCTGGCTGTGGGATACACGCTGGATGAGATCCTGAACGATATCACCAAAAAAACACCTGCCTGTTTCGAGCCGACGATCGATTATGTCGTGGTCAAAATCCCCCGGTTTGCCTTTGAAAAATTCCCGGAGGAAAAGCCCTCTCTCACCACCCAGATGAAGTCTGTCGGGGAAACGATGGCCATCGGTCGAACCTTCAAAGAGGCTCTCCAGAAAGCCATCCGTTCCCTCGAGATAAACCATTGGGGATTCAAGGAAAAATTCAAGGTGAGTAACAGCAAGATCCTTAGAAAAGATCTTACCCAACCGAACGCGGAAAGGCTCTGGTTCATCGCGGATGCCATCAGAGCAGGCGCAGCTATAGAGGAGATCTACAAGCACACGCAGATCGATCCTTTCTTCCTCCAGAATATCAAAGATATCGTGGATTTTGAGAGGGAATTGAAATCCTTGAAAAAAGACACAGCCAACCATGATCTTCTGCAGAGGGCCAAGGAATTGGGATTCTCGGATAAGAGGATCAGCGAACTGGCGGGATTAAAGGAAGATGAAATCCGGAGGATGAGAGAACAGGCAAAGGTCCTTCCTGTCTGGAAAGTCGTCGATACCTGCGCAGGAGAGTTTGAATCCGAAACGCCTTATTTTTATTCCTCCTACGAAGATGAAAACGAAGCCGAAGCTCTCCCGGAGAAAAAGGTCATCATTCTCGGTTCAGGACCCAACAGGATCGGACAGGGGATTGAATTTGACTACTGCTGTGTGCACGGAGTATTTGCCCTGAAAGAGCTGGGTTACAAAGCGATCATAATCAATTCCAACCCGGAAACCGTCTCCACTGATTATGACATCTCTGACCGTCTGTATTTTGACCCGGTGACGTTGGAAGATGTCCTTTCCATCTACCGCAACGAGAAACCTGAAGGGATCATCGCTCAGTTCGGAGGCCAAACTCCGTTGAATATCTCGGTGGGCCTGTGGGAAAACAAAGCCAACATTTTAGGGACAAGTTCCCACACTATCGACGAAACCGAGGACAGAGAAAAATTTGAGAACTTCTTGAACAGATTGAACCTGAAGCGGCCGAGAAACGGGATGGCCAGGAACTCGACTCAAGCCCTGGAAACAGCTGAAAAAATCGGCTATCCGGTCCTTGTCCGGCCCTCGTATGTCCTGGGAGGACGGGCCATGAGAGTCATCCAGGATGAGGAAGAGCTGGAGAAATACGTCAAATTCATTAAGGAATACATCTCAGAATATCCTCTTCTCATCGATGAATTCATCGATAATGCCGTAGAGCTGGATGTTGACCTGCTGAGCGACGGTGAGGACGTCTACATCGGCGGCATCCTCGAGCACATCCAGGAAGCCGGTGTCCACTCCGGAGATGCCACCATGGTCACGCCTCCCTACTTCCTCCCTGAAAGAGTCATTGAGGACGTAAAGCGTCAGGTGGCACTCATGGCCAAGGAGCTGCACATCTTGGGTTTGATGAATGTTCAGGTCGCTGTCAAAGGAACAAAGATCTACATTCTGGAGGTCAATCCCAGGGCTTCGAGGACAGTCCCTTTTCTATCCAAAGCCACAGGAATCCCTCTGGCAAAGATCGCCACACAGATCATCATGGGAAAAAAGCTCAGAGACATAGACATAACGCCCTGTGCTTCAGATTTGTATGCCGTGAAGGAAGCTGTTTTTTCATTCGATAAATTCCTGGAAGTTGACCCAATTCTGGGCCCTGAGATGCGGTCAACAGGGGAATCCATCGGGATCGATAGTCATTTTCCGCTGGCCTTCCTCAAGGCCGAAGAAGGCGCGGGTTTCCATCTTCCTGATAAAGGAAGGGTGTTTATCAGCGCGCCGGACGAGGATAAGCCGAAGATTATCCCCATCGTCGAGAAGCTCGAGCAACTGGGTTTCGACCTGGTCTCGACTGAAGGAACCAGCCATTATCTCCGCAGACACGGCTTCCATGTGAAAATTACCGGCAAGATCTATAAAGAAAAAAGAAATATCCTCGAAGACATCAAAGAGGGAAGAGTCGTAATGATATTCAATACTCCTTCTGGAACTCCCGAGAGAAGCGACGCACACAAAATCAGAAAAGTGGCCTTCTCCTACAGGATCCCTTGTTTCACCACCATCCCCTCTGCCAGCGCGGCCTTGAAAGCCATCGAGATGAGAAGAAAAAATCCCCCTTCCCTCATCTGCCTCCAGGATATTCACTCCAATTCAGTCAATCTTTAGTCAAAGTCATTAGGAAAGGATCACACATGGTAGAAAAAAAATATTACGAAGATATCCTCGAGGGGATAGGAAACACGCCTCTCATCAAGCTGAACAGAATTACAGAAGGATTGAAAGCGAGCATTTTTGCCAAGCTCGAATTCCTGAACCCGATGGGGAGCTTGAAGGACAGGATCGCCAAGTACATGATCGAGAAGGCGGAAAAGGAAGGCCGGATCAAACCTGGAGATACGATTGTGGACAACTCCAGCGGAAACACGGCTCTGGCCCTGGCCATGGTCTGTGCGCTCAAAGGATATAAAGTCAAAATGGTTGTCCGGGACAACTTGAGCTCCGAGAAGATCAAATTCCTCAAAGCCTTCAACGTGGAACTGGTCATGGTCGACCACACTCTCCCACCCGAATCCCCGGACAGCTACAACAACATCGCTCCACGGATAGCCAAGGAAACTCCTGGCGGATACTACTTCGACCAGCACAACAACCGGGAGAACAATGAAACACACTATGAAACGACTGGTCCTGAAATCTGGGAGCAGATGGAAGGCCAAATCGACTATTTTGTGGCTGGAGTCGGAACAGGAGGAACGATCTGCGGCGCATCCAAATTCCTTAAAGAAAAAGACTCGAACATAAAGGTCATCGGAGTGGACCCCGTGGGATCGATATTCTACGATTATTTTCACTCCAAAAAACTCGTCAAGCCTTCCCCCTATCTCATGGAAGGATTGGGGGATGAGTTCCTTATCGGGTGCGTGGATTTCAGCCTGATCGATGACATCTACAAGATATCGGATAAGGATGCCTTCCTTACAGCCAGAAAACTGGCGGATAAAGAGGGCATCCTCGCTGGAGGCTCGAGCGGAGCCGTAATATGGGCGTCACTCAAACTGGCCCGGGAGATCGACAAGCCGGCCCGCATCGTCACTATCTTTGCCGACGCGGCCACCCGCTACCTGAGCTCTATCTATAACGATGAGTGGCTCAAAGAGAAAGGAATTCTCTAACCTGAATTATTCATAAAATCTGCCGACACCATATTTCTTCTTCTAAAAAGGGGACAGTCCCTCTCTTTCTTAAAATAATGACTGAAAGGGACAGTCCCCATTTTTTTATATGTCTGCAGATTTTACCCTTCGTGCAAAACCTTCATCAGGAATGATCAGGTATTCTTCGATTCGCCTTCAGCAACTTTCCTCTTCATTCTTCCCTGAACCACCCATGTGAATACTACGGGAACCAGGATCAGGTTCAACACTGTCGCTGTGACCATACCGCCCACAGTGGGCGTGGCAATCGGCTTCATGATCTCCGAACCCGCTCCAGTGCTCAGCAATATCGGAATCAGAGCCAGGATCGTTGTGGCTGTGGTCATGATAATCGGCCGGACTCTTAACAGTGCTGCCCGGACAACGTCCTCCACGAAGGATTGTCCTTCCCTGGCCTTTTTCACGAGGAAATCCATCATGACCACTCCGTCTTCAACTGCGACTCCAAACAGAGCGATGTAACCCACCCAGACGGCTGTGCTGAACTTGAAACCGAGGATGTACTGCAGCCAGATGCCGCCGATAAAGGCGAACGGAAGGGAGAAAACCAGGATCAGGGCCGCGGAAAATCTCTTGAATTTTGTGTAGAGCAGAAGAAAAATAATGAAGATACAGATCGGAACAACAGTCATCAATCTCTTCCGTGCCTGCATCTCATACTCGTACTGGCCGCTCCATGAGATATAGGTGCCAGTGGGCAGGTCGAGCCTCTCCTGAACGACTTTCTGGGCCTGGTTGACAAAATCCACGACACCCACCTTATCCGTGTCCACATCCACAAAAACTCTCACGTACGGAAGCGTGTTTTCCCCTGCAATCTTAGCAGGTCCTTCTACTTTTCTTATGTCTGCCAGCAAAGAGAGCGGAACCTGGGCACCGCTGGGTGTGGGCACATAGATTTTCTGGAGGGCTTCGAAGCTGTCCCTGAGCTCCCGCATGTAACGGATCCGGACCGGGTAGCGTTCTCTTCCTTCAACTGTCGTGGTGACATTCATGCCGCCAATGGCTATCATGATTAAGTGTTGGATGTCACCCACTTTAACGCCGTACCGGGCCGCTTCCTCCCTATCCACATCGATCTCTATGTAGGGCTTGTTCCCGATCCTCTCGGCATAGGGATTTCTGGCCCCAGGGATCTCTCTCAAAATGTTTTCGATCTGGATTCCGATGTCCTCAATCACACTCATATCTTCGCCGAAAACCTTGACTCCGACTGGAGTCTGGATTCCGGTGGCCAGCATGTCAATTCTGTTGCGGATGGGCTGCGTCCAGATGTTGCTCACTCCGGGAATCCTCAAAGCTTCATCCATCTCGTTGATCAAACTCTGCCGCGTCATCCCTTCCCGCCAGAGTTTCTGGGGCTTGAGCTTCACAATTGTTTCTATCATGCCCACAGGAGCCGGGTCAGTCGGCGTTTCCGCCCTTCCCAGTTTACCGACAACATGCTCCACTTCAGGAAATGATTTCAGGATAATGTCCTGTGTTTTCATGATTTCCATCACTTGGGTGAGGGACGCTCCAGGAAGAAGAACAGGCATGAAGAGCAAATCTCCTTCATTCAGCGGAGGCATGAACTCGCTTTTTATCTTGGAAAGAGGAAAATAGCTCACCCCAAGAAGAATCAAAGCGATCAGAAGGACAATAATTTTGTGTTTGAGAGAAAAACGGAGAATGGGTTCATACAGACGCATCAAAATCTTGTTCAGGATATTCTTCTCCGGAAGACGCATCTTGCCCCTTAAGAGAAGGGCACAGAGCACAGGGACAAGGGTGATGGCCAGCAGGGCCGAACCGAACATGGCAAAGGTCTTTGTGAATGCCAACGGCGAAAAGAGTTTTCCGGCCTGACCCCTTAAAGAAAAGACCGGAATAAAGGCCACGACGATGATCAGAATGGCAAAAAAGATGGCTGAACCCACTTCTTTCGAAGCTGTGATGATCGCGTCTAGCTTTCTCTCTTGAGTCACTGCCAGATGCCGGGATATGTTTTCCGTCATGACAATCCCGGCATCGACCATCACTCCGACGGCAATCGCGATACCTCCCAGAGACATAATGTTGGAGGGAATCTTCAAGTAGTACATGATGAGGAACGAGATCAAAACTCCAACAGGAAGGATGATAGAAACGATCAGGCTGCTCCGGAAATGAAGCAAGAATAGCAAAATGACGATAACCGCAACAACAATTTCCTCAAACAGTGTCTCCTTCAAATTATCTGTGGCCCGGTTGATCAACTCGGTCCGGTCATAAAAAGGAACGATCTGAACACCAGGGGGAAGCCCAGGCGTGATTTCGTCGATTTTCCGTTTAACCGCCTCGATGACTCCTAAAGGATTCTCTCCGTATCTCATCAACACCACACCGCCCGTGACCTCAGCTCCTTCCTTGTCCAGCGCTCCCCGTCTGAAAGCCGGACCAGTGGTCACCTGCCCTACGTTTTTGACATACACCGGAACTCCTTCGTGAGAGCCGAGGACGATGTTCTCGATGTCTTCCACTGACTTTATAAAGCCGAGTCCCCGAACGATAAACTCTTTCCCTCCTTCCTCAATCACCTTGGCTCCGACATCAATGTTGCTCTGGCGCACCGCATCGAACATGCTGTGCAAATTCACGTTGAAGGATAAAAGCTTATTCGGGTCAACATCGATCTGATACTGTTTGACAAAGCCCCCGACAGTGGCAACTTCTGAGACACCTTTGGCGGAATTGAGTTGATACCGGACATACCAATCCTGGATCGAACGCAGTTCGCCTAAATTATAGTCCGAAAAAACAAGCTCCTGGCCGTCCTCAGAACAAACACCGGGCTCATCAAACCTCAATTTAGGATGGTCGGGACAATAGTATCCATTCTCAACCGTGTACCAGAAAATCTGTCCCAGCGCTGTGGCATCAGGACCCAACTGGGGGACGACTCCTTCCGGAAGGTCCTTCTGGGCAATGTTCAGCCTTTCCAGGATCCGCGTTCGCGACCAGTAAAAATCCACTCCTTCCTCGAAGATCACGTTGATCATCCCGAAGGAGAACATGGAATTGGAACGGATCACCTTCATCCCGGGAATGCCCATCAGCTTGACTGAAAGGGGATAGATGACCTGGTCCTCTATATCCTTGGGGCTTCGTCCCGGCCAGTCGACAAACACAATCTGCTGGTTCTCTCCGATATCCGGAATCGCATCGATAGGTGTGTTGTTGAGGGCCCAGTAGCCCCAACCGATGACAAGGACGAACAGGGCCAGGATAATGAATTTATTCCTGAGTGAGTATTCGATAATCTTATCTATCATCTGAATCTCCTAATTCGTTGTTTTAAGCATGAGTTCAATTCTAGTGAATGTGCTTCGAAGGCGGTGCTTTTTCCTTTTTATCCCTCTCGAGCGCTCCGGAATAAACGGCCTCAGCCTGCCCAGTGATCTGACTCTGGGAGTCGATCAGAAAATTGGCCCGAGTCACTACTCGCATCTCCTCCGAGAGCCCGGCAATGACCGCGTAAAATCTCCTCTTTTGTCCATCGACGGATGCGACTGCAGCAGGTCCGACTTCAATCTCTTTCGGCACGTACACGCCCTTTTCCCTCTCGATGTAGACCAGTTTTCTTTCGCCGGTATCCAGAACCGCACTCCTGGGCACAGCCAGGACCGACCCAGCAGGCACCTGAGGTTTTTCCACCAGCGCCATCTCGCAGATCGGGCAATCCCCCGGTTTGTCGGATAGAACTTCCGGGTGCATCGGGCATGTGTAGATCACTTTTCCCGTACCCTGTATGCCTTCATGAACGCGAGCATTCAAAAGCACATTGACGTACATTCCGGGTTTGAGCTTCATCCGAGGATTGGGAACATCTACTCTCACCTTCACTGTGCGGGTTTTGGGATTCAAGTACGGATCAACGAAAGAGACTTGACCTGTAAATGTGTCTCCGGGAAAGGCAAAGGTCGTAATCTCGACATCCTGGCCTTTTTTGATTCCAGCCAGCTCAGATTCGTAGATATCCGCAAGAACCCAGACATTGGAAAGGCCAGCAATCTGGAAGAGATTCTCCCCTTCCTTCACGTACTTCCCTTCCACAGCATTTTTATGGACAACCGTTCCTCCGATCGGAGCATATATGACCATGTGGGTGCTGGCTTCCCCCTTTTCTTCCAGTTCCTCAATCTGTTTCTCGCTGATCCCCCATAAAAGCAGCCTTTTCTTCGATGCATCCACCAAGGATCGAGCTCCCTCGAGCGTCTCTTCATGCGGGCTCTCTTTGACCTTTTCCAGGGTTTCAAGAGCCAGAAGATATTCCTGCTGAGTTGTCACCAGGTCAGGGCTGTAAATCCAGACAAGCGGATCTCCTTTCCTGACCCGGGCGCCAGTGAAATTCACAAAGAGTTTATCGATCCGGCCAGGAATCCAGGCCGCCACAAAGGCCACCTTTCTCTCGTCATAATCGATCTCACCCACTGTCTTGATCTCTCTCGAAAGATGGCGGAACTGAATTTCCTCTGTCTTGACCCGGGCCAATCTTTGCGCGCGTGCATTCAATCTGAGCTCTCTTTCCATTGCTTCATGCTCGTCAGCTTCCATCCCTGCCATTTCCCCTTCTTCTTTGTACACGGGAACCAGCCCCATGTTGCATATAGGACAGTTGGTGTTTCCCTTCTCGTAATCTTCAGGGCTCACTCGCACCGAAGGGTGCATCCCGCATGTGTAGTAGAGGATTTCTTTTTCTGCAGCCGTTTTCTCGGCAGTCAACTCCGCTTCTGGCGTTCCTTCTTCTCCTGTTTGACATGAGACAAGCACAAGGCTTGCTGCAAGCAGGAAAATACCAAAACCTATGACCAAAGTTCTTTTTAATTTATTCATTTTCCTTCGCCTCCTTATTCTTCGTTTTTAAATTTATGTGATTGAATATATCATTCGTTTTTTGGCCGTCGCTGAGCTTTGAGGACAACTCTGCTCTACCCTCTTCTTGTTCCATAATCTCTGTGTCGACGAACTCCTTTCCCACCACCCTTTCCAGTCGAGCCAGGCTCTTCCTCAAATCTGAGATCGTTTTGTGATAGCTGGTTTTGACCATGAGAACCATCCTCTCGCTTTCCAGGAGATTGAGAAAATCGACCTTTCCAGCAAGATAGCCTATCTCTGAAGCTTTAAAAGACTGTTCGGCCTGCGGCAAAAGAGAATACTGGTAGAGCTTGATCTGATCCTCGATCGTTTTCACCTCAAAGTAGAGTTCATTCACGCGAGAAAAGGTTTCATTTTCTGCATTCCTGTAAAGGTCCTCACTGGCTTTAAGTTTTGTTGCTTTCTCAGCCTCAGAAGCTCGAAGTCTCTTCCTCCAGAGGGGAATGTTGATCCCCACAGAACCCATCCAGGCATCCCGGCCGTCATCGGGTTGTGCGGTGGTTCCTCCTCCGATCACGAAATAATCGAACATGATATGAAAATCAGGATAGTAATTTTTTTTGGCCAATTTCAGGCTTTTTTCGTTCCTCTCGATGAGATGTTGGACCTTTTTCAGCTCGGGTCGATTGTGTTTCGCCCATTCGTAGAGCTCGGCCAAATCGACTTGAATCTCAGGAACCTCAACCTCATCCACAATCCCCACTGAGGCATCAGCGGGCCTGTTCAAAAGGGCATTCAGCTCGGCCTCAACCGCTTTCCTCCGCTGCTTGAGGGACAGGATCTTGTCCAGCACCTTGGATATCTCAAGCTGTGCTTTTAAGACATCCTGCTGTGTGGCCTGCCCGGTTTCATACTTTTTCTGAGCGACTCTTGTCAGCCGCTGGAGCACTTCCTTTTCTTCCTGGCTGATCTGCAAAGCCCTATCAAACCAATACAGGGAAAAATAGGCCTGCTTCACCTTCAGCACAACATCCGCTTGGACCGCACGGTATTGGGCTTCAAGAATCCAGGCCTGACTGCGGGCCACTTCTCCCCTGATGGATTGCTTCCCGAAAAACGGAAACTTCTGGGAGACAGAGATTTTATCTCTCTGAGGTCCGAGCCTCGTCTCGATGCTCTGTCCGAAATGGGAATAGCTGAGCATGGGG
>Ga0114920_10001041_pt1 | contig 12619 bp, 15 predicted proteins | sample ChitaG_FD_88683 | JGI IMG/M metagenome (GOLD analysis project Ga0114920, IMG submission 88683) | Deep subsurface microbial communities from South Pacific Ocean to uncover new lineages of life (NeLLi) - Chile_00310 metaG | ecosystem: Environmental > Aquatic > Marine > Oceanic > Sediment ... | reverse complement strand
CTCATGCAATGTATAGAGACAAGACAGAGTATGTTGCTGCCTAGATTCTTTAAGATATTTACAATAAAATACAGTGTCTAAGGGAGAGTTTGTGGGTTGACTTTTAACACAGTATCTATTTTCTAATAAGCTCAGGACGTTGTACGCAACTGACGTGCCCAAAGATTAAAAAGATACATCGTCCATAATGGCGAAATGTAGATTATTCAATCGGAAAAAGAGATTAAATATAGGAGGCTACAAAGTGAAGAACTTATTTTTAATTGATGGTTCAGCTGGGGTTGGAAAGACCGACATGGTGGAATATATAAGACAAAAGTATTCACATGGCGATTTGGTAGGCCTCGTGCCAAAGTTTACTACTCGAGGACGTAGACCCGAAGAAATCGCTCGGGTACTAGCTCTAGATTTATTGTTCATTTCACGGGAAAAATTCAATGAGCATCTTGAAAAGCCTAATTTTTATTCATATGAGTACGGCGGTGAAAGATATGGTTTTCATAAAATAGATGTAGACAAGGCTCTTGCATCATATCAGAATGTATTTATCATAGTTCGCGATCGAATTACAATTAAACAAATTATCAACGATTATCCAAAAGTCTGCACCGTGCCAGTTTTCATCTATGCTGACAATGACCATGTAATTAGAAGGTTAATTAAAGAAGGTTATGATAATAGTAGCATTGAATTTCGACTATCAAGACAGACACTTGTATATGATGATTATCTTAAACATTCTGATCTCTATCAGGAAGTCATCCTAAACGACTCAAATAAGCGAGATCTTCAACGCCTTATCGATATGTTAGTGAAACTCCCCCAGCTCCTGCTGGGGGAATTTCACTAACTCGTTTTTCTTAAAATGATTATACTTAAATACATATTTTAGTTATGTACCTTAATCCAAGAAAGAAATACTTATTTTGTATAATACGTGTTTAGAATAAGAGTAGGGAATATACTTCTTGATAAATAATAGAAAATAACTAATTGAACATTGTTTATAGCACTTATAGAAAGGTTAACTAAATCCTTTAGTTTATAGATTTTTCGCAGTTCTTCAATAATCTCACCCCAACAAAAAGTTCTAAACGTTTCCAATAGGGGGAGCCTTGACTTTTCCAGCCCTTTGGCATTTTGCTGAAGGGCTTTTTTGTTTTTATTAAATTATTTTACAGAAAAAGAGGATTTTTGAAAATTGTGTAGTATTATAAATATAGAAGGATTTGAAAAATTTAGGTTATAAATAATTAGAAGAAAGATAAAAGGCATTATTAGAGAATTTTAAAATAAATAGTAAGTTCGGATATAAAGAGTTATATGAAATTGTGCCCCCTTTTAGTATGATAATTATTTTTAGATATCCTAATTAATCAGAGGTTTCTTATAATGAATATTGAATATAGTGCCGGCGGAATTGTTTTAAATCAAAAGAGGATTCTATTGGTTTATCAAAAGAATACTCAAACTTGGGCCTTTCCAAAAGGACACTTAGTAGGAAATGAAAATGAAATTGAAGCAGCAAAGAGAGAGATTTGGGAAGAAACCGGTATCAGTAATCTGGAACTAATTAGAGAACTTGGGAGTTACACCAGACCAACAAAAAAGTCAGAGAATATCACTAAGCATATTACCATGTATTTATTTACCACTGAGGATATTTTTGTCTTTCCAAAGGAGCAAGATGTTAAAAGATGTGTTTGGGTTCATCCAGAGGAAGTTTCCGAGAAACTATGGTATCCGGGAGATAAGGAATTTTTTCTTAAAATTAAAAACCAGTTATTACTTTAACCGTTCTATTTTGAATAAGATCAAGTGAAAGGAAACTATTCTAAAAATAAATAGAAGGAAAATACTTATGAAAGATAAAGGTAAATTTTTTGATTTTTTTAAAGATGTACCACCTAAAGTGAAACTAGTTGCTTTTGCAGGCTTTTTGATTCAGGGTTGCTTTACTGCTGTGATATATTCATTACCTGAAAATCAAAGACTTTTTTGTTACGAGATTAACGCTTGCTTAATAATTTTATATATAATATTTTTGTTTACTTATGTTACAAGATCGTCAAAAGTGATGCAAAAAGGTCTGGTAAAAGAGCAAGAAATTAGAAATAGTATAATCAATCGTAATTATGGAGGAATCATTAATTATTTCCCTTCAAGAGCTAAGGCAATACCAGAGATTATGCAACAAATAATTAGTGGAAGATCAGAAGTTTTTATTTCGGGAGTTGCATTAAGTAGTATATCTGTCATTTTTAAAGACGAAACTATCATTAGGGAAATAGCAAATAACTTATTAAGAAATGGGAAATATAATTTATATATAATCGTTCTGCATCCCAGTTCTGGTGAAGCATTTAATATCCGAGACGGTGAAATTGATACCCGAAATCTGGTAAAGGTGCTTGAAGGATCGTTGTCAGAGCTCTTTCAATTTAGAGAAAGAATTAAGGAATCTACTAACAATAACTATCAAGTTTTAAAACGGGTGCATTTTAAATATTATCTAAATATTATGCCTCGTCATTTTATTCTGAAATCTGATCACAATCTTAGCATCGGATCTTATTTCTCTCATATGGAAGGTGGTTCTTCATATCTACTAACATTGAGAGATAGTGGTGGAGACTGTTTGTATCGTTTGTTTGACACAGAGGTTGAATTTATAAAAAACAGATCACAATCATTTGATATTGACAAGAGTATGGATATTAAATTGAGATAAAGATTAGTAAATATTTTGTCAGGAGGTTAACAACATGGAATTCAAAAGAGAAATTAAATCAGTAAAAAAGGAACTAACAATAATCGGAATAATAAACCTGGAGATAGATTTTAATGATTTCGCGGAAGATTTTTTAAATCTGTTTAAAAAGAATAAAAAATTGTTGCTTAATATTCTTTATGAATTTGACAATCAATTGTTTTCATATTCTCTTTGTACAGATACTTCTTATGCAGAACCACGCATAAGCTTTACTGATTTGAAATTTAAAAGAGATTTGATCTTTTCACTTAAGGATTCAATATTGAATTTGGGTGGATGTTTTTCAGAAAAGGAGATTGATACAATTACCCAAAAAATAAAAAAAAGGGAGAGTATTAGTAAAGATGTGGAATCAAAATATAAAAAAAGTAAACAAATCTCTGACCGAATTAACATTTTACAGACGCATTTGCCGATTTCTTTAAATGTGATGAAATTTGATGATAAAATTTATTTTTTGTCAACATTAGACAGAATTGGAGCTATAAAAGATTATAAAGAATTTTCGGAAAATGATTCGTGGTTTTCACAAGTTAAAGGCTACATTGAAAACTACCTTGATAAATCGAAAACAGGTAAATACTCTGCTAAACATGGAACAGAAATAATTGAATTATACGATCAAAACAAAGTACCTCGTGGAATTTTCCCTAGAAATTGTTTTTACGATACCGACTATCATCAATTTGTGATATGGGATTTTATTTTTGATAGGCAGGGTAATATGTTGATACATAAGCGTAAAGATAATGCTAAGGATAATCGGGAAATGTGGGATAAGTCTGTTGGTGGGCATGTAGATTGGGATAAGGAACTATCCAGTGAAAAAACAGCGGTACGTGAAATGATTGAGGAGTTATTTGAAGATGAGTTAAATAAAGAAACTATGTCCCATTTTACAGAAAGCGAAAAAAATATAATATATTTAGGTGAATGGCGTCCTAAAAAGAGAAAGGGACTGCCTTTAGAGGAAGTTAAGAACTTCAAGGGAACGGAATGGGTTTATTTCAAAATCCCAGAGCAATTAAAGATAAATACACCAAGGCATTTTCCGGATGGAAGTATAAAGCGATTACGGGTCATTGTAGATTCTTATATTTTCATTGCTAATCAAACTTTGTCCCCTGAAAATTTGAAAGCACTTGGATTGAAAAATTCTCCTTTTAGACTGATGCCTTTATCTCAACTAAAGAACGAAACGGACTTGGGGAAATATATAAATGATAAGGGAGAAGAAGAAGAATTTATCCCAACACCTGACTTAGAATATATTATGACAGGGTCCTTTCGTGATATGTTAGAAGAGGTGTCACAGTACATTAAGTATACTCTACAAAGTAAAAAGGTTTGAGGTGTTATGGCTGCAAGAATTTATTTAATTATGGGTTCTCCCGGTTCTGGGAAATCTACTTTACTCAAATGTTTGGCAAATATTCATAACTTCAAGAATAGAGTACTTACAAAGATAGCGACGAGAAGAGTCAGGAAAGACGATGGGGTTGAAATGAAACCGGTAGATAGTGAAAGTAGTGTACGCGTATCTAAGACCTCTGATCTTGTAAGATTTGTTCAAAATCATTTGGTGTATTATAAATATGATACTACAAATGAAATTCTAACTTTAAAGGGCCCAATGCCTTTTGAAGAAAAACAGGAAATTCTTAATTGTATCGCAGACAATAAATGTGATAAATTAGCTGTTGAGACTTTATATCAGGATGCTAATGTAATTCCTCCGATATATGATTTTGTTTATGAACAATACACACGTAGATACGGCCTGTCTACAGATGACATCCTGAAAAGCCTAAAGGAGAATGTTTCACCGGTTGTAATCGTCAATGATATTCGAACACTGCAAGATATAAAGGGTGTTTTCGGTCTTTTAACTGTATGTATTTTTCTCTATAGAAATATAGAAGCTCGAGAAATACAGGAACTCCAAGAAAAGAGAGGTGCAATTGACGCATCTGGAAAAGTAGATGAACGTCAAATAAAGAGAAGAATTGAAAAGTCCCGTGTCATATTTAGGAAATATATCGAAAATATTCATTTATTTAATCATGTAATTGTAAACACAACAACAAAAGATGACCTGCTAAAGCAAATGAAAAAAATTGTTTCTGCCTATAGCAAATCGGATAAAGTAACCTTTGTCATGAAGGAGGATTTAGATGTCTAATCCTTATATATTCTTAATTGTTGGAGCTTCTGGGACAGGAAAAGGTATTCTATTAAGAGCCCTGAGAGATATGGGAGAAAGGCATGTTGTAATAATCCCTAAACAAACTACACGTAAGAGCAAGACCACTGACGGAGATGAAATGATGTCTATTTATCCAAAAAAGAAATTTGATCCCAAATTTGATATTCTATATGGAAATTATTTGAACAAATATGCAATCTGCTCAAGTAATATATGGGAAAATATTAAAAAAAGTAAATTTCAGGTTTTGATCGTTAGCAATCTTAAGGCTATAAAAAAACTTTATCATCACTTTGGATCTTTAATCAAATTAATATATCTATATTCACCAGTTGATAAAGAACAATTAGAAAAACATCAGAAAGATATTGCAACAGAAGACAAAAAAGAAATTGAAGTAAGAAAATCTAAAATAGAAGTTGTTCATGATTATTATGTAGATAACATTACTGTGTTTGATCATGTGTTGTTAAATATACAAGAACCAGAAGATTTATGTGACCAAATTTTTAGACTTTTTCAATATTATCGAGAAAAATAATTTTAAAAGTACCGAATTTTCGAAACTCGGCTTTGCCATACTATGTTTTCCTATAAAATTAAAGATGAGGGCACAACTTCATATAACAGCAGGTTTACGACGCTATCGCTAAGTTTTTATCTGGTGGTAGTGCTCTATTGAAAGTTAAATTGGCTCTTTGAACATTTGACTGTAATACGAAAGTCTGGTGGTGTTAACCAGCCAAAAACTTCGTAAACCCACAAAATGTTAGACGTAACAGGCCTAAAGAGCATATAAAAAAGAGGAATTGTAATGCTTAATAATAGTAAGGAATCATACAAGGGCGATAACAAGAAATTAATTGATAGGATTACGACGATTGCTAAGCCAAAAAATGCTTTAGCGGGTAAGTCCGAGGATATCCAAAGCCTTGACGATAGAATAGCAAAGTATATTAAGCTGCAAAATGAAATAAGGAAAGTGGTGAGTGATGATTTAACGGATAAAGACGCTTTGATAGATGATGTGATAGATGCGATCTTCAAATTAACTGGTGGACCTTCTACAACTTTGATAAATATCGTTACTTTAGGGATAGTTGTACTCTCTCAATAATTCGGTAATTTTTAGCGGAAAACCTATGGAATCTGAGGAATTTCTTAACCAGAAGATTAAAACTTTAGGTATTATTATAGATAGACGTTCCAAAGGAAGACCTCGTAGAATGGAAAGCTAAACCATAGGAAAAATAGGTGTGTCTATTTTCTCTGACACGGTCAGACAATATAATTGACAATCGCTACTTCGTGGAGTATATTTGTGTTATAAGGTTTCAAAAATTATCATAAATTAAGCATTCCGTCTATTAATTGATAGGCAACATTAAAACAAAAACTAAATAGGAGGGTGTAATATGAAAACAATAAAAGAGCGTTTAGTTTCTATCAGTATTGAGAGTGGATCATTTAAACCTACCTCTAAAAGTAGATTAAGATGTCGTATTGAACAAGTAATTAAAGATCGAAAAGCGTTACAAGATTGGACGCATTGGTCTGCTTCAAATGATCAATGGAGTAGTGATCGAGCATATTGGAGCGACAAATAATAATTTGGTGGGAATCAATAAAACAATGAATGACACGTATGTTCTTTATAAAAAAGACACTACTGACCATCTTCTTATTATCTTGTGTCCTTGTACTTTCTGCAATAACAGTTGTGTTTACTGCATGTCACAGGGCGATAAAAACAGTTCCTTCATTATGCCTTTAAATGTGTTAAAGGCTGCTATTAAAAAAATTTACGCTATGCCTGGACTTAATAAAATTACTTATTGTTGGCATTCTGGAGAACCTTTATTTGCTGGGCTCAATTATTATCGAAGCGCCTTACAGATCATCGAAAGGTTTCACCCATCAGATATTAATTTTGAATATACTATTCAAACAAACGGTACGCTTCTTAATGATGAATGGGCTCTTTTTTTCAAAGATTATAATTTTACAGTTGGAGTTAGTCTTGATGGCCCTGCTAAGATCCATAATAAGCAAAGAAAAAGTAAGGATGGAAAGGGAAGCTTTAATAAAACGATTGCAGGAGTTGAAACACTTGCCAAACATAATGTGCGGGGTGGAGCTTTATGTGTTATTACTCGGAATACACTTAAATATCCTGCTGACGACTTATTTCACTTCTTCCGTGATCGAAAAATTGACATTAACTATTTAATTGAAGCAAAGATTGGAGCTAATAGAAATAATCCCAATACCTTATCAATAAAGGATATCCCTAATCTCCGAGTATATTTAAAGAGGTTATTTGAACTATGGCTTGAGTTCTCAGATGTATATATCAAAGACTTTAATATGTTGGTAACTAGACTCTTTGACCCAACTTTTTTAAATGTTGAACTTAATAATGCTGGCTGTTTAGATATTTTAAATATCAATCCTGATGGTACATTTTTCTTTGGTAACCCTGAATTGGCAGGAACTATAGATGAACGTTTTGGCAATTTTAATTATGGCAATGTCATATACGACAATTTAATGGATGTTAGACAGTCTATTCCTTTTATTAGACAACAGCAGGAGATATTTGCTGGTATAGAAAAATGCAAACAAGAATGTCTATATTTTGCAGGTTGTCGGGGTGGGAACTCTGCACATAAGTATTTTCAATTTAATAGATTTGATGTGTCATCTCATCTAACTTGTGAATTGAATGATAAGATCATTATTGAATTATTTGTGTCCGCGCTTGAAGATGAATTTCTTGAGGAGAAAAAGGAGACAGATTTATTTTTGCCTAACAATTCACTCCATCGGATGGCGAGGAACGGCGTTCGCCGACGCTGAGTTCAGGCGTTAGGCCACTCACTATATCACTCAACTGGTTAGTTGAAATGGCCCGAATGCAGTCATGTATAAGGAGGTCCGGTCATGCGTAGTAGTTCTTACAATATCTTCAGCAGGAGACACTATGTTACAGGTGGGGTCATCGTCTTAAATGGGATTATGGGCTCCATGGATCTCGTATCCTCGGAAGTCGCTACCGATTTGGAACATTTTCACCCCTTATCGACAAAACCTGCCTCCGGCAATACAGGGTGACAATTGGGGTCTATAATTAAAAAAAGTATTCTGTAGCTACAGAATACTTTTTTTAATTATAGACCCCAAAAGGCTTGCTTTAAGAGAAGGGAGGAGACGATATGGTGAGTATGCCAAGAAGAAAGCCAACTTGCTTGAATTTTTAAATTGTGAGCTTGAACTTTCATATGAACGTAATAAGGAAGTTGGAGGGTATCAAAAAGGTACAATGAATTTGTTGTTCAGTTTTTATGGCCTAATACTTGGTGCAATAGTATTTAAAGGTGGAGATTCTGGGGAATATCTGAATCAATTGAATTCATTCAAATATCTCATACCTTTTCTTGTTCTGCTAGTTGGATTATCTTTCTCTGTCATGTATTTTAATTACGAAATTTATACAAAGGTATACAAGAAGTGTATGAGCAATCTTGAAGATGTGATATATGACGTGTTATTTCACCACGGTTCCAATTTTATGACATATAAAATCACTTACTATGCTCATCCAAAAGATCACCCGCAATTTGTAAAGCCAGATTTACGCTTTGACGCTGGTTTCATATTTGCAATGCCTATGGTGATTATTATGAATCACGGTGTGGTAATATTGGTATTGCGTTTGATATGTACACCCTTACAACAGGTTGCGTGGTGGGTAATAGTTAGTTTATTGATTCATATGGTTGTGTTGGTTTGTTTTTATTTTTACCAAAGAAAAAAGTTTAGCGTCCGTGCAACAGAGACCACATCAAGTAAATCAATCAAAGAAAAGAGAATGGGGTAGGAGAAGTTGATTGAAAATATTGATTTGTTTGATAGGTTGTGCAAGACAGCTCTCAGCAGCCACATGGGTGTCATGGGGACGGTTGTACTTGCTCAATAATTCGGTAACTTTTTTTAACTTTTCGTAAGGGGTCTGATAGATCCAGGGTACCAATGTCTTCTCAGATGATTAGAATATGGCAGGAGAAAGAATTTTATTACGCTTTTATCATTTTTTAAGAAATTACAATATGTCAAATGTTGAGACTTTCTCTAAATATCTATCAGGAGAAAGGTTCACTTTTATTTTTCACCTTAGGTGTATTTTAGTTTACCATTTCTGATTTACTTTATTCTTGAGACTAAAAGTGAGTTTGGTACCACTATAGTAAAGAAGGGTGTAGAAGATAATTTACTAAATGAACATCCTATATTAATTAAATAAAATATTAAAAAACTTTCCGGAATCCTTGCATTAAAAGAGCAGGGGGTTTTTGTTTAAATAAGTTTTATAAAAAAGAGGGTTTTTAAAAGTTTTATAGTATAATGAATATAGAAAAATCATATTACTGTAACGAAATACTTCGCAAAACATGCCGATTTGAGAACATAAACGAAGTAATTTAGTTATTTTAAGTGAGACAAAATTCGTATGGATGAAAAGACAAGTATTTGGCTGAGAAACCTGTTGATAATTCCGCTTGTAGTAGGTTTGATTGTGGCAGTTTTTCAATTTGGCCTTCCAAAGTTCTTTGAAAAGAACAGCGAGTTAAGTTATTCACTGGAAGAGCCAAATATCCACCTCGACAAGAATACAATGGGAGACGTAAAGGTGGAGATTAATGATATTGAGACATCTCTCTTGGTTGCCCAATCAGCTCGAATATGGAACTCAGGTGAGCTTCCCATCAAAACGTTGCCCATAAGATATGTATTCGAGACTTCTACCTCAACGTTTAAGATATTTATGTTTACCCATAACACTAAACCAAAGTATGAATTTGGAAACATTAGATCGACAGAAGCCGATCAATATTCAAGAAGATTTATCTATGATCTTTTGAATCCCGGTGATGAAGTCACTATTACATTCCTGACTAACGAAACAGCTCCTATCAGCGTGTACGCAAAGTCTGAAGGACTTAGTATCAAACTAGTCGAGCCTTCTGACAGAAAGGCAATAGATCTTATGGGGGTAGCCATAGCTATGTTTGCGTCAGTGTTAAGTATGTTTTTGGTACTTTGGCAGCTACGCTTTCTAAAGTTTATACGAAGTATACGAAGGAAACGCCCAAAATAGTGAAGTAAGTAAAGCTACAAAACAGTTAAAACATCGCCTGCCTAACAGTGTGTATCTGATTCGGGCTAACACCCTCATCCAAATCTCAACTATCGTCGGGGCTTCAGATACACGTAAACCGTTAGCCGATATAGAAACATTACAAAGGTGAAAATATGACTAATAAAAAGCCAAAAGATATTTATGAATATAAAAAATGGTTAAAAGAGAAACACAAAATTGAGATTTCAGGTAAGACTCAGAAATATTATGAATCTGTAACAAGTAGAATCAAACTGGATCTTGAGAAATCAGATTTTTGGATTCAACTAACTGAGAATCTTAGAGAGTATGAGGGTGATTACTTAGCAGAAACAGGATACAATCTATTAACACATGGCTTTGAACCAGAATTGTACATAAAGCCTTTTGACTCGTTTTTATTAAAAACATTTAGAAAAAATATTATAGATAACAAATGTTGGCCTGATGAGCCTAAAGATAGATGGGTACTTCCTAATAACTGGTATTCTAGGATAAATGATATTATAAGAACATTGTTTGAGGTTAAGTATTTAGACGGGATTGAGTTTATGATAAGTAAAGTAAAGTCTATTTGCGAGGAACACACTATGGGATGTACAGTTTCTCTTAAGGCTACAGAAGTAGGATATTATGCTGCACACCTGTATATAAGGAAAAAATTTGAGATACCAAAAGTCCCTTGGGACACCGAATGGATTGATTTTTCAATCGAGATTCAAATAACAACTCAGATTCAGGAAGTTATTCGAAAATTGTTACATAAATATTATGAAGATACAAGAAAGAGATTGGAAAAAGAAGATATCAAATGGCAATGGAATTATAAAAGTGACGAATTTGTAGCAAATTATTTAGGTCATATACTTCATTATGTTGAAGGTATGATCATGGAAATCAGAGAAAAACAAAAGGAGGAAATAATATGAGAAAGGAATTTATAAAATACCTGGTATCTATAGGTATAATAACAAAGGCTCTTCGTGAAAGAATTGAAACGATCTATAAATTTTATCAAGAGATATATCCTGACGAAATTACAGATATTTTTATAACAGATTATATAAAAGAAGATGGGTCAAGGGAGTATGAAAATCTTTGGTTTTTTTCCGAGAAAAACTGCATGGAAGCAAAGCAATTTATAATAAAGGAAGATTTTGATGTAACTCCAATAAAGAAACGGATATTTTATTGGACTATCCAAAAGCAGAATTATGATTTTAAGAAAGCAACAGAAAAATCAAGACTTCATTTGAGATTTGAGTTAGATGCTGGGTTTAATTGTGTGTTTAAAGCAGCAAAAGAAAATTGTGATTATCTTAAAATAATAATCCTTAAATATGTTGTACCAAATTTAAAGGAATGATTCCTATATAACCTAGTATAGCATATCTAGTTCAATTAATAACTCTAATCAACCAAAAGGGCAGGGGAGGAAAAAACTATTGCAAACGATTTACAAATAATTTATGTTTTGATGTTTAAATAATTTAAAAAAGGAGGCAAAAAAATGGTTGAGGAAAGAAAAGAAATTAAAGTGAGTTTCCCGGATAAATTACTTGGTGGAGTTTATGCTAATAATATGTTTGTTAGTCATACTAAAGAAGAATTTATTATGGATTTTCTTGTAGTAGTACCACCTGCCGGTTCAGTTACATCTAGAGTTATTATTAGCCCTGGTCACATGAAAAGAACCATTACTGCTTTGCAAAAAAATCTAGAAAAATATGAACAAAAATTTGGTAAAATTTCTCCTGCAGAAGCACCTAGAACTATTGGTTTCCAACCATCAAAATAAAAAATGACAATGGAGTAATGAATGGGAAGTAAATATGATTGGTTATTATATCCCTGGATTGCTTGGCCATCAGGATTAATTATCGGTATTTTATCAACGCTTATGGGCAAATGGATTTGGGAAAAATTACGTCCAAAGGAAAAAGAATATTTTAATATTTCTTATTCAAATAATGAATTACGATTTGAAGGTCAATATAAAACATATAATCCAACAGTTTCTTCAATAAATATTTTAAAAGATATTTTTAAATACAAACCAAGAAATAACAATAAAACTAACTTGATAGAGTTAGAGGAATTTTTTAAATATTGGATTGATAACAGTTTAAAAAAAAATTAATTATAGGGGTCATTTTCTAGATCACCAAAAAATAAACCTTCAAATTTTGATTTTAAAGGGGGGGGTCTTTTACCTCTACACGTACGATTATAAGCGAAGGTGCAAAATTTCGCTATATAGACGGTCCTAGTGCGTCTTTAACAATCAAGCAAACCCTATGTTTATAAGGGTTACAGCGTTTTTTCGATATTTATATTATAAAATATTTTAAAAAAAGTGAATTTTAAAAATAAATGTGGTATAATCCAATTAGCAAACAATACATACCATATAAAAACCTATTTAATTTAATCTGTATGAAGGTAACAGGAGAGACTTTTT
>Ga0114920_10001040_pt1 | contig 12623 bp, 11 predicted proteins | sample ChitaG_FD_88683 | JGI IMG/M metagenome (GOLD analysis project Ga0114920, IMG submission 88683) | Deep subsurface microbial communities from South Pacific Ocean to uncover new lineages of life (NeLLi) - Chile_00310 metaG | ecosystem: Environmental > Aquatic > Marine > Oceanic > Sediment ... | reverse complement strand
GGTGCTGGCTGTTGGGCTTGAGGCTACCATCCCCTCACGCATCAGGTAGCGGTAGAAGGAACGGATCGCCGAGAGCTTGCGGGCAATGCTGGCCTTGACAATCCCCTTCTTCAGGAGATGCGATAGGTAGTCACGCAGGGTGTACCTGTTCACTTCCCTTAATGAGCTAACCCCCTTGTCCCTCAGGAAATGGGAGAAGTCCACCAGGTCATTGGTGTAGTTACGCACCGTATAGGGTGAGGCATTGTGCTCCACCTCAAGGTAATTGATGTATTTATTAAAGACATCCGGCATGGGTTAGTCCTGTTCTAGCTTCCCCTTATAACCGCATTTAGCGCACCTGTTCCATTTTAGCCGATATACTGTAAGCAGTCCACCACAATTGGGGCAGGGCTGGGGCAGGGGTCTATTAAAAACAGCGAAATTGCATTTGGGGTAGTTGGAGCAGCCGTAAAAGACCTTGCCTTTTTTGCTTCGCTTCTCAACTATTTCGCCGCCGCAACCGACTTCGGGGCATTTAACGCCCACCTTGATAAGATAGGGCTTGGTAAACTTGCAATCCGGGTATTTGGGACAGGCGAGAAACTTACCGAAGCGGCCTGTTTTGACGACCAGGGAGTGGCCGCACTTGGGGCAGGTCTCAGCCACCTCTTCCGCAACCAGCTTTACCCTCTCCATGGATTGAGCCGCCTTCTCCAGGTCCTTCTCAAAGGGGGTGTAAAAGCCTTTGACCACCTGGACCCAGTCCCGGTCCTCGTTGGCTATCTTATCTAATTCATCCTCCATATGGGCGCTGAAGGCAACATTGACAATGTCGCTAAAGTGCTTGACCAGCAGGTCATTAACGACCATACCCAGCTCGGTGGGCTTAAAGTTACCGTTGGCTTTGGCAACATATTCCCGCTCCTGGATGGTAGCTAAGATTGGGGCGTAGGTGCTGGGACGGCCGATACCCCAGTGCTCCAGGGCCTTAATCAGGGTGGCTTCAGTAAAACGGGGCGGTGGCTGGGTGAAGTGCTGTTCCGGGAAAAGGTCTAGCAGCTCAAGTTCATCACCCTTGGCCAGCGGCGGCAGCAGCCGGCCTTTCTTCTCCTCTTCATCCTTGCCCTCAGTGTAAAGGACTATAAAGCCGGGGAAGATGTTCACTAAACTGGAGGCCCGGAAGAGGTATCTGGTCTTGGAGGGCGAGTGTTTAGCTTCAATATCAACGGTGGTGCTGCCAAAGATGGCCGCCGCCATCTGGCTGGCCACCATTCTCTGCCAGATGAGCCGGTAAAGCCTAAACTGGTCAGCATTAAGGTAGGGCTTAATCAGGGATGGCTGCCGCCAGACCTTGGTCGGGCGGATGGCTTCGTGGGCCTCCTGGGCCCCCTTTAGCCGACTGACGAAGGAACGGGCGTGCGATGGGATAAACTGGGCGCCATACCTTTGAGTGATAAACTCCCTGGCCTCAGCTATTGCCTGACGGGCCACCCGGGTGGAATCGGTTCGCATATAGGTAATGAGACCGATGTTGCCCTCATCGCCAACAGGCAGGCCTTCATAGAGCTGCTGGGCAACGACCATTGTCTGCTTGGCAGAAAAGCGGAGCTTACGCCAGGCTTCCTGTTGCAGGGTGCTGGTGATAAACGGCGGTGGCGGCTGACGGCTTACCTTCTTGGTTTTAGCCTTTAGCACCTGGTAGCTTGACTGCTCAAGCTCCTGCCTGATTTCATCGGCCTCCTGCTGGTTATGGATTACCAGCTTGGCACCTATAAAGCCGACCAGCAGTGCTCGGAAGGGGGCCCGTCGGGCGGCCGGCTTTTTGGCCAGTTCGGCCTCAATGGTCCAGTATTCCTCCGGGATAAAATTGTCAATCTCACGCTCACGGTCAACAATAATCCTGACGGCCACCGACTGGACCCTGCCCGCTGATAGGCCCCTTCTTACCTTGCGCCACAGCAGGGGGCTGAGCTTATAGCCGACTAACCTATCCAGGATGCGCCTTGCCTGCTGGGCGTTGACCAATTGTATATCTATAAAGCGGGGTGTTTTGAAGGCACGCCTGATAGCCTCACTGGTTATTTCATGGAAGATGACCCGACGGTAGGCTGTCTTACCCGATTTTGTTACCTCCATCAGATGCCAGGCGATGGCTTCTCCCTCACGGTCGGGGTCGGTGGCCAGATATACCATATCTACGGTCTTAACCGCCTGCTTGATCTCTCGTACAAGTTTACTTCTGTTCCTGATGAGGACATATTTAGGCGTGAAACCTCTTTCAATATCTACCCCCAACTGGCTTTTAGGCAGGTCTCTGATGTGACCCAGCGTGGCTTTCAAGTCGTAATCCTTACCCAGGATTTTGCCCAGTGTCCTGGCCTTGGCTGGTGACTCAACGATAACCAGTTTCCTTTTCATATGGCTAGTCTATTTCTACCTTATACTTCTCCCTTATTTCCCGGGCCAGGACGTAGTTCATAGCCCCGGTCTGCTTGACTAGACCCTTAAGCTCCATCATGGTCAGGGTACTACTGACGGTGGCTATGGGCAGGCCACTTGAGCGACAAACCTGGTCGATATGGCTCGGTTCGGCGCTTAGCTGTTTTAGTACCAGGGCCTCGGTGTCCGAGGCCGGCAGAAACTCCTTCATTTCCATCTGTTGGGCCACTACTGTTAGGTTCAGCTCCTCTAGAATATCACGGTAGTCACTAACCAGCTTGGCACCCTCTTGGATAAGGTGGTTGGTACCACTTGAGGCCGGAGACAGGATACTGCCCGGAATGGCAAACACCTCCCGGTTCTGCTCCACCGCTAGGTGAGCCGTAATCAGGGCGCCACTGGTCCCGCCGGCTTCAACCACCAGAACGCCGAGGCTAAGTCCGCTTAAAATGCGGTTGCGCCGCGGGAAGTTCTCGGGTCGCGGTCGGCTGCCCAGGGGGTACTCACTGATTAGGGCCCCGTCTTTCATCAGGCTCTTGGCCAGGCCGGCATTTTCTGCCGGATAGACGGTATCAAGGCCGCAGGCAAAGACGGCTATGCTGCGGCCGCCGGCCTCAAGGGCACTGCGGTGGGCTATGGAATCAATGCCTCGGGCTAAGCCGCTGACGATGGTGATCTTGTTGCGTGCCAGCTCGGTTACTATTTCCTCGGTGACCTGCCGACCGTAGACAGTCGCCCTCCGGGTACCGACTACCGTCAGGCACCATTCATCCTCAGGTTTAAGAGAGCCCCTGACATAGAGCAGGGGTGGGTAGTCATAGATTTCTTTGAGGCGAGCCGGGTAGTCCGGGTGACGGCAGGTCACCACTTTTACCCCAAAGCGGTCTAGCTTGGCCATCTCAGCCTCTAGGGAGACCTTGGGTCGCCAGGATTCAATGGCCTTTACCGAGTTACCATCCAGCCCGCTGCGTTTTAGCTCGGCTGGGGCGGCCTGCCAGGCAGCCTCAAGGCTACCAAAATGGCTCTCCATCTGGGCCAATTTGACGCGGCCGATGCCAGGTATTTTACTGAAGCCTACCCAGTATTTGATGTCTTTGTTAGTCTCTGTCAAGGTAATGCCATTTTAGCATAGCGATATGTTGAAGACAATTGAGATTTTTATCAACCTCACCCCCTCGGTCCCCCTCTCCTTGAAAGGAGAGGAGGAGGATATTAAAAAAGAGGGGCGTTAGCCCCTCTAAAACTCTCTTTTCTCAAAAAACTAGTGGCGGAGAGGGTGGGATTCGAACCCACGGTCGGGAAACCCGACACGCGCTCTCCAGGCGCGCCTGATAGGCCACTCCAGCACCTCTCCCGGTTGGCGGCTTAAGGTTACAGGGTTATGTCTTGGCACTTGGCGGAGAGGGTGGGATTCGAACCCACGCTCCACTATAAGCGGAGACCGCTTTTCGAGAGCGGCACCATAACCCACTCGGACACCTCTCCCAGCCTGTATTTTACTGTAAAAGAAGACAAAATAAAAGAAAGGGGAAGACAACAGGACAGATACTTGGTAACCCGTAATTAGAAAAGGTTTGGTATTATGATATAATGAACAAACTCTCTGGAGTATATGGGTTGCGACAGCATAGATAATGGCTGGTGGACAGGTTCTTTAGAGTAGCCTTTGGGAGAGTTACCAATGAAACGAAGCTTGCTTTTTATAGCATTATCCCTGGCCGCCGTCACGGTGGCTGTTGGTTGTGATTCAGCTATGGTAATTCGTCCGGCACCTATCCATGAGGTTAGGGTGGATATCGCCGAGTCGTGGCCACTACAGGTATTTGTTTACATAAAAAGGGGGCTTGCTGACGGTTGCACCACCTTTCATGAGCTAACCACCGGGCGCAGTGGCAGCGCAATAGATATCAGCGTGACAGTACAGCGCCCCAAGAACACCATCTGTACTCAGATTTATGGTTTCTTTGAGAAGACAGAGGGCCTGGGCAGTGACTTCACCGCCGGGGAGACCTATATAGTCAATGTCAATGATGAAACAACCAGTTTTGTTATGCCATAGGTTTAAATTCCGGTGAATACCCCTATGTGTTTGATTGATGTCTAGGAGTCGTGTTCTTTGGTCTGGATAGAGTTTCTACTGTGCCTTGTTATCATCCTGTTTGCCGGGACAAGGCTGGCCCGGTACGGTGATATCATTGCTGAGAAGACGGGCCTGGGGGGAATATGGGTAGGCCTGGTGCTTCTGGCGGCCATCACCTCGGTGCCTGAGATAGCTACCGGGGTAAGCTCGGCCGCCCTGGTCGGCTCAGCCGATTTGGCAGTGGGTACCCTCTTCGGCAGCAACCTCTTTAATCTGGCGATTCTAGCATTGTTAGACGCCTTTCACCCTTATACCCCGATTTTGAGCCTAGTTAGTTCCAGGCATAGGTTACTAGCCGGAGGCGTCATAGTAATCACTGCCGTTGCCGGTGCTAGCGTCCTGGCCGGTGAGGTGCTTTCCGGGATTAGCCTGGGCTGGGTGGGTGTTCCCAGTATAGCAATTCTCTTGTTTTATTTATTGGTGGTCAGGCGAATATCCCGCCTTGAGCGGAACGAATCGTCACCACCGGCAGCATCACCACGATACCAGGAGGTGCCTATCAGGGGGGTATGGATTAGGTTCGCTCTGGCCGCGGCTGCCGTAATTGGCGCCGGGATATGGGTATCGTTCCTTGGTGATGAGATTGCCCAGGTCACCGGCTGGAGCACCAGCTTTGTGGGCAGTCTCTTCCTGGCTATCAGCACCTCTATGCCCGAACTTGTGGTCACCTTTGCCGCTCTACGTCTGGGGGCGATAGATATGGCCGTGGCCGATATACTGGGCAGCAATATGTTTAATATGGCCATAATCTTCCCGGTTGACCTCTTCTATACTCGTGAGGCCGTTCTTTCGGCGGCATCAAGCGTCCATGTTATCACCGCGGCCGCCGGCGTAGCGATGAGCCTCCTGGTCATTTTGGGGCTGTATTTCCGGCAAAAGCGCAAGACATTCATAATCTTCAGCTGGTACGGCATCGCTTTAATAGTGCTTTATCTAGCCGGCTTCTACCTGTTATTCTCAACGGGCACAGGTTGAAGATAACCCCCAACCTTGATGAGCATTCCTCTTGACTTAGCTCTCTTGCCTGCAGTAGCATAATGCGGGTGATTGATTAAAGCTGGTTAAATGGCTGGCTTTTAAGGGCAGGGACATGATATCTAGATGGCGATACCTTATCTGGCTTGCCTGGAGGAGGGTAATCCACCGTCCGGTGGTATCTATCCTCCTCGTACTGATTTTTATCTACCTTGGTGCCATCCTTGTTGTTATGGCCTACGAGGAGGTTGGTTTCGGTCCCGCCGCTATGAAGGTCTTCCCTGCCTTCTTCGGTGAAATAGGAGAGGTTGCGACCCCCTTCGTAGCCGTCCAGATTAGCATTGTAATTGGAATAATAGTCAGCATTACCTTCCTGGCCATCATTACGGCCAAAATTACCAGCGTGCTTATTGAATTCATAAGGAGGGGAGGAAGTATGGCCAAGAAAGTCAACTTTTCGGGGCATACCATAATCTGTGGTTGGAATTTCCAGGGAGAGCGAGTTGTTAACGAGCTACTGTCAGCTACTGTCAAGCAACGGCGAGGAATCGTGATTCTGGCGAAGAGCGACCAAAGACCGGTGAAGGATGAGCGGGTGGAGTTTATCAATGGCGACCCTTCACAGGATGGAGACCTGATTCAAGCTGGAGTAGAAAGGGCTAACAGTGTCATTGTGCTTACTGATTTTACCAAGGGGACCAACGAAGCCGACGCTGAAGCCCTCATGATCGTTCTGGCGGTGGAATCTTTAAACCGGAAGGTCCATACTTGCGTCCAGCTTATGAACTCGGCTAACCGTATGCACCTGGAACATGCCCACGCTGATGAGATTATTTGTGTTGACCAGATGGGGGGCAGTCTTGTCGTTGCCTCAGCCTTGAACCACGGTATTTCACATGTAGTGGCCGGGTTATTGACCTTTGATGAGGGTAGTGAATTCTACCGCTACGACCGGCATTTATCTGAGGCAATGGTGGGAAAGGAGTTTACCCAAGCGGTGCAAGTACTGGCCCAGAAACACATAATTCTTCTAGCGGTGGAAACTGATTACTCTGAGGAATTGCGACAGGAAATGAGTGCTGATGTTATCTATAAGTTGCCGGAAGAGGATAGGGCAGTGATTGTCAATCCACAGTCCAGATACCAGATTTGCCAGGGTGATGCCCTTTTTGTAATTGCTGAGTCAGAGCCGGCCGAGCTCTGAAAGCCTTTGTGCGGCAAAGTAGGGAATAAAGGATAGCGACCAGACAGTAGCATTTCTTATCCGGGCACAATATGCTGTAAGGAAATTTGCCTCAGTGCCGGGTTCGGCATTTATCAGTGTAGAACCGGCTACATTTTACCGGTGAGTTAAGCCAGATGGAACCTGAGATATATTTTAAATTTATCCTGACCTTTGGCCTGATTCTGGTTGCCGCCCGAATTGGCGGCGAACTGGCCGAGCGTTATTTGAAGCAGCCGGCTGTTGTCGGTGAGCTGCTGGCCGGCATCGCCATTTCCCCCTTTGCCCTGGGGGGCTTGCTAAATGACCCCATAATCCTGAACTTTGCCACCATTGACGGCCAGTTTGTTGAGAACGGCCTGAGCCTCCATGGATTTACCCCCATGGAGATTATCTCCCAGATAGCGGTAATAGTCCTGCTCTTCGTGGCCGGCCTGGAGACAGATGTCCGGTCTTTTATAAGGCATGGCCTCACCGGTGCCCTGGTGGCCCTGGGTGGTGTTATTCTGCCTTTTGTCCTTGGCTACCTGGCCGCCATGTATTTCTTCCCTGAGATAGGCACTGTCGGCTGGCTGTTTGTCGGCGCCGTGCTGACGGCCACCAGCATCGGCATTACCGTGCGCATCCTGATGGATATGGGGCGGCTGAATTCAAAGGAGGGGAGTATCATTCTGGTGGGCGCCGTGATAGACGACATAATTGGACTGGTTATCCTGTCAATTGTCGTCTCTATAGCCAAAACCGGTGAGTTGAGTGCCCTGGAGGCGACTAAGACCGGTGCCATCGGTCTTGCTGTCTGGTTTGCCCTTCTGGCTATTGGCATCTACGGCCATAAGTACATTTCCCGGTTTATCCTTCAGCCGTTTAAGAACTCAGGCACCATGCCCATTCTGGCGCTCATTGTTGGCCTGTTGGTTTCTTACCTGGTTACCCTGGTTGGCCTGCATCCGGTGGTCGGTGCCTATGTCGCCGGGCTCATGTTCGCCGCCACCATGGAGAGGGAGGAAATCCTGAAAAAGACAAGGCCGATAATGATGTTCCTGGCGCCCTTTTTCTTTGCCTACCTGGGCATGCAGGTTGATTTGGGGTTGGTCTGGGTAGTAATCGTACCCGCCATTGCCTTGATAGCACTGGCTGTTATCGGCAAGGTGATTGGCTGCTATATCCCGGCAAGGCTGGCCGGCAAGGTATCGCATACCGGTGGCATGATAGTGGGCATAGGCATGGTGCCCCGGGGGGAGGTAGGTTTGATTGTGGCCGGGGCCGGTCTTATCGCCGGGGCTATAGACCGGGAGCTGTTTGGCGTTGCCGTTGCCATCAGTATTGTCACCGTACTCATCGTGCCGACCATGCTTAAGCCATTCTTTAGAAAGCAGCCGCCTGAGCCCGAAGAGCCTGGCTAGGCACCGTCCTTGTTGCAATAACACCCCGTATAATATAAAATAAACAGGAGTTTGCCCTCGTAGCTCAGTTGGATAGAGCACCAGCCTCCGGAGCTGGGTGCGAGCGTTCGAGTCGCTCCGGGGGCGCATTTTTAATTAGGAGGCCAAACCATAGAACCAAGCCAGCTTACTGAGATTAGGTGGCACGGCCGTGGTGGTCAGGGAGCTGTTACCTCAGCCGAGCTGGTGGCCCAGGCGGCTATAAGCGAGGGCAAGTATGCCCAGGCCTTTCCCAGCTTTGGTCCCGAAAGAAGAGGTGCTCCGGTACTCTCCTTCGACCGTATAAGTGAGAGCCGGCCCATCAGGGTGAGGGCTGGGGTTAGCCAGCCTGATGTGGTGGTGGTGCTTGACCCCAGCCTGCTTTACATCGCCAATGTCACCTCGGGTCTTAAGGAAGGTGGCCTGCTGATAATCAATACCCGGAAGTCATCCCAGGATATTGAGGCCGAGTTGGGCACCAAATGGCGCCTAGCTACCATTGATGCCACCAAGATTGCCCGAGAGATACTGGGCATCCCCATTGTCAATACCACTATGATTGGAGCCTTGGTCAAGGCCACCGGGCTCCTTAGATTAGAGTCCCTGGAGGAGCCGATAAAGGCAAGGTTCGGCCGCCTGGGCGAGAAAAACATTCTGACCATGAAAAAGGCCTATGACGAGACTTGGCTAAAGGAGTCGGGGTAATTGGCTAAACCAGAGAGCGAGCTGACCTGGCAGGATCTTGAGATCGGCTCAATTGTAACCGAACCGGGTAATGCCAGCCAGTACCGGACGGGTGACTGGCGGTCACAGCGGCCAAGCCATGATTTCACCAAGTGTATCAAGTGTGGCCTTTGTTACATCTTCTGCCCCGAGGGTTGCCTCGGCCAGACGGCCGAAGGCTATTTTGAGGCCGACCTCTTCTACTGCAAGGGGTGCGGTATCTGCGCCCAGGAGTGCCCCACCGGGGCGATAGCTATGCAACAGGAGGAGGAATAATGGCCCAGAGGCTGGGCATGGAGGTGTCAGTAGCCCTCGGTGAAGCCGTCAAACTGGCCGATGCTGATGTGATAGCCGCCTATCCCATTACCCCGCAGACCCATATTGTGGAACACCTGGCCGAGTTGGTGGCCGATGGCGAACTGGACGCCGAGTATATCCCGGTTGAGTCAGAGCACTCAGCGATGAGTGCCTGCCTGGGGGCGGCTGCCAGTGGCGCCAGAACCTTTACCGCCAGCGCCGGGCAGGGTCTGGAGCTGATGCACGAAGTGCTCTATGTGGCTTCATCTATGCGGCTGCCCATAGTAATGGCGGTGGTCAACCGGGCGCTTTCGGCCCCATTAAGCGTCTGGGGCGACCACTCTGATGCTATGGCCGTCCGTGATACCGGCTGGATTCAGCTCTTTACCGAAAACGGACAGGAGGTTGTTGACCAGGTGCTGTGTGCCTTCCGTATTGCCGAGGACCGGAGGGTCCTGCTGCCGGTGATGGTTCACCTGGACGGCTTTCACCTATCGCATGTTATTGAGCCGATAACGCTGCCGGAGCAAACTCAGGTTGAGCAGTTTCTGGGTACTAACCAGTACCCCTTGCCCTTACACCCTGATAAACCGGTGGCCATGGGCGACTTTGGCCCGCCCTTTATCTACACCGAGACAAAGTGGGCCCAGGAGGTAAACCTGAGGAAGTCTAAGGAGGTAGTCCTTGAGTGCTGGCAGGAGTTTGGCCGGACTTTTAAGCGCCATTACCAGCCGGTGGAGGGCTATCACTCAGAGGACGCTAGGGTATTGCTACTAACCATGGGTAGCTTCAGCGAGACGGCCATGGCGGCCATAGACAGGATGCGTCAAAATGGTCAGGAGGTGGGACTAATCAGGCTGCGCCTGTGGCGGCCCTTCCCCTTTAGTGAATTCCGCCGGGCGGTCAAGAATGCTGAACTTCTTATTGTACTGGACAGGGCCATCTCTTTCGGCGGCCCGGGCGGGCCGGTCTGCTCTGAAATCAGGTCGGCCCTATATAACCAGGAAAAACGGCCTAAGATTGTCGGCTTTGTTGGCGGTCTGGGTGGCCGGGATATTACTGTAGATGGCTTTGAACAAATAATCACCAGGGGAATTGAGATTGGCCAGACGGGCAGTGAGCAGGAATTTGAGATTTTTGGGGTGAGAGAATAATGCCAAACTACACCATTTTTGTTCCCCGGCTGCTGACCAAGAGGGAAAATTTTGCCCCGGGCCACCGCGCCTGTATCGGCTGTGGCGAGGCCCTGGCGGTGAGATTGGCCTGCAAGGCGATGGGGCAGAATATAATTGTGGTTAACGCCACCGGTTGCATGGAAATCGTGGCCTCACAGCTGCCCTACACCTCCTGGCGTGTCCCCTGGATTCACACCCTGTTTGAGAATACGGCCGCCGTGGCCTCGGGTATAGAGGCCGGGCTGAAGGTGATGATGAGAAAGAGAAGAATAGCCACTCAGGAGATAAATGTGGTGGCCATTGCCGGTGATGGTGGCACGGCCGATATCGGTCTTCAGGCGCTTTCCGGGGCTATGGAGAGGGGGCATGACTTCCTCTACCTCTGCTTTGACAATGAGGCCTACATGAATACCGGTATTCAGCGGTCTTCGGCCACTCCCTTTGGCGCCTCGACGACCACCTCGCCGGCGGGCAAGGTGAGCATCGGTCAGTTCTCCTGGAAGAAGGATATGCCGGCTATCGCCGCCGCCCACAATATACCCTATGTGGCCACGGCCTGCCCCAGCTACCCGTTTGATTTGATAGAAAAGGTGAAAAAGGGCCTTAAGGTAAAGGGGCCGGCCTATGTTCACATCCTATCGGTCTGCCCCACTGGTTGGCGCTGTGCCACCGAGCTGACCATCAAGATAGGCCGCCTGGCGGTGGAAACCGGCATCTTCCCTCTGTACGAGGTGGAGAATGGCCGCTACAAGATGAGCCTTAAACCAGATAAACTCAGGCCGGTTAATGAATACATGAAGCTACAGAGGAGGTTCCGGCATCTATCTGAGAAGACGATAAAACAGATTGGGCAGCGGGTAGGCGAGGAATACGGTAAGCTTTTGGAGAAGGTGGCATGACTACCGAGGTCAGGGAAATAGAAGACAGTGTCGGCGCCGTACTGGATAGATACCAGCGTGATGAGGGGTTTCTGGTATCAATCCTGCAGGATGTTCAGACCAAGCTTAACTACCTACCCCGTGAGGCCCTGCTCAAGGTCAGTCAGGGCCTGGATGTACCCTTGAGCCGGGTATATAGTGTGGCCACCTTTTTTAAGCCTTCAGCCTGAAGCCCAGGGGCCGCCACTCGCTTCATGTCTGTATGCGTACCGCCTGTCATGTTAGGGGTGCCATCAGGGTCCTGGACCGGATTGAGCAGGAACTGGGTATCGGCTCCGGTGAAACCACCCGAGACCTTGAATATACCCTGGAGACGGTTTACTGCGTCGGCGCCTGTGCCCTGGGCCCGGTGGTGGTGGTTGACGGTGAGTACGCCGGGCAGATGACCAGTGATAAAGTCAAACATTTACTTGAGGGTTGCCGTTAATTATGGCCAAGCAGGAGACACTTAAGAAACTGGGTTCTCCCGAAGAGCTTGAGGCCAAGAGGGAATCAATACTAAAGGGCCGTGATACCAGCAAGCCGTGTGTTACCATCTGCTGCGGTACCGGTTGCCAGGCCTATGGCGGGGTCAAGGTGACCGAGGCCTTTAAGCAGGAGATTAAGGAGCGAGGACTAGAAGCCAAGATAGATGTCAGAACCACCGGCTGCCACGGTTTCTGTGAGAGAGGCCCCTTGATTGTCATTAGGCCCAGGGATATTTTCTATCAGCGAACCAAGGTGGACGATGTCCCCGAGATAATCTCAGAGACCATCATCAAGGGCGATGTAATTAGCCGGCTACTCTACACCATCCCTGGTACCAAGCAAAAAGTGGTCCGTGAGAACGAGGTACCCTTTTATCAAAAGCAGCAGCGGCTGGTTTTTGGCGGGAACGGCTATATTGACCCCACCAAGATTGATGACTATCTGGCTGTTGGCGGCTATGCCGCCTTGGCCAAGGCCCTCTCCCAGATGTCGCCCGAAGAGATAATTGACCAGGTCAAGAAGTCGGGCCTAAGGGGGCGCGGCGGCGGCGGCTTCCCCACCGGTGTCAAGTGGCAGAGTTGCCGTCGGGCGCAGGGTGATATCAAGTATGTCATCTGTAATTGCGACGAGGGCGACCCTGGTGCCTTTATGGACAGGAGCCTGATGGAGGGCAATCCCCATAGTATCTTGGAGGGGATGATAATTGGCGCCTATGCCATTGGTTGCAGCCAGGGATATATCTATATTCGCAATGAGTACCCCATAGCCGTTAGAAATGCTGAGATTGCCCTTGAACAGGCTGAGGAGTACGGACTGCTGGGCAAGGACATCCTGGGCTCCGGC
>Ga0114920_10001039_pt1 | contig 12625 bp, 15 predicted proteins | sample ChitaG_FD_88683 | JGI IMG/M metagenome (GOLD analysis project Ga0114920, IMG submission 88683) | Deep subsurface microbial communities from South Pacific Ocean to uncover new lineages of life (NeLLi) - Chile_00310 metaG | ecosystem: Environmental > Aquatic > Marine > Oceanic > Sediment ... | reverse complement strand
TATAATAATTCGTCTAATGGTTTGGAAAGAATTGACCTCGGTAAATATCTACGAGCATGTCCAAAAAATGTTTTTTCAACTCTACACTCACGAGTGGAAGAACTGATTATGAAAAAAGAACAAGAAATAGAAAAAATATATGGATAAGGTTAAATCTAATTTAGAGTAGAATATATATCACGGGCCGGTAGATCAACGGTAGATCGCTGCCCTTGCAAGGCAGAGGCTCGGGGTTCAAATCCCCGTCGGTCCACTAATCATTATACTTTCTGGTTATAAGTACAAAAGATGCGGTTACACTTGGATTCCAAGAAATAAAAAAGAATTTAAGGAGCGCCTTTCAAAAAATCTCTTAACTTCTCTAGAGCAATTTTGTGCATAGAAATGGTATTTTTTTCTTTGGAAGTCATTTCTGCAAAAGTTTTTTCATAACCTTTTGGAATAAAAATTGGGTCCCATGCAAAACCATTGCTTCCTCTTGGCTCTGGTGGAATTGAACCATGTATTATTCCGTAAAAATGTCTCATTTCTTTTCCATCATAATAAGTCAAAGTGGTTTTGGTATATATTTTATGATCATTAAAGAAATTTGCAATTTGACATATCTTTTCTAGAGTAACCTTTGTCCAAAACCACTTAATTAAAGGTCCAGGAAAATCATTTAAACAGTGAATGTATAATGATTGGTCCCAAACAAACAGGGGGTTTTTAATTGATTCCCATGCTTGTTTTATTTTATATTCTGCAATTTTATCAGAATCCAATTCTTGAATTTCATCTAAATCTAAATTAACATTTTTTAATTTAACTCCAAGAATTTGTTCAGCTTCTCTTAATTTGTTTTTGTTGCTTGTTATTAAGTATAATTCCATATCAAAGAATAAGATGGAATATTTATAAATTTCTACTAAAAATATAGAAAAATCAGGAAAAAGAAAATAACAAATAATACAAGATATTTTCCCACTTTTTGTGCAGAATCTTGAGTTGCACAATAGTCGATATTTTTAATTACTTTTGCATTAAGTTGGATTGAAATTAATGAAGTGCTACTTCTTGACGTTTAATTCGAGCAACTTTAATATTATGCTCCGTAAGAGTAAGAAGATCATTTTCGAAGTACTTATCAAAACATTTATTGGCTTCATCATTCAGACCCATCTGTTTTAAAGCAATACCTTTATTTAACAAGGCAATTTTGTAATGTGGATTTACTCTTAATGCTTCTTCAAAAAACATCTTTGCTTCATCATGTTTGCTCATTATCCCAAAAACTACACCTTTGTTATTCCAAGGTATAAAACTAAAATGATTTTCTGGATCTGCTTGTATTGCGGCATCATAGCATTCAATCGCTTCTTTCAATTTTCCCAAATTCTTAAGGGCCAAGCCTTTGTTGATTAGAATATTCGGTTCAGGCTTTCCTGTACAAACTAAAGCTCGATCGAGTAAGTTTAAAGCAGTTTTATACTCATTTCTTTCAAGAGCTTTATTTGCTCTATTATACAATGTTGCAACATTTCCAGGTAAAATTACAGGAAACAACTTTCCCACACTTTGCAATAATTGAATAGAATTCCCACCTACGTATTCTGTTCTTTTTAACATAGTATCTTTATACAAAAGTAAAAGATTTAAACCTTATGTGGTGTGCTTCGTAGGCAAGAAAAATCAATTGATAGTTTTTGTGCAGAAATTTTTTTAATCTTTATACAATTGATGTGTTAGGTGGGATTTGAACCAAGAAAAGAAACTGCGTTTCTCCTTCTAACCTCTTCCTTAGAAGACATAGAATTACTTCCCAAACGACCCATATGGGCCTTTATGTTTTAATTCTTTAATTACTTCTCGTCTTAAAACTTCTCTCTTTTTCAATTCACGATCAACTCCATAATGAAGTCCAACTATATGTGATAATCCTCTTAAAAATTTGGAACCATGCATGCGTTTTCTAATAGATTTTAATCTTTCAGTATCCATATCATCGAAAATTAATCTTGCCATAAAATATCCCGAAACGTTGGTCGCACTTAATCCAAGTAAAACATAAGCAACATAGTATAGAACCATTTAATCATCTGAAATTAATTTGGTTGTTAAAATTTAAATCTAAGAACTTATGCGGAAGACGGGATTTGACTTTTTGTGCAGATTTCTCGCTTGCACAATAAGTCGCTAATTTTAACGACTTTTTGGGCAAAGCCAAAAAAACCAAAATCTTTATAAATAATAAGGGGATATTATTTTTAACCGGTGTCGTTATGTTATCCTAAAGTTTGCACTGGCCGTTTATTTAGCGATGAGCTTGTTCCTTAACTGAATCTGAATGAAGATAAAGGACACCTTGCGAGCAAATTGAATGCAACTCCTTATTTAAATAAGGGGTGAAGAGTAGAGGTTTATGATTATAATTCGACTCTGATAAAAAATGAAGAGCGAACTGTCTAAATGAAACCATTAAAAATGACACTATCATAGGAATCGAATTGGTCAGAAAGGTCTAGAATAACAGCAATCCACTTGGTGGATGACTTGGCTTGTTTTGCTGAAGAAGGATATGGCAAGCTGTGAAAAGCCTGGGTTATTCGCACGCAGAATTTGACCCCAGGATTTCCGAATGAGATTCTTTCTCTTTGGAGAATTCCGAAAGGAAGAGGAACGCGGTGAATTGAAGCATCTTAGTAACCGCAGGAAAAGAAATCAATTGAGATTTGGTTAGTAAGGGCGACTGAAAGCCAAAAAGAGCAAACCGAACTAGCTGGTGATAAACCAGATAGGATGTGGAGTTTTGGACTTGGGCCTTCCCTAACCCATCAACTTGAAGAGAGCTGGAAAGCTCTACCCAAGAGGGTGATAGTCCCGTAGAGATAAGTGGGAAGGGAAATGCCAAGTATCCTGAGTACTGCTCCTTGGATATGGAGTCGGAATTTGGGTGGCATTAACATCCAACTCTAAATACAAAACAAGTCCGATAGCATAATAGTATCGCGAGAAAAAGTTGAAAAGAATCCTGAAAAGGAGGTTAAAAGAACCTGAAACCAAGTGGAAATAGTCAGATACGGCTTGAAAGGTTCTGTCCTGAAAGAAATTTTCGCAAGAAAAAAGTATCAAGGATGGATTACAGAGTTGTATCGTCCGTTTTGGAAAACGGGGCAGGGAGTTTATTTTGGTAGTGAGGTTAACTGGTTTAAGCCAGGAAGCCAAAGCGAAAGCAACATGCTCATATCGAAAGAATGGAGCGTGGTATGAAAGTGCCAGAAATTACCAGGATAAGACCCGAAACCAGTCGATCTAACCCTGGACAAGGTGAAGTCTCTCGAAAGAGGGATGGAGGCCTGATACCGGTGGTGAATTGCCAATCCCTCGGGTGATCTGGGGTTAGGGGTGAAAAGCCTATCGAGACTGGTGATAGCTGGTTCCTCTCGAAATGTGTCTAAGCACAGCCTGGCCAGAGATAAATTATTGGGTAGAGTTACTGATTGAATGATCAAGGATCGAAAGATTCAGTCATCCTGTCAAACTCCGAACCAATTATTATTGTAGAAGGCTGGAGTTAGGGTATTGGGGTAAGCTCAATATCCGAAAGGGAAAGAACCCAACCTAGGGTTAAGGTCCCAAAATACTAACTTAAAGTTGAAGGGAGTTTGAATCCTCAGACAGCAGGACTGTAGGCTCAGAAGCAGCCATCAGTTAAAAAGTGCGTAACAGCTTACCTGCCAAGGGTTTGAGCCTTGAAAATGGAAGGGACTAAGTTAGTTACCGATACCCTAGATTACGAAAGTAAAAGTAGGGAGGTGTTCTGTACGGGCAGAAGCTTTTTTGTAAAGAAAAGTGGACCGTATAGAATCAAAGATCCTGCTGAAAGTAGCAACATAGCTGAGTAAGAATCTCAGCCGCCTAAAAGATAAGGGTTTGCCAGCAATGTTTGTCAGCTGGCGGTTAGTCGGTCCTAAGAGTTTGCTTAATCGACAAATCCGAAAGGGAAATTGGTTAATATTCCAATACTATGAGGATACGTGCGGCAACGCAAGACAAACTTCTGACGCTTTTGAATAAGTTGGCGCAAGTTAACCACTTAAGTGTGAGGAGTCTTATAATGAGGAGAATCACATAAAAATGGGAATAGCTTCCTGTATGGGAAGTTCAACCGATTCCAAGAGCTCGTGAAAAGGAAGTTTGTAAGGATTCTTCATGTCCGTACCGAGAACCGGCACAGGTATCTATACTTAGAAGGTAAAGGTGTGTTGGGAAAACCCAGTCTAGGGAAATTAGCAAATTAGCTGCGTATGTTAGCTAGAAGCAGTGCCTGTTTTCTTGAAAGGGAAAGCAGGTCGCAGTGACAAGGAGAAAGTGACTGTTTAACAAAAACGCAGGAGACCGCAAGTCAGAAATGATATGTACGGTTTCTGATGCCTGCCCAGCACCGGTGTGTGAAACCCTAGTTCAATAGGGAGAAGCCCCGGTAAGCGGCGGCGGTAACCATGACCGTCGTAAAGTAGCGTAATCCCTTGCCGTTTAATTGACGGCCCGTCTGAATGGCTCAACAACTTTCTCGCTGTCCTGGGCTGGGACCCAGCGAAATTGCTGTTCTGGCGAATAGGCCAGAGACCTCTAGTGGGACACGAAGACCCCGTAGAGCTTTACTGCAGTCTGATGTTGTGACGAAATTAGAATCGCATAGAGTAGATGGGACTCGTTTGTAGGCTTTGTTTTCGGACAAAGTTGAGAGGAAATTGTAACACCATCCTTTAGTGATTTTGTCGCTAACTCAAAAGAGAACAGCGTCAGATGGGCAGTTCGGCTGGGGCGGTACTCCCTCAACAAAAAATCGAGGGAGCCCAAAGTTCAGCTCATCAGGGTCATAATAGAAGTTGTAATGATTAAATCGCTCCAGAATGATTAAAATGATTTCAGAGGTAGCTAATGAATCAACTTCTGTTACCCCAAAGAAATCCTGAGTAGAATGTAAGCGTAAAAGCTGGACTGACCGGATTCTGCAAAGTGAAGAATTCGGCTGCGAAAGCATGGGCTAGCGATCCATCAGTTGCCCTTAATGGGTGCTGGTTGTATCAGAAAAGCTACCTCGGGGATAATGGGCCCGTGGCCGGTGAAAGACCACATTGACCCGGCGCGTTGGTGCGTCGCTGTCGGCTCCCCCCCTCCTGGGTGTGCAGTAGCACCCAAGGGTACAGGTGTCCACTGGTTAAAGGGGGACGTTAGCTGGGTTCAGAACGTCGTGAGACAGTTCGGTCGCTATCTACTAGAGGTGTTAGTTGTCTGACTGGAAGGAGGAACAAGTACGAAAGGAACGTTTCCCCGTGGCCTCTGGTGTACCGGTTGTTCAAAGCATCGCCGGGCAGCTAAGCCATACGTGGATAAGTCCTGAAAGCATCTAAGGACGAAATCACCCGGAAAAATAGACAACTGATCTTCTAACTGCTAGGCAACTAGCGGAAGGGAGACGAAGGTCCTTGTAGAAGACAAGTTTGATGGGAGAGAGGTGTAAGCTTCAAGCTTTCGAGCGAGAAGTTCAGCTTGCTCTTCCCAAAAGCCTGAGGTTTTTCTAGACCTTGATAAACAATTCGATTCCTATGATAGTGGAAAATTTTTTTCTAAATTTCTTAACAAAGTATGGATAATTATATTTAAAAAATAAAAATTATTCATGAAGTATTGTAACAAATGCGACAAAACGTATCCAGATAAAATTAAACGTTGCCCAGAATGTGGAAATAAGTTAGTTAAACTTGCTTATTAAATTTGAGTTAGCTAAGAGGGAAATTTATTTCAATTTCTTTATCGTTTTTGTTCCCATCACTTCGAAATAATCAATTTCATTTGGTGCTTGAAGCTGACCTTTCATTTCTTCTGGTATTGGTAATTCGAAAACAGAGTAATCCGTTAAATCCATCAACTGAACATTTTCTTCGACTATTGCAACAATTTGAGCTTTTTTTTTCAAAATTATTGGAATATCAACAACATCGCCAGAAGGTTTGACTATGCTTCTTCTTTTTCCATCCAACAAACCAATAACATCAACTCTACACTTAGCAGCACCATGTTTGCCAGCAGAACTAACTGTGACCTTTTCAACTCTACAAGGCATATTGTCGATTAAAACAAAACCATTTGGTCTGAGTTCTTTTATTACTGCAATAGTCTTTTCCATCAAATTACCTAGTTGCTAAAACAATGTCTTCCCTTTTTACCGTAACCCTTTTAGCATGATGGGCTACAGCAACAGATTCTATTGCGATTTTATCTGCAACTTCCAATAAAATATTTTTTAATTCTCTAACAGCTGAAAAAGAAATTCTGTCAGCTCCAACTTCCTTTCCAGATTCTTTTAAAAGTTTTTCCAAAGGTGATAAGGGAAAATCTTTAGCCATTTTTATCTATTTATAATTGGAATTCAAGCCAAATATGTTTTAAGAAGACCTTTTATATCTTTAAAAGATAGCAAAAAATATGAAAGTTGTTCTCGATACCTCTGCAATAATTTATTTGAATGATTTTAGAAAATTTGATGAAACGCTTAGCGTACAAGATGTGGTAGAAGAGGTGAAGGATAAAATTACAGCAATGAAATTATCGAGCTTGGATTTAAAAATAACAGAACCTGCAAAAAAAACTATAAATGAAGTAAAAAAAGTTGCAACAGACACAGGGGATTTAGAAAAGTTATCTGGAACAGATATAAAAATTTTAGCATTAGCAAAAGAAAATAATTGCACAATAATTTCTGATGATAGAAACATTCAGAATGTCGCAGAAAGATTGGGTATAAACTATATTTCCATGTTTAATAAAAAAATCACAAAACTGATTAAATGGAAAAAATTCTGTAAGAATTGCAAAAAGTATTATGAAAAGGAAAGATTTTGCCCTATATGTGGAGAGGGATTAATTAGAACACCGATAGAATCAAAAGAAATCAAATCCTACTAAACGCTTTTGGCATCGGAATTTTTTTGAAATTGTCTGAAAAATCCAAAGTAAGCGGACTAGTGAGTGACTTCAATATCTCATTAAAGTTCTTGAACCACATTTTGGACATTTAGAAAGAAATGAAATATATTCTGTCCATTTAGTTCGTTTCCAATTATGACCACATTTTAAGCATTTCATTTTTAATTCATCTAATAATCTTTAGAAAAATAAAAAAAAAAGGAAAGAAAGTTTTTATTTATTCCGTTTTTTCTTCAGGTTTTTCTTCAGCAGGCTCTTCTGCTGGTGTTTCTGGTTCTTCTTTTTCTTCTTCAGGTTTTTCTTCAGCAGGTTTTTCTTCTTCAGTTTTTTCTTCTTCAGGTTTTTCTTCTTCAGTTTTTTCTTCTTCTACCATTTTTTCACCTTCTTTTACTTCAGCAACTCCAACCTTTTCTCCAATCGCGAACCTGTTTCTTACTTCTTTTATCTTTATATGTGCCTTTTCTCCCTTTTTAACATTTTCAACGAACACGACAAAATTTTTTATTCTTGCTATGCCGTCTCCTCTAGATCCAATTTCATTTATTTCTACATCATATTCTTCTCCAACATTAATTGGCTTTGGAAGATCAACGCTAGGTTCACTAAATCTTCTAAATCTTCTAAACCCCACCATGAAAAAACCTCCTTTTTAAGTCAGAAATTAAATTTCATCCTAAATCAAAATAATTTCTCTAGTTTACAAGAAATAGTCTTAATTTTTCAACCTCCTATTTCAAGCTAATTATATTTCACCCATTATCTATTTAAGCTTATTTCTTTTTTATAAAAATCGAAGAAAAGAAAACCATAATAAAAAGAGATAATATCAAGAGTATCGGAGAAGTTCCTATAGCAGTACTAGTAACAGCTTGACCTGTTATGCTTGGATAAGAAAATAAGAAAAGATTAAAAACTAGAGAAAAACCAAGGATTGCAAAGATTATAAGTTTAACAAAGCTCAATGAGGACTTCTTACCTTTTGGCATAATTAAATATTACAAATACACTTAAAAAACTTAATCGTTTGATTTTTACTAATAAGAACGCTGGGACTGGGATTTGAACCCAGATAGGGCAAGAGCCCAACCAGTTTTCGAGATTCGCCTTCATATCTGGCGCCTTAACCTGATTCGGCCATCCCAGCATAATTAAATAACACATAAATATTTATTTAATTTTAAGTAAAGGTCTTGCTAAATCAACTTCATTAAAATAAAATAAGTGGGTCTTACACCTACAATCAGAACAGCCAAACCCTTTAATTAAAATTTGGGCACCAGGCAAGCTTGAAACTATTTTATTTAATTTGCATTCCAATCTTTTTCTTGTTTCAATTGTAAAAACTTGTAAAATTTTCATGTGTTTATTGGCAAGCAAATAATCTATATGCCAAAACAACTTCTTCTGCTTTCTCTTGTGTCTTTCAATTCTTTTTCTTAATCCATTTAACGATGAACCTGTGTAAATGTAAAATCCTTTTTTGAAATTAACTCGCCCTAATTTTCCAACTTTGATTTTTTGGTTCTTATTTGATTTTATTATCAAAGAATAAACCCCACTATCTTTCAAATAAATCACTACTACAATAAGATAGAAACCATCAGAGTAAAAAACACTAGTAAGGCTATTAGTATCAAGCCTAGCTTGATTACAGTTTTAGAGGCACCAAAAATAAATTTTAAGATTAATAATAAAACACTTGAACCAATTATAAAAGCAATTAACATTCCAAAAACACCCGTTCTTCCCAGGTAAGCCAACGAAGTAAACAATTCAAATATTTTCGAAAATGCAAAAACAATAGACCAAATGATGTTTTTAATCAGCCCAAATATTAACTCAATTAGGATTACTAAAGGCGATTGCATTATTTTTAAATTAGTCTTGCATTTTTAATAATCAAATACCCGCTATTTGTTTTACTGTCCCAAATTTTTTCGGAATCATGAAAATCTATTTTTTTCTTGAAGATTGGAGAGTTCAAAACAATAGTCTCTGCTTCTCCGCCCTCAAAGACTAAGTTAAACCCAAATTTTTTGCTTAAATCTTTCAATTCTTTTATCGATTCCAAATCAATTTTTTTGCCTAGCCAATTTTCATCGAGACCAGCAGCAGACACAGCAGTGATGATGATTTCAAAACCAGATTTAATTTCTTCTTCAAACAACTCTTCGGGATTTTTATTCCATAAAGGAGTTATACTTTTTAATTTCAATTCTTTACAAACTTTATCAATCCTATTTTTTTGGTATCTGCTAGCAATAGCACCAGAAACTACACCTTCTATTTTATCTTTAATTTTTTCCAAAGCTTTTTTTAAATCTTCTAATTCCTTTTCTTTCTCTCCTTTTGTTTTTTCGATAATTTGTCGAATTCCCAAAGCTTCTGACTGTAATTTTGTTAACTCAATGCAAGGATGGTGAAACATCCAAGAATCTTGCCTTTCAGGAAAAATTGTGACTAAGTATCTGATCTTATGGCCTTGTCTAATTGCATTATACAAAGCAAATGTACTGTCTTTGCCACCCGAAAACAAAGCTGCTATCTTCATACAATCGCTTAATATTTAAAAACCTTTAAATTTAACTATGAAAGTTTTCCAAGATAAGTTCAGAATAAGCACATCAAAAAGGACAGAAGTTATAGACATAACAGAGAAAGTCGAAAATCTAGTTGATAAAAGTAAGATAAAAAATGGGATTTGCTTAATTTTTGTTCCCCATGCAACTGCAGCCATTATTTTAGAAGAAGCTGAGTCTGGATTAATGGAGGACATAAAAAAATTTATTCAAAGCAAATTTCCAAAAGGAGTTGACTATGAACATGATAGAATTGATGATAATGCAGATTCTCATCTTGGTAGCGGATTCATAGGCCAATCTAGAATTTTGCCAATTAAAAATGGAGAAATAGTAAGAGGAACTTGGCAACGGCCTCTTTTTTTAGAATTGGACGGCCCAAGAGAAAGAAGAGAAATTATCATAACAGTAATTGGAGAACAATCATAAAATTTGTTTTAAGTAATTTATCGCTTCTATATAATTTCTAAGCGCATATGGGTCCATCTCTAGAGTCACATCTTTACCACAAACAAGTTTAACTAAAAATTTTATGTCCATAGTTCCTTTTCCAAAAGGTAAGTGAACATCTTCTTCCTGTTCGACTATGGTATCATACAAATGAAACATCTCTGGCTCGAGTCGCAAAAACTTAAGAATGAATTTTTTGTAGTTTTCTTTGTAAGAAAGAGCTGCATGACATGCATGAGAAAAATCCAGCACAAAACCACATTTTACTTTTTCTAAAATCATTCCTATTTCTTCAGGATTAGAACCAAAATCAAAGTATCCAACCTTACCAGACTTTGCCTTGAGAGGCACGTTCTCAATAAGAATTTTAACATTGTGTTTTTTCCCAAGTCTTACCAGCTTCCTAAGGTTTCTTATAATATTGTCTTCGTTAACGTTGTCTCTATATTCCCCCAAGTGAACAATCACTCTTTTTGCTTTTACTTTATGAGCGAAAATGATAGCGCTCTCAACAAACTTTATGTTGCTGCCCTTTTTCTTTGCTAAGTTTACTGACTGGTTATGTGTAGGGGCGTGGATAACGTATTTGAAAGGAAGTATTGAACTCTCTGGATTAACAAAAAAATCTGGTAGGAAGTAAATTTCTACATAGCTAAAATTTTCTGAGAGCATTTTCACAAGTCCCATGCTTTTTAAGTTTATTTTTGCTCCAAAACTCATAAATATTATTTAAATTCTTTGACCAATAATGAATAGCATGAACATCCTTAGGATTGACTTATTAGAAGATAGAAAATATCAGAAAACAATAGCAGAAACTGCAAGCAAAAAAAATACTCTTGTAGTATTACCAACTGGAATGGGTAAGACTTTGATTGCAATATTTGTTGCAGTTCAAAGATTAGAAAAATTTCATGACAGTAAAGTTTTAATCACAGCTCCAACCCGCCCTTTAAGTGCCCAGCATAAAAAAAGTTTTGAGAATTTTACAAATATTAATCCAGAAGAAATTGTCTTAATCACAGGAAAGATTAGACCAAAAGAAAGAGCAAAACTCTACCAAGAAGCGAAGATCATTACAGCTACTCCTCAATGTATAAAAAATGATCTTGAGAATAAACTATTGAATTTGGAGAATTTTTCTTTTGTTACTTTCGATGAAGCCCACAGATGCATGAAAGATTACGCTTATACCTATGTTGCAAAAAAATACATGCTTCAAGCAAAAAATCATTTGATTCTTGGACTAACAGCTTCTCCTGGCGCAACGTATGAAAGAATTGATGACATCAACAAAAATTTGTTTATCAAAGCAGTTGAAATAAGAACTGAGTTGGATAAAGATGTTGAAGAATACGTAAAACCAATAGCAAGGGAGTTGATATATGTCGATCTTCCCGAAGAATTCAAAAAAATCAAAGTTTTACTAGAAGAATCATTAAAAGAAATTCTGTATTGGTTAAAAGAACACCACTATACCAGAACATATAAGCCATCAAAAAAAGAACTTTTAATGTTGCAGAAAAAAATTGGTTCCAGATTTATGGAAGGTGTGAAAAGTTATTCTTCAATGTGGGCGATGATAAAACTTGCAGAAGCGATTAAACTTGAACATGCCCTTGAATTATTAGAAACACAAGGAATTTCTCCTCTTTTTGACTATACAAAAAAACTTAAAGTGAGCAATAAAAAAACTGATAAAAGATTGTTGAAAAATCCTAGAGTCATAGAAGCTTTGAAAATAACTGAAGAGTTGCATGAAAAAATTGATCACCCAAAGTTTGAAAAATTACTTTACATTGTTAAAGATTTTGTTAAAGAAGATCCCAGAGTAAAAATAATTATTTTTGCAAACTATCGTTTCACAGTTGATAAAATAAATGGGTTGTTAAAAAATAATGGGATTAAGTCCGAAATTCTTATTGGACAAGCAATCAAAGAAGGTAAAGGATTGACACAACAACAACAGATAGAAATAATAAAAAAATTTGGGGATGGTGAATTTAACGTGCTTGTAACTTCCAGTATAGGAGAAGAAGGTTTGGATATTGTAGCAACAAACTATGCAATTTTCTTTGAACCTGTAGCAAGTGAGATAAGAGTTATACAAAGAAGGGGAAGAGTTGGAAGACAGACAGCAGGGAAAGTCATATTTTTAATTACCAAAGGAACTAGAGACGAAGCATATTATTGGGCTGCTTTCAGGAAAGAGAAAAAAATGAAAGGAATACTTTATGATCTTAAAAAAAGAAAAAGGCTTGATAAGAAGAGGTCATTGCTAGATTGGACCAAGTGATGAAAAGTATAATCTTTTAATGGCTGTTGTACGAAATAGCGAAGCTATTTACGAAGCCATTATGAAAAATACCCAACTACTATTCTTGGCTTCTCTAAAACCCAAATTATCAAATTCAGTTCCATTAGTAAAGCGATGATCCTTTCTGGGATGTTTCTCTATTGTAATTAAATTATCGCTGTTAAAGCCTGAATTAAAATCTAACATCAATGTTAGTCATTAATATTAGTCATTAATATTAACCCAAAATGACAAAAATAAAATGTGGGAAAGGAGATAAAAAATAGAATTTTGAAGATTCTGAAAAAGCGAAACTATGGATTAAGTA
>Ga0114920_10001038_pt1 | contig 12626 bp, 12 predicted proteins | sample ChitaG_FD_88683 | JGI IMG/M metagenome (GOLD analysis project Ga0114920, IMG submission 88683) | Deep subsurface microbial communities from South Pacific Ocean to uncover new lineages of life (NeLLi) - Chile_00310 metaG | ecosystem: Environmental > Aquatic > Marine > Oceanic > Sediment ... | reverse complement strand
TCTGGCTTCGGCTGGTCTGGCAGGACTGGTCATCGGTTTGGCGGCACAGCGGACTCTGGGAAATCTTTTAGCCGGTATTCAGATTGCGATCACCCAGCCGATACGGCTTGACGATGTTGTGATAGTGGAAAACGAATGGGGCAGGATTGAGGAAATCACCCTTACCTATGTTGTTGTCCGTATCTGGGACCTGCGGCGGCTTATCCTTCCTATCAGCTATTTTATCGAGAAACCTTTTCAGAACTGGACGCGATCCTCAGCCGATATCCTGGGTACCATATATCTGTATACCGACTACACGGTTCCCGTGGAGGCTGTTCGAGAAGAACTACGCCGCATCGTAGAGAGTTCTGACAAGTGGGACGGTAAAGTTGCTTCGGCGGTTGTTACCAATACGTCGCCGCAGGCGATGGAAGTCCGGGCGCTGATAAGCGCAGCCAATTCATCTTATGCGTGGGACCTCCGGTGCGAAGTCCGCGAGAAACTGCTATATTTCATACAGAAGAACTACCCTGATTCTCTCCCAAGAGTGCGGGCAGAGTTTCACGAACGAGACCGCGGCAGCAACAAGGCGCACCCTTCGACAGGCTCAGGGTGACGCGGCAAAAGACCGCTAATCCACGGTTTTCGGCAGGGTGGCATCCTCAAACTTGTTAGGGAGTGGTCTACCTATTGCCCATACTACATGGTGAGTTCTATGTCAGGCCCAAACAAGGGGCCTGTTGAAAAACCTTGTCCGCCGTTGTGTCAGGTCTTGATCCCGTGTAAACGGGATTGTGACCTGACACGTAAGTAAATGTTAGGCAAGGGCGGAAGGTCACACAAACCTGCTGGCGCGGATTCGCAAGAACGACCGCAACCATATGTTGGGACTTTTTCAACATGCCCCAAGTTTGAACCTGCCACCCCGTCGTCTCTTCTTTTTCATTCCTTCATTCTAACAGCAGTTCTGACGCCCGTATCACACCCGCTTGAATCCCCAGTCCGCCAGTTTGCGGGCTTCCCGAAAGCGGAGCATGTCCCCCGGAACTCCGAGAACAACCAGCGTCAACCTCTCCCCTTCCGAGTTCCGGATCAGTGTAGCCAGGCAGTAGTCAGCAGCTCGTATATAACCGGTTTTTCCGGCCTGAACCCTGTAGCGGGAATGAACCAGCAGGTTCGTATTGCTCATCTGAAGGTACTTGTCCTTGTGGTTCTGAATCTTAACGCGGCGCCCCTTTTCTGACGTGATTTTGGCTATCAGATCGTAATCGTATGCGTAATGGAGGATTTTGGCGACCTCGTGCGCTGTTGAAACATTGCGATGATCAAGCCCTGTCGGCTCGCAGAAGTATGTCTTTCTCAGGCCGAGTTTCCGGGCTTTGCGATTCATCTCCTTGACAAACTCCTCAACCGTTCCAGAGGTTGCTCGCGCGAGCGCCCGGGCGGCGCGATTATCAGAGTTCATAAGGGCAGCATACATCATATCCCTTAGTGTCAGTTCATACCCTACTTTCAGTCTGGAACGTGCAGACCTGCGGGCATCCTCTCTCGTAATTGTCTGAATGGAATCCAGATCCACACCCTTATCGAGGATCACCATAGCAGTAACGAGTTTGGTGATCGAGGCGATAGGCCGTTGTTTATCCGGATGGCGGGCAAAGAGGACCTCCCCGTTGTCATAGTTTACAACGAGCGCAGATTTGAGATTGAGCCGAGGACCACGCGTGGCAGCGTGCTCGAAATTAAAATGATATGTCCTGTCGACCGAGGCCAGCACATCGGTATCATAGGTCTCAACGAAGTGGACAGTGTTCACTGAGAAAAAGACAAAGAGCGCCAGCAGCAGCAGGACTCTTGGCAGGGTTGATCGTCGTATCATATCGTTCCGTCCGCTTCCTTCAATACCTGACCCACCTGATGATCTCCGGCAGGGTAGGGCGTTTTCCATACATCAGGATACCGACCCGGAATATCCGCGCCGTCACCCAGATCACGAGCAGGGTTGTGGCAACTATCAACAGAAACGCCAGCGATGCCTCGCCAAGAATACCGGAGAACAGTGAGTACTCAGTGGCTGTAGGCGCAAGAAAAATGACCCGCATCAGCATCATGGTCGGTGAAAAGAACGGAATATATGCCAGCACGAGAACCCATGTCGCGTAGGGGTCCTGAATAACCCCTATACCGACCATCATCGGGATGATGAGCGAAATACTTATAGGAAAAATGAAATGCTGCGCTTCCTTGTCAGTGTTTACAATCGATCCGACCAGTGCAAACAGGGTAGAATACAACAGGTACCCGGAGACGAAGAAAAGGATGAAAAAGACGACTATCACCGGGTTAAAAACCATCCGCTCCACCGCTGGTTCCACCTGTAAAGCGGCTGAACCGCTGACAAAGAAGATCACGACACCGATCAACACCCACACTGCAACCTGTGTGAATGCCGCCGCTCCAAGCCCGACAACCTTGCCAAGCATCAACTGAAACGGTGTAACCGACGAGATCAGCACCTCTATAATCCGACTCCCCTTTTCTTCAATGACTGATCGCATCAGTGTGGCGCCATAGGTGATAATCATCATGTAGATTATCATGACGAAAATCAGCGCTCCAATATATTTTGCAAAAAACGGAATCGATTCCCCCTTCGTGTCTCTGAGAGTCAAGCCAATACGCTGAGTCAGGGCCAGTACCGAATCGACAGGAAGATTGATTTCGCTCATGTGCAATCTGCGCTTGGACATGATGTCCGACAGCCGCGATTCGAACCGGTTGATTGTTCTGAAGTTGTCGGAATTGGTCACAAGGTAGAGGTTAGTGTCAGACAGATGTGCGTTCGGTTCTATAATGAGGAAATACTTGAGGCTTTTCTCCGTCACTGCCTGGGCAAGCGAGTCGTGGATTTGTCGGAACCTGGCCTGATCGTCGGGACTGACGTGAAACATACCTTTTACGATGTATGATGGTTCATCGGTCCCCTTTAGCTTGTATCGTTTCAGTGACTCGGAGAACTGCTCGCCGATGCCAAGCTCTCCCCTGTCGATTACAGCGACCCTTTCGCTGACAGTGACTTCCTTTTGGGCGAGCATTGCCGGCAGCAACATAAAGCCGGCCATCAATACCGGCGTGGCGAAGATCATAATGACAAATGACTTCTTCTTGACAACCTGTGCATACTCCCGTTTGAGGATCACAAGGAACTTAGACATTCCCTACCTCCCCGTCCGGCCGGAGTTCCGACGGATCAACCTTCGCCATGTCGATGAAAATATTATAAAGCGAAGGCTCCACCACCTCAAACCTGCGTACTGCCACCTTCTCAACCACGGCTCTGAGGATCTCGTCCGGGCGGGCATCATCAGCAAGACGCACTTCTATATAGTTGCTGAATTCGGTCATGCCACGCACGCCGGGTAGTGACCCAATAAAGGCGCCGTCGCCATCCATCTCGATTTGCAGTGAGTTTTTACCGAATTTCGCCTTAACCTGACTCAGTTTCCCGTCGATGACTTTCTGCCCGCGTGAGATCATACAGATTTGATCGCAAAGTTTCTCGGCCTGTTCCATGACATGGGTAGAGAAGAGAATCGTTTTACCGCCTCGTTTCAATTCCAGAAGAATCCCCTTGATCAGTTCGATATTGACGGGATCAAGGCCGGAAAAGAGTTCGTCAAGGATAATGATATCCGGATCATGGAAGATGGTCGTCATGAACTGAAGTTTCTGCGCCATCCCCTTCGAAAGTTCCTCCACCTTGCGTTCCCTGTAATCAAGGAGCCCCATCCGCTCCAGCCATGGATCGATTTTTTCACTGACCAAGCGGGCAGGGTAACTCTTGAGCTCGGCCAGGTAAGTGATCACTTCTCGCAGTGTCATTTTCTTGTAAAGGCCGCGCTCTTCGGGAAGGTACCCAACCCTATCTCTGAAGGAGTCGTCTACTTTACGTCCATCGAACAGAATCCGGCCGGAATCAGGAGCGATGATATTCATTATCATCCGGATAGTAGTGGTTTTGCCTGCTCCGTTGGGACCGATGATCCCGCAAATCACACCTTGCGGGACTTCCAGCGAGAGATTGTCAACGGCTACCTTGCCGTCATATTCCTTGCGGATATTCTCGAGTCGCAGATACATATAATATAATCACTTCACTTCTTATGAATGCCAAACATCCGTTTTTTTGGCGGTGCAGTCAATAAAAAAACTGCCTCGAGTCATTCATGAGTCCAGCAGCCTGATAAAGTCTGATGCGTTGCTGACAGCCTGTCCGAGGTGACAGTTGTTGAAGAATACGTACTGCTTTTTCACCTTGCCCATTAGTTTACGAATCTTGTCCCGCCACGACTCCAGTTCGTCCTTTGAATAGGTGTAGTCGTAACGCTCGGCTCCGCCGTCCCACCACTTCTCAGCATTGCGTCCGTGCAAACGAATATATGCCATATCTGTTGTCGCAAACAGGTCCGGTTTCAACAGCCCGGGCAACTCTGGTTCATCGACGCAAACATATCCGATCTGTTCAGCCTTAAGGCGGTCGTACATCTGCCGGTTTACCCAGCCGTTGTGGCGGAACTCGACAAACAGCGGCTGCGGTTTGACCGCATCCCGGCAGATGCATATGTAGTCCAGTGAGTCAAGGGAGTACTTGAAAGAATATGGAAATTGAGCCAGCAGCCCCGACAGCTTACCGGATTCCACAAGCGGCCTGATCGCTTCAGAAAACTTGTGCACGTCATTATCCAGATTGTTTCTGCGATGGGTAAATGACTGCGGAACCTTGACCATGAAGTCGAAACCCCCAGTTGCCTTTTTCACCATGTTGGCAAACACCGCTGGATGTGGTATGCGATAGTAAGTTGAGTTGATCTCGACCGTAGAGAAATGCCGAACGTAGTAATCGAGCATTTTCCCCTTGTCTATATCATCAGGGTAGAACCTGCCTCGCCAATCTTGAAAGCTGTACCCCGAGGTTCCCACCCGAACCTTCGGCAGTCTGTTCGATTCTTCACCCATACACGCTCAACCAACACTGACGTTCGCCAGAGTCACTTCCTCAGCACATGCCGTGTCTACAACAGGGAATATTCTATGCTTTTGGGGATTTTACAATCACAAAGCCGGGGTTTGCAGCCTGTTTCTTCAGTTTCTGAAAACGGACATAGCCGCATTTGGGACAAAGCCACTTGCGGCGTTTGTGATACGTGCGTTTCTCTTCCTTCATAGCCGTTTTACATCGTGGACAGGTCACTGTCATCACCTTTCACAGCGCAAACACGCCAAAGGATAGATGGGGCTAACGGCAGGTCATAACCTAATTGCTCAGCCTCAGGAAATCAGTCAGCAGAAACTCCACACGTCCTATAAACGTAGACATGCGAGACATAACCGTATATCCAAACGTGGTCCCGAAGAATATCATCATAAAATACGTGCCGATCTTCGCCGATCTGCCGAGCAGGCCTTTGTGCTCCCGGCTGAAATAGAAATAGGAGAGTGTGGTTAGCACTCCGATCAGAACGATCAGGGCGGAGAAGTCAGGCGCGCCGGTTTCAGTGATCAGAGGCGCGACGGTCGCCGACATCTGTCGCATGGTGCGAGCGTCGAGCATCGCCGGAATCGCCACCCCGGCGCCGGAGCCGATCAGCACTGCTATCGGGATGCGTGACAACCACGATATCCGGGTACTGAATCGGGCGAACATCATAAGGCCAAGTACAAACGGAATCAGCAAGGACCATTCGCCATAGCCAAAGAGTGGCTCAAGGAGCAGATCCATGATCGTATTGGTCCAGGTGACCACGAGGAAGTACCCGATAGAGACGCCGATCAGGAGCGACTCCGCCATTTTATATATCGGATTGTCCCTGTATAGAAACGTAAATATGGCCAGTGTCAGGATACCTGCGACAATAGTCCCGATTTCCATCAGGCTGCCTTTCCCCTGCTCCGGGCAGAGAAATAGATAATGTTCCCAACTATAATGAGCAGTATGATATAGATGTGTGAGATGGTCTGAGCCAGCATGGCCCGCATACCACCGCCCCCTGCACCGATAAGCTTTTCGTATTCGGCAGCGCCCCTCAACCCGCCCACCATGTTGTGCATCTGCCCGGAAGCGAGGTACGGATCATACGAGGTAACCATGGCGGCCGTAACAAAGGCGGAAATCCGAACACCATAGCGTGCGCCTGCATACTCCATCCAGTGAGTTGTCAAAGAACCATCGGCTATGGAAATGACGCCGGCGATGTCGTCGTAGTTACTGATTCCTCGAAGCATTTCAAGTTGCTCATACTTGTTCCCGGAATAGTCCTCAGGGTAGGTGTTGCGTATCGACTCACCCATGGAAAGCATCGCCGCGATGTACTGCGGCTTGAAACCGAGGTAAACGTAGTCAATGTCATACTCCCTGTCATACTCGCGGGCGGTCTGCTGCATCAGGTTGTAGCCAACACCTGTCCCCTCAGCCAGGAGCGCTACACCTATCATCCGATGCCCTTTCGAGAAAGCATGACGCAGGAAAGCAACTGCCAGAGGAGAGATTTCCGGCAGTGACGAAGCCTCGTGATCGAATGACACCATCAAGACGGATCCTGACGGAAGCGAGTTGATGTACTCATACATGCGCAGCGTATCACCAGTAGGTGTAACGTCCGGCTGTATTCCCAGCAACATGGTGAAAATGACCACCACTGCCAACCCCAGGAATGCCCAGTGGCGAGCCTCAAGACGCTTCATCGTTCACTCCCCAGCCAGGTTCGTTCGATGCCGATAATCACGCGGAGAGAAGTTGTAAGTGAACCGAGACCAATCCCGATAAGAATAGCCCGGCGGGCGGCCATCGATGGCGTACTGCGCACCCACTCAGCTATGGCGGGTAACTGGCTGAATATGAGATCGCTCACATCCGAGCGACTGATCAGTGCCAGCAGGGCTGAGATCAGAAGAATTACAGCCGGAACGGAACGGGCTCGAAAACCGCGAAGCGATGCGGACGCGACAAAGAAAGCGAGCAGGGCAAAAACGGTCGATTGCATCGGGACCTGGACATAGTCAAACACCCACATGAATGGGGAATCCCCTTTTATACCCCAGATAATAGCGAGAATTGGCATGACAAACAGCCCGGCAAGAGAAACGATGCGATAAGGCCGATCCTCTCCCCTCTCAATCGCCTGCAGGCTTACTCGTATGAAGCTGACCACTCCAACCATAAGAGTGAACGCAAAGATGATCTGCCAGTATGCTCGCAGGATCGTCTCATTAATTGCACCGGCGACAGGGTGGCAAGAGAAATAAACGCCAAACAGGATGATGCCAAACAGACCGCAGACCACCTGGGGAACAATGCGTCGCATCAGAACGCCCACCATACGGACGAAGGTGCAATGGTAGCCGAAATCACGGCAGTCACGAGATACACTATAATGATCACTTTCAGGATATCCTGCGCCCTGACGGAAGCGAGAATCGACCTGTCTTTCGAGAGGTAACCGGAAGCGGCAAACAACTCTTCACCTATCAACGTGTAGTCGCAGGCAACAATGAAAAATGCCAGTTGAATAGTGGAATCGGTCCCTGCAATCTGGATAGCACCTACCGTATTGCCGGTCTCCGCCAGAATAAGGGATTCAGCCTCAAAGGTACCGAGCAAAAAGATCGAAGCCGGTTCAAGACGACTGATCATCCCTTCAACGGCTGCTGCATACCCAAACTGTGATGATGACACATATCGGATATTGCTTTCGACAAATCGATCGGCGAAACCGGCACGAGCGTAGCTTTCGCGGACCACCTCCTGAGCCACTGTCATGATAACCGGGTCATGGGTCGGATACACGAACTGACTGTCATATTGAGCGATCTTCTCTGCGACATGACTGAGGATATTCATTGACGCAATGGTGGTGGGTCGTTGAATGTCGCCGCCCCAGCCCGGAGTGAACAGGACAGGGCGTGCCATCTCGGTGGCACGACCTATTGCATCCTCGACTGCTCTCAGTCCGGAGATTTCACGCATCTTGAACCTGGCACGGGTACGTCTGTGGTACGTTGTGTAAAGGACGATAGCTATTGACAGCAACGCTCCAACGAGCACCGGCAAACGGTCGGTATCGAACCAGGCGGGCTGGGTGCTGGCTGTGAGTACAATCCAACTGAACAGCATTGTTAGATGACAATGCGCGGGCAGGGACCGATAAATCAACTAAAAGATTTTTTATTGACCCTGCATGAACGCTCGCTATATTGGCAGCTAGCTATATTTGGAGGTCACCTGAAGCAAATGAGAAAAACATTGGTCGTTGCAGCCATGCTTGTCCTCGCTTCTGTCGGGGTAACAGAAGCCAGAATCACTATTCAATGGTGGCAGTTCTGGACCGACCCGCACGTGAAACCCGCTATCGAAGCTATTGTCAGTGACTTTGAAAACGCCAACCCGGACATAGACGTCAAACTGACTGATCTGACATGGGCCAACGGCCACGAAAAAATCGTCATCGCGTTCTCATCACATGCTGGACCGGACGTTGTGGAGCTTGGCTCTGACTGGATCGCTCAGTTGGCTGATGCCGGGCAACTGGCCGATATCTCTTCTCACATTGCGGAGGATAGCGCCAACTACCAGGGCTGGGGCATGGCGACATACAAAGGCAAGGTGTACGCGAAACCGTGGATTCTCGGCACACGTGTCCTGTTTGCCAACCGGGACCTGCTGAACCAATGTGATTATGACAGCAACTTTGTTCCCTACAACTGGGAGATCTTCAAGTTTGCAGCCTACCGGGTCAATTCACTTGATTGGGATACTTACGGCTGGGGTTCAAATACTGCTGAGAAACATCGGCTTTATAAGAAGTTTCTCCCCTTCTTCTGGTCTGCCGGTGCACAGATATTCACCGATGACGGCAAGTATTGTGTCATTTCCTCGACGAAAGCGATAGAGGCCCTGAAATTCTACAAGCTTCTACACGATACGTGCTCATTCGTCGGCAACCAGCGAGCAATTGAAGATGCTTTCCTCGATGGCGCTATCGGCTTTATTATCTCCGGCGACTGGCTGCTTAAGAGAATCGCCCTGGAAGGCCGTACTATTAACCTGGTCACTACCAACATTCCCGGTCCGAAGTTCCCGGGCAAATCATTCCTCGGCGGCGAATTCATGGCCGTAAACGCAGCTTCGGAGAACAAGAAAGCAGCGTTGAAACTGATCGATTTTATCACCTCACCGGAGAACCAGGTTCGCTTTTGCAAAGCGAACCACTCGGCTAACCCTTCCAGCCTGAAGGCGCAGGAGGATCCGTATTTCAGCGATAACGAACACCTCCAGGCTTTTATCCGGCAGATACGTTCCAGTGTTCATCCTCCTGTCGATCCGGACTGGGTTTATATTGAGGACATTATCGAGGAGGCAATCGAAGACGCGCTGTTCGGGCGTGGCCTGCCGGCGACCGCGTTGAGAGAAGCACAGATCAAAATCACACAGCTCAAGAAAAAATGAAGCGGAAAAAGGCAACCGCGCTGCTGCTCTCCTCTCCATGGGTTGCCACATTTCTGCTCTTCTGGATAGTCCCCCTTGCATACTCATTCGTTATCGGGTTTACCGACTACCAGTTGCTCAGAGGCGCCCGGTGGATTGGGCTCGACAATTACCGGGAACTGTTTTCAGACCAGGATTTCATCCGATCAATCAAGAATACTTTCATCTTTGTTTTTGGAACTATACCTGTAACCACTGTTGTGTCGCTCGGTATGGCGCTTCTGGTCAACCGACGTATGAGAGGTCGGGCGATCTTCCGAGCCGGTTTTTTCCTGCCTTCCATCACCACCATGGTCGTCATAGCCTTGATCTTCACCAACCTGTATGAACGTGGTGGTTATATAGCGTTACTGGCGAAAATGATCGGGCTGACTCCACCGGTGCACGGCTTTCTCTATGACAGGGGCACTGCCCTGTATTCGATCATGGCAATGGACGTCTGGATGTCGGTTGGATACTATATGCTCATCTTTCTGGCAGGTCTTAAGGCAATCTCCGATGAGCTGTACGAGGCCGCAGAAATAAGCGGCGCATCCAGAGCCAGACAGTTTATCTCCATCACGCTGCCACTGCTGCGGCCGGTCGCGCTTTTTATCCTCGTCATCAACTCGATCAAGTCGTTCCAGGTATTCGTGGAAATCTTCGTCATGACCAAGGGGAAGTTCGACACCTCTACGATGGTTTACTTCATATATGAGACCGGCCTGCAAACCGGGTTCAGGCTGGGATACGCGTCAGCGGCCGCCTGGGTGCTCTTTCTGATCATTGCATGCTTTTCAATTATTCAGTTCATACTCCTTCGGCGGGGACGGCACGCATGGTAAAACGGAACAGTGTCTTTGTAACTATCGCGCATTATACTTTCCTGGCTATGCTGTTTGCCATCATGATTTTCCCGCTTCTCTGGATGTTCCGTGTCGCGCTTATGCAGCCTGGCGACCCGATGACCGGCCTCGCCCTTGTCACTTCAGGCATTACCTTGGATAACTTCGTGGATCTGTTTGCGAGTGGGGCCGTTACTCGTCCTATTCTGAACTCCCTGCTGGTGGGATTGGCGGTCACGCTGGGCAACATACTATTTTGCTTTATGGTCGCCTACTCGCTGGCCCGTTATCGTTACCTGAGCAATCGGCTCTTGTTTGCAACAGTGATCGTTGTGCTGATGATCCCTGCCCACATTATAATCATTCCACTGTACGACCTCTGTGTGAGAATGGGCATCTATGACACCTATTGGGCGCTGATTGTCCCCTGGCTGGTCAACCCGATCGGTATTTTTCTCGTCAAGCAGTATATAGAGTCAATTCCAACAGCCATGGAAGAAGCGGCACGTATTGACGGCGCAGGTGAGTTTCGGATTCTTATTCGGATCGTAATGCCTCTGTGCAAACCAGCCCTTGCCGTGCTGGCTATTCAGGTCTTCTTCACGAACTGGAATTCATTCCTGTTCCCCTACATTCTGACACTGAGTGATGAAGTTCGGACCCTGCCGGTTGCTCTGGCTCTTTACCAGGGACACCAGGCAATTGACTGGCAGCACCTGATGGCCGGCTCTACGATTGCGGTTATCCCCGTTCTGATCCTCTTCCTCTTCATGCAACGCCAGATTGTCTCCGGGATTACGGCTGGCGGGATAAAACAGTAACCTGATGAGGACCCGTGTTTTTTTGTTGCGTTGAAATCGGTGTCTGAGTAGAATCGGATGGAAATAGACATTTGAAATCATTTGTTGAGAAAGGAATATGTGACCATGAAGAAGCTCCTGTTGCTGTCAATTGTGTTGCTTCTTGTTGCCGGCGGCTGTGGCGTGAACAAGGACTATGTCGGCCAGCAGATTGCCGCCTCGGAGGCGAGAACGTCGGCAAACTTGAATGCACTGGAGGAAGCCAACGCGGCAGAGATTGCCAGGCTGCGCTCGCTGGCGACTGAACTGGAAAAGAAGACCGATATGGCCATTAATGAGGCCAAGGGGTTTGAAAACTACCAGATCATCTGGTCCGGAGAAATCAATTTTGACTATGACAGTTACGAAATTGACGATGTTGCGGCTCAGATTCTCAGCGAAGCCGGAGACAAGATGACAAGTTATCCCAGCTCCCTGGTCGAGATCGCAGGTCACACCGATGGCAGCGGATCAGCCAAGTACAACATTGACCTGGGTGAAAAACGAGCCAACTCCGCCAAGCAATATCTTGCTGAACGGTTTGGCATTTCGCTATACCGAATGTTTACGGTCTCATACGGGGAGAATAAACCTGTCGCCGGACCCGACGAGAAGTATGCTAACTCCAGGAACCGCCGGGTGACACTAACCATCTGGGGACAGCTATAGGCCACTCATAGCACCAGGAAGAGAACAAAACATGATTGAAAGGCGAGAGTGATATCTCGCCTTTTTTAGTGCTTTACAATTGACGGTGCAGTCTCAACACTTCCGTCAGGAGTCCTGAGTGGATCGAGGTGTGTTCCTGACAGTTTCACAACATGCAGCGCCAGCGATTGGTTACAACTTCCCCTTGTTTGGCGCCTCTTTTACCATCGTCACAACACGTTGAGGGAACGGGATCTCGATGCCCTCTTTGCGGAACCGATCAAAGATCGCCTCGCGCAGCTCGCACGAAGCCTGCCACTCATCCTCCGGGCGGGCAACCTGGCTGCGCAGGGAAACATCCACGCTGCTGTCACCAAAATTCATCAGGGCGAAATACGGCTCTGGCGTCTCAAGGACCAGCGGGTTCTTTCGTGCCTCTTCCAGCATTGCCTCGCGCACCTTCTTTATATCAGAATCATAGCTGACACCAACATCCACTACCACACGCACACGAGGAGCAGGATATGTAATATTATGAATAGTTGATTTGACCAGTCCCGCGTTTGGGACTATCACAAGCGTATTATCAAACGTGCGAAACTTGGTCGTGCGAATACCAATCTGGTAAACTATCACAAGCCTGCCGTCAGACAAGCGTACTCTGTCCCCGATTCTGAACGGCCGGTCAATCATGATAGTGAATCCGCCGATCATGTTCGCCAGCGTGTCCTGGGCTGCAAGCGCTATCGCCAGCGAGCCGATACCCAGTACCGCTACCAGCCCTTTGACGTC
>Ga0114920_10001036_pt1 | contig 12636 bp, 11 predicted proteins | sample ChitaG_FD_88683 | JGI IMG/M metagenome (GOLD analysis project Ga0114920, IMG submission 88683) | Deep subsurface microbial communities from South Pacific Ocean to uncover new lineages of life (NeLLi) - Chile_00310 metaG | ecosystem: Environmental > Aquatic > Marine > Oceanic > Sediment ... | reverse complement strand
CGGAAATCGCCTATGCCTACGTGGAAGACTACCAGCGCATACGGCCAGACATCACTGTTGTCAGGGAGCAGCTCGGCGACCTGGCGGAGGCTCGGGGCCTTCCCGTGGAGCCGCTTCAGAAGACTGTCAATAATTACAACCGCTATACGTCAGGCCAGATGGCAGACCCATTTGGCCGCACTGGCGACACCGAACCGCTGGTGGATGGACATTGGTTACTGATGGGGCCTGCCAAGGCATACTTTACCACCACCGAGGGAGGCGTCAGAATCAACGAATCCTTCCAGGTGCTGGATACTGATAGCCGGCCTATTGAGGGCCTTTATGCGGTAGGGTCAAATGGCATGGGCGGGATGATCCTTTGGGGACACGGTCTGCACATCGCCTGGGCCATAACCAGCGGCCGCATGGTGGGCCCGCTGTTAGCCGGAAAACAAAGCGCCTGACCCCAGTATGCTCATAAATGTCGCCTTTCTTATGCGCGGCGCATGTGGTTTGGAACTAGCCGTCTATACAAGCAAAGATCTTAACATCTATGTCAAATTTTTCTAACGCCACTAAGATGCAAAAGATAATTGGGATAGTAGAACGGTTGCGGCCCGCCCTGGAGCGACTTGATCGAAAAAGTCTGTTGGTGCTATAGTACTTCATAGGCGAAAGCTGGAGAAATCAGTCTCTCTTAGTCAGGTCTGGGCCAGGGTTGCGCAGCTCGAATCGGTTAACGGTTAACGTCATACGAAACCAGCAGCGCAACCGTATAACGTTAGACGAAACCAACATAGCTTCGCCTCAAGCAATGGGATTATGATTGTCATTCCCGCCGCGGCGGGACCGGTCTGAGGCGGAGCTTCGCTAGGCATCTGCGAGAACGAGGCAGACGTGGAGATTCAGATTCTGGAGAGAAAAGAAAGGTGTGGAGTTGCTGCCGCAGACAAGGCAGTAGAAGTCTTAAAAAAAGCCATTGCGTCCAAGGGCGGCGCATGCTTTATTGCAGCCAGCGCGGCATCTCAGTTTGAATTCCTGAAGGCCTTGACAGGAGAGACGTCGATTGACTGGAAACGAACGACTATGTTCCATCTTGATGAATACATTGGTCTTTCAGGGGATCATCCAGCCAGTTTTCGTGCCTATTTGCGGGAGCGATTGATTGGTCTGGTTAAGCCAGGTGAAGTTCACTTGATCCAGGGAGACGCCGAAGACCCGTACGCTGAATGCAGGCGTCTCAACGAGCTTCTTTCCAGAAAGAGGGTCGATGCGGCATTCGTTGGGATCGGAGAAAATGGACACCTGGCCTTCAATGATCCGCCCGCTGATTTTGAAACCGAGGAGCCATATATTGTTGTGGAATTGAATGAGGCCTGCCGGAGACAGCAATTGGGCGAGGGCTGGTTTACTTCCCTTGAAGACGTCCCCAGGCGAGCAATATCGATGTCGATCCAACAAATCATGAAGTCCCAGGCGATTATCTGTACGGTCCCTGATAAAAGGAAGGCAAAGGCCGTGAAGCAATGTCTGGAAGGGGAAATCTCCGCCTTTCATCCGGCATCAATCCTGAGAAGGCATACCAGCGTCTTCATGTATCTGGATAAGGATTCTGCTTCCCTGCTCGAAAAGAGATGATAATCTTTTTCTCCTATCTCACCTTCTGGAGAGGATGTCCAGGCCTATGCGGGATATGCCTTCACCTTCCCTTCACACCTTGGCTCCCCTCAGATATAAAATGCAAGTTTGTAGTTATTTTTTGACAGGATTTAAGGCATTATTTTTTTGCATTCAGCCTTTCCGGCTGCCCGCCATCGTCCCGCTCTGCGGGACTCAGGCGAGTTTCCGAATTCTCCCGAGAGCCCGGGGCGGGCCGGAACTCGGAAGCGGGCGGGAGCAAAGCGGACTAAGTTCAAAAGCAGGGAAGCATATAGATGAAGGACGATTTATTCTATTTGCCCATTCAGATTGGCGGGGTTGAACTGAAGAATCCATTCGTGGTTGCTTCAGGCCCCACAACCAAGCGGGTGGACCAGCTGCAACTGGCAGAGCGCTCGGGGTGGGCAGCGGCATCCATCAAGCAGACCTTCAATCCAGCGCCCTACATGAACTATGACCCCCGTTATCGCTGGCTGAAGAGGCAGAAACTCCACACCTTTACAGCGGAATACCGCCTTGACATGGAACAGGGATTGCGCTTGGTAGAAGAGGCAAGAAAAAAATGCAAAGAAATGGTGATTATTGCCAACTATTCCTATGTCAGCCCAGACCTGAATGGCTGGCAGGAGGCGGCACGGCGATTTGAGGCGGCCGGTGCCCAGATGCTGGAGTTGAATTTGTGCTGCCCCAACATGTCCTTCAACGTGGATGTCTCCTATCATAAAGGCAAGTAGGGCCGACGCTCATCCAGCGCCAGCATGGGCAAGGATGAAAACGCTGTGCGACTGGTCAACGAAAAGACCCGTTAGGTGACCAATCTTCCGCTGATCGCCAAAATTACCCCTGAAGGGGGCCGCATTGCTGAAGTCTCCAAGGTGGCATACGAGGCAGGGGCAGCAGCTGTCTGCAGTGTGGCCAACCGGTTGGGGATTCCCCCCATTGATGTCTGGAATTACAAAAATCCTATTTACAATTTGCAGGGCCAGAATACAATGGGTTGCCTGTCCGGGCCCTGGATCAAGCCCCTGGCCCTGAGAGATGTCTATGAAATCCGCAGATTGGTAGGGACTGCGCCGGCCGTCATCGGCACGGGCGGTGTGGCCTCCTGGGAAGATGCAGTGGAGATGATGATGTGTGGAGCCGACTCAATTGGCGTCTGCACCCAAATCATGCTTTCAGGATTCCGTTTCTTAGAGAAATGGATGAAGTCCTTGAAGGCCTATATGAAAAAAATGGGCTTCCAGAATGCCCTGGATCTTCGAGACCTTTTGCTTCGGGAGATAAGGCCGGCCTCTGAACTCACGGTCTGGGCGGGTTATGCCCAGGTGGACCCTGCAAAATGTTCTTCCTGCGGCCTTTGTGTTGAGATCGGACACTGCAATGCTATTGTGATGACAGACGATGGGGCACAGGTTGATTCAGGGCTGTGTGGAGGATGTTCCACATGCATCGATATATGTGCCAAGAAAGCGATTACTATTTGCGATTCATCTTTGATGGTTTCGTAAAAAGTCGAAAAACTCCCTCTCCCTCGAAGGGAGAGGGCCTGCCCTGTTAAATGCCGCCTCTGGCGGCCCCCTTTGGGGATTTAACACGGTGAAGGTGAGGGTGAATAAGATAGTATTTGAGCCAGTTACATCCCCCTCCCCTTAATCCCCTCCCACCAGGGGAGGGGAAATTGGACTTTTTACGAGTTCATCATCTATGGGAGGGGAAACATGGAAATAGTAAGAGTCGGCATTCTGGGCTCTCGGTTTTCAGCACACCTCCATCTTTCCAATTTCAAAGAGCTGAGGGGACACAAGATGGAGGTTGTCGCAGTGGCGGCGAGATCAAAGGAAAGCGCCAGCAGATTGGCAAAGGCCTTTGATATTTCCAGGATTTATACGGATTACAGAAAGCTGATCGAAAGTCCGGATATCGATGTAGTTGATATCTGTCTGCCCACCGATTTACACAAAGAGGCGGCCATAGCGGCAGCAGAGGCTGGCAAACACGTGATTTGCGAAAAACCCCTGACAGGATATTTTGGACCAGACCTGGATGAGGAGCGGGTAGGGGACAAGGTCTCACGGGAAGCCATGCTCCAGGAAGCAATGAGAGGCTGCCGGGAGATCAGAGACGCTGTTGAGAGCAAGGGGGTAAAGTTTTGTTATGCCGAGGATTGGGTCTATGCCCCTCCCTTTGCCAAACTCAAAAGGATGGTTGAGGTCAGCGGCGGGGTCGTCTTGGACATACGTGCAGAAGAGAGCCATTCCGGCTCGCATGCTGAATACTCCAGGAGGTGGAAGACATCAGGGGGTGGCTCACTCGCACGCCTCGGATCCCATCCAATTGGAGCGAGCCTTCACTTGAAGCACTTTGAAGGCCAGATCAGGGAGGGGAGGCCGATCCGGGCGGCCAGTGTGATTGCGGCAGTCGGACGTCATACGCAGATTCCTTCTTATCGGAAGATGTCAAAAAAATGGATGGTTTCGGATTGGGAGGATGTGGAGGACTGGAGCAGTCTTATCATCGAATTTGAGGATTCGACCCACGCAGTGATCATGTCAACTGACGGTATGCTGGGAGGGACGCGCAATACCATGGAGGCTTATCTGTCCAATGCCGCGGTTCGTGTGAATATGTCTTCAAACACCGCGGTGCAGGTCTATGCCCCTGATTCAGGGGTGTTTGGTGACGAGTACCTGGTTGAGAAGCTTGAAACCAAGGCGGGGTGGAATTTCCCCAGCCCTGATGAAGACTGGGAAAGGGGATACCCTCAGGAGCTCAAGGACTTCATTGAGGCAATTCTCGAAGATCGGGAACCCGTCTCGGGTTTGGATCTGGCCGAAGAGGTCGTGAACGTTATCTACTCAGCATATCTCTCGGCGGAAAAAGGCGAACGCGTCTCACTCCTGTGATAACTGGGCTAATCGCCCCACTGGAAGGGGAGTTGTTATCATCTTATCAAAAAACTCCTGATATTGGCTTTTTAGATTGACATATATCCAGATATAGTACTAACTTGTGTGCGACCCTTAGTGAAAAACCGAAAGGGGGTGATATGAGGGGTGATATAAGAGGTGTGGCTAGGTCATAGCCATTTGTCGTCGGTTAATTGTAATGAGCTCAAGAAAGGCTTAAGAATGGCAAGAAAGCCATACAGGAGGGCGCTATGGACAAGGACAAAGGAAGACGAGAATTTTTTAAGGACGTGGCTAAGTATGGTGGTGCTGGCTTGGCAGCCGTCGGACTGCTCAGCTTGCACAAAGCCAGAGAAGCAGGTGCTGTGGCAGACCTGGACAGGCAAGCACACTCGGAGCTGTGGAAGTTTCGGGACGCCTGGATGGACCAGGTCGACGAATTTATTGCTAACGCCCCTCTTCCGGAAGGGTACTTTACAAAGGAACCCGGGGAGTTCGTCAACAATATGAAACCGGTTAACTGGTCGCACCTCCATAAAAACTGGTACACGGGCAATGGGGGCAAGGCGTTAGTGAGCATCACCGAGGCGACCCCGCTCCACAAAGACATCAAGGGCGACATCAAGCGCGCTATCGATAAACTCGGGGGCCTTGGGAGGAGCCTGAAAAAGAGGGATAAAATCCTTATCAAGCCGAATATGAACACGGGTGATGAATGGCCCAGAGGAGGGACAGACTACCGCTTTCTGGAAGCCTTGATCCAGATCTTGCAAGATGAAGGGTATGGAAATCTGTCGATCGGGGAGAGCTGCGGCCCCTGGGGGCCTACGGAGAGAGTTTTCCCGATGCTTAGATTTGATGAAGTGTGCAAGAGGACCGGTGTGCCGTTTATCGATTTCGACAAGACCAAGTGGATGCATGTTACCAATTCCAAGGCGGAGTATCTTGGAAAATTCGGAGAGGGCGACGGGACCGTTGGATATCCCGAGCCGCTTCGCCATTTTGACAAGATCATTTACCTGCCTATTATGAAGACCCACGTTACGGCCGGTTTCACCATGGGCCTGAAGTTATCGGTAGGAATACTCCACCGTGATGACAGGGGAAACCAGCTCCACAACCTCAACCATATCTTCAACAAGCAGGCTGTCGCTGAGATCAACATCCCCATCAAGCCGGATCTCGTCATCATGGACGGCAGGCGTTCGCTCATCGCCGGCGGGCCTTCCCACGGTGAGGAGATCGCTCCGGGCTTCATCGTCGCCTCAGGATGCCAGGTGGCCAATGATGTAGTCGGCGTTGAAATTCTGCAGGAATGGTATCCGGCGTCACCGAACATGATTCAGATGTACGTCTGGAATAATCCCCAGATCTCGCAAGCTGTGAAGGTAGGTTGTGGTTACGCGCGCGGTCCGGATGACATCAAGCACGTTTTATAACAGCGGCCAAGCAGAAAGAGCGCAGAGCCCCATTCACCCTTGGGAGAGGGTGAATGGGGCTCCTTTATGGGCTCAGCCTGAGTGCCTGTGTGCGGGGGTAGCCCAGGCTGCTCAGTATAAATTCAGCATAAGAAGAGTGGGATGCCGTGGAAGGGTGTGCAAAGGGCATCCACAGATTAACTGACAGAGAAGGAGGCAAGTATAATGAGAAGGTGGCTGTATTGGGTATTGGGGCTTGCAACCTTTTGCAGCATGGTTATCGTATTTACCTGCTTCTACCCTTGTGAATCCCTTAACTCGGTCGGCACACTTGTGACTGGAACTATTGCCGTGGCCAACGCTGAAGAAAGCACCAAAGAGGCTACTATATGTGAATTCAGGGTCCAGCCGCGCCACAAGGCGGTCCGATTAACCTGGAAGGCACGTATTGCCGAAGAGGACCAGCTGACCTTTGAAATCCACCGGAGCATGGTCACGCCGGAAGGGGCATACACGTTGGTGACCTCGATAAAGGGCAGGCCTGGAACAAAGACATACCGGTATATCGATAAGACCGTTCCAGTGGAGGAGAATTATTTCTATAAGATCGTGATCCCAGAGACAAAAGAGACCTTTGGTCCCCTGCAAGCGAGACCGCCGTTTTCTTTACCCACCACGTGATGCAAACATATTGGAGAGATAAGGCCCTGTGATGACTTCCTGCATTCTTCCTTCCCAGCAGATCGAGAGAGATACCGAGGCGGAAGGATTACCACTAATCTGGATTCTGGATACTCGATACTCGATTCTGGATACTGGATTTGAGGGTCGTTGTGAGTTACGAGAAGCCAGCAACCAGTATCAGGTAACAAATATCAAGTTTAGAGACCATAGGCCTTTATCTTTTTATGGAGATTGCTCCTCTCCACGCCTATAGCTTCGGATGTCTTGCTAATATTTCCCCCGAATTGTCTTAATTTACGAGCAATAAACGACTTCTCAAACACCTCTCTGGCCTCCTTCAGGGTATCGAAAGGAAGGAAGGATTCAAACTTACCCTCTTCAATCCTGGATGTGTTAAACGGAGGGGGTATATCTTTTGCACCGATTGCCCTGCCAGGGGACATAATAGCCATCCTTTCTGTCAGATTCTTAAGTTCCCTGACATTGCCTGGCCAGCTATATTTCTTCAGCAACTCCAGTGCATCAGGGGTTAAACACTTGCGGTCCTTTTTGGTATCAAGGGAAAACTCATCCAAGAATTCATCTACGAATTCAGGTATATCATTGACCCTCTCCCTCAATGGAGGAACCCTGATAGGGATAACGTTGAGGCGGAAGTAGAGGTCATCTCTGAATGTTCCTTTTGTAATCTCTTCCTCCAAATTCTTGTTGGTTGCAGCGATAACCCTGGTATCCACCTGAATGGTTCTGTTACCACCTACCCTCTCAAATCTCTGCGCTTGTAAGATACGCAGGACCTTTGACTGGGCTTTTAGGCTCATATCCCCAATCTCGTCCAAAAATAATGTTCCATTATTAGCCTGATCAAATTTCCCCCTTTTCATTGTGGTAGCCCCAGTGAATGCCCCCTTTTCGTGCCCAAAGAGTTCAGATTCGATCAACTCCTCCGGTATAGCAGCACAATTAACCTCAATGAACGGTTTGTTGTTCCGTTTGCTCAATCTATGGATTGTGTGGGCTACTAACTCCTTACCGGTTCCATTTTCTCCAACAATAAGAACCCATGCATCAGTTGGGGCAACTATCTCTATTTGCTCTTTTAACTCGGTGATGGCATCGCTATGTCCGGTTACCTGATATCTCTGTCGGTCCCTCTCCCTGAAAATATCAAGCTCTGCCTCAAGCCTGTTGTAGTTTAATGCATGATTTACTGATAAAAGGACCTTCTCTAACGAAAGGGGCTTTTCAATAAAGTCATAGGCACCCAGTTTCGTCGCCCTCACCGCAGTTTCAATTGTGCCATGCCCCGATATCATAATTACCTGTAAACCTGGATACAGTTCCCTAATCCTCTTCAGCGTCTCTATGCCATCGATATCTGCCATCCAGATATCCAGTAATACAATATCCGGAATGGTCTCCTTTATTATATCCAAGGCCTTCAAGCCCCCTTCGGCACTCAGAACCTCAAAGCCTTCATCAGTAAAGATACCTTGTAGGGATTGAATTATACTTGGCTCATCATCTACTATGAGTACTGTATCTGCCATATCGCTGTCCGTTGTCCGTTATTTTTGCAACTGACAACTGATATCTTTGTTAGGCTAACTTTAGGCACTTTACAGTTAAAGTCCCATCATCTCCCCTGCAATATAGGCAACCTTTTTGGAGGCACCACCTTGACCGAGTTGCCCCTTTACCGATCTTAATCCTTTTTTCATGTCTTCCCTTAACCCATCGTTTTTTAGGATGGCCAAGGCCTCTTCTGCTAAACAAAGGGCGGTTGCCTTATGTTGAATCAATTCCGGAACTATAGGTTTTCCAGCAACCAGGTTTACCAGGCCGATATGAGACACCTTTGCGAGGAATCGGGCAAGAACATAGCTTAAGGTGGATACCTTATAGGTGATTACCATGGGTGTTTCCATTATCGCTGCCTCCAAGGTAGCAGTCCCGGATGCAATTAAGGCCAAATCAGCGATCTTCAATAGTTCCTTTGTATCAGACCTTTCAATGGCAACATCTATTTTGGCATCTCTTAAATAGGGCTTGACCACACCCTCTCTCACGGTCGATGCTAAAGGCAAAACGCAATAAAGGCGAGGATAATAGTGAGAGATGATTTCAGCCGCATCGATCATTACTGGCATATGCCTGACAACCTCTTCAGTCCTGCTCCCGGGCAGCAATCCAAGGATAGGGCCCCTCTCACAACTAATGCCTAAACGTTCCCTAATCTCTGCCTTACCCCTTTTAGGTAGGGGTAAATCCAGGAGTGGATGCCCCACGTATTCCACTGTAAGACCAAGTTTCCGGTAGAATTCCTTCTCAAAGGGAAGAATAACCGCTACCTGATCTACCCTTTTAGCTATCTTTCTAACCCTCTTTTTCCACCATGCCCATACCTGGGGAGGAACATAGTAAAGTACAGGTATACCAAGAGCATGGGCTTTTTTGGCCAAACTTAGATTAAAGCCCGGATAGTCAATGAGTATTAAGAGGTCTGGAGGACTGCCAGCTAACATCATTCTGAACTGCCTCAGGGCCCGAAGGATATATCTAATCCTGGGCATGACTTCCGTCATCCCCACTACAGCCATAGCTGATAGTTGATACATAATTCTAACACCAACCCTCTCCATCTCCGGGCCACCAAGGCCGAAAAACCCTATATCAGGCGACAACCTTTTCATTGCCAAGACCAAACCTGCCCCATATACATCCCCTGAGACCTCTCCTGCTATGATCATTACGCTTTTTTTAGTGCTCAATTCAGGATGTGATCTTTGCCTTTCCTTTTATCTGGTCAATAATACAGAGGGCAACAGCGAGGGCCCTCTTTCCATCAACTCCGGTGACCTTGGGCTCTGTACCCCCTTTTATGGCCTCCACAAAGGATCTAATCTGATCGGCCAACGGATCACTATCAGGAAATTTATCTTCTCTATGGACTAGGGAGGAACCATCGGTAGAATCTTTCCCGCTTCCTTCAAGGTGGGTTACACTGATCTTTCTTTTGCCATAATCAACTGATATGCAGTTATCAGCTTGGAAGATCCGAACCATTCTAAGCGATTCATTTGAAACCCGGCTTGCCGTTACGTTTGCTACGGTACCATTGGCAAATATGATCCTCACGCTGGCAATATCTATGTTATCACTCATAACAGGCATCCCAACGGCATCTATCTCTTCAATCTCCGAATCTACCAAGTGCAGGATAATGTCCAGATCATGAATCATGAGGTCCAAAACCACATCTACATCTGTTCCCCTCTTCGTAAAGAAGTTAAGCCGGTGAGATTCAATAAAAATAGGCTTAGAGAGCAGTGACTCCATCTTGACGACTGCAGGATTAAAGCGTTCTATGTGTCCTATCTGCAAAATAGTATTCCTTTCTTTTGCCATTTCTATCAGCCTATCAGCATCCCGCAATTTAAGGGTGATGGGCTTTTCAACTAATAGATGCGTGCCATGGGTCAAAATATCATGCGCAATTTCAAAGTGGGATACTGTTGGAACTGCCAAACTGAGGCCGTCCACAGAGGGAAGAAGTTCGGTATGGCTATTGTAAGCTTTAGTATTATACTTACGTGCCACTTCTTTTGCCCTCTTAAAATCTATATCAGCAAGCCCGACCAGATCAACATCTTCCATAGAGGCATACTTCTGGGCATGTAACTCGCCTACGTAACCCACCCCCACAACGCCTAGACGCAATTTCTGGTCCGTTGCCTGCCCGCCATCGTCCCGCTTTGCGGGACTCAGGCGAGGCGGGCGGGTCCGTTGTCCGTTATCTGTTATCCGTCCCTTCATGCTTCCTCATAGTGCCTGCTGATCTATCTGGATACTATGGCAATATGGCTATTATTTGCCAGTCTTATCATCTCCTCCTTATCAAATATAAGGGTCTTGCCTGCTTCAATTGCCAGAACAGATGCATTAACAGCTGACATAACCTCGATGGTGTTAAGACCGACAGCTGGCAGATCAAACCTGAGATCCTGATTGGGCTTGCTAACTTTGACAACCACCGCATTTTCTCTGGCCAATTCCCCTCCCCTTAGTATTGTCTTATCGGTTCCCTCTATGGCCTCTACTGCCAGGACTGTCTTTCTTCCAACCACGACACTATGCCCTATATCCAGGCGGCCTAACTCCTTGGCAACCATCCAGCCAAATTCAATATCCTCCATCTCCTCTTTGCTTGGCCTTCTTTTGGTAAGACAGCCAGATGGTGCCAGAAGTTCTGGGACATACATAGTAGAGCTTACAACCGTTATCCCTTCTTTTTCAAGCTCCCTTGCCGCAGCCCTTAGGATGTCATCATCATGCAAAATCAATAATTTTCCAATGACTGCCAGACCTCTTAGATCTGGCCTTACATTGTCAAACATATTGGCCTTGGTGATTGCACCTGCCATCAGAACATGACTTACCCCACTTGATTTGAAGGCACTGAGCAAATGACCAAATTGACCAAGCCCTATCCAGGTAATCTCATCAACTTTACCGGCCAGCTCCGGCATGGTCTCCCCCTTATGTGCCACCGCAATCACCTTCAATCCCCTTCTCCTGGCTGAGTCGGCTATCAAAAGGGGGAACTTTCCACTCCCCGCGATGAGGCCTATCCTATCTAGTGACGGTTGTCCGTTACCTCCCATCCGTTGTGAACCCAATAACTATCCCGTTACCTATCTAACAATACCCCTCTTTGAGCTGACCAGGAATTCAAGGAGTATCTCCAATTCTTCAAAAGGGGCTATCTCCCTCCTTACCCTGTCCAGTGCCTCATTAAACAGGTGCCGATCGCGCCATATAATGTGGTAAGCCCTTTTCAACCCATTCATCTTTTCTTGAGAGAATCCTTGCCTTTTAAGACCTATCTGATTTAATCCATATAATTTTGCCCTGTCGCCAGAGGCCATCATGAAAGGGGGGACGTCTTTGACAAGGGCCGATTTTCCTCCGATGAATGCGTAGGTTCCTATCCTGACAAACTGATGTATGGCCACCAGACCCCCAATGATGGCGTAGTCACCTATCTCTATATGACCGCCAAGGGTTGCGGCATTCGACATAATAATGGAATTACCCAAGGTACAGTCATGGGCTACGTGGGCATAGGCCATAAGGTAATTTTCGTTCCCAACCTTTGTGACTCGATCCTGCTTGGTCGTGGCCCGATTAATGGTCACAAACTCCCTTATTATGTTTTCATCCCCAATAATGACCCTGGTATCCTCACCCTGGTAACCTACATCCTGGGGAGGTAAACCAATGGAGACGAAGGGGTAAATCTTGTTTCTTTCCCCTATTACCGTACTGCCGTCTATAACAACATGGGAATCAATAACCGTATCCCTGCCTACTGCTACCTTTTCACCTATTATTGAAAATGGCCCGATCTTAACCCCATCGGCTATCTTCGCCTTTGGGGAAATTACAGCAGATGGATGAATATCTACTCCCATTTCCCTCACCTTAGTGCAGCTACTAACTCAGCTTCTGCCGCTATCGTATTCTGTACCGTTGCCTTGCCTTTCATTTTCCATATTCTGCTACCCTTTCTCATGGCAGTCAGCTCAAAGAGGATCTGGTCACCCGGAACTATTGGTTTTCTAAATCTTACCTTGTCCATAGCCACGAAGTATATGGCCCTATCACCCCCTTCTTTCATGCTCCCTGGTTCCGATAATCTGGCAAGTATTCCACCTACCTGAACCATGGCCTCTATCACCAGAACGCCAGGCATAATGGGGTTTCCCGGAAAATGACCCTCAAAGAAAGGCTCATTTATGGTTACGTTCTTTACTCCCACTATCCTCTCTCCCAACTCGAGCTCGGTAATCATATCCACAAGGAGGAACGGATGCCTGTGTGGGAGTATCTTTATGATGTCCTTGTGAGTCAGTGGCAGCTCCATTACTCTATTCACTCCTTTCTTAACTCCTCTTCCAGTTCCTTAACCCTATTTTCTAACTCCT
>Ga0114920_10001035_pt1 | contig 12637 bp, 7 predicted proteins | sample ChitaG_FD_88683 | JGI IMG/M metagenome (GOLD analysis project Ga0114920, IMG submission 88683) | Deep subsurface microbial communities from South Pacific Ocean to uncover new lineages of life (NeLLi) - Chile_00310 metaG | ecosystem: Environmental > Aquatic > Marine > Oceanic > Sediment ... | reverse complement strand
GCGGCCAGTCCGGCGATGCTTGCAATCACGGTCCGGCGCGTGGTTAGATCAGGTTTCGCCTTGTACAGTTTCATATTCGCCTGAAATCCGAACGAAAGCGCATTTTCGGGGCAGGCAGCTTTGCAATTCAGGCAAAGATGGCATTCGGTTCTCCTGTGCGGGATGTTGCCATGCGGATCATCGCCGCCCTGACAGTTCAACAGGCACAGGTTGCAGTCGTTGCATTTCTCATTGTCTTTGCGCAAACCGAATATGGAATATCTGCTGAAAATTCCAAGGAGAGCTCCCAGCGGGCAGAGACCGCGACACCAGAAACGGGTGAAGACTCGATTGGCAAGAAGGATTGCAAAGAATATTAGCGCTAACCAGAAAATACCCTGAAAGTGAGGCTGTTTGAAATAGATTAAGGTGCCGGATGCAATCTCGAAGATCCCGGCGCCGATCAGACTTATAAATCCTACGGACGAATTGGACAGAAAATTTGCTAGGCCGGTCAAAGCCGCGTTCAATGCCGGGATGAGCACCAGGCCGAACGATCTGCCGGCGATGGTAATAGGATCGAACAGGCCTACCTGCACCGACCCCATAAGAGCCAGCGCCACAAGTCCGAAGAGGATGTAGTATTTCCATGCTTGATACTTATGGTATTTGTTGGATTTGATAAGGCGCACCCCACGCCTGCTTTCACGTTCGGATGAGAAGCTTGAGCATAGTTGATTTAATGTCCCCGGCGGACAGATCCATCCGCAGAAAAAGCGGCCGAAGAAGATAGTGCCCACCAGAATAATCAGACCCAGAAGCAGGCTGCCATAGACAATCCAGGATGCCAGGCCGGTTGTGAGGCCCGATAGCGGATCTATGTTGAGGAAGAGATTTAACCAGGGAGAGGGGGTAATAACCTCATCGGGACCTTTTATGGATGTAAACGAAAATTCGGTGAAATATATGAGGGTGATGAAGAGTATCAGAAAAACGGATTGGGAAAATCTACGGATCCATCGGATCTTGATGATATTACCAATCATGCCTTTCGATGGTGCCGGATCAGCCGACATCTTTCTCCACCAGGGAGTATCCGGATATTTTACCTAACCCCCTCTTTGCGCCATCGTCCAAATATCCGAGGCTCTCAGGTTTCAGGTTCAAAAACCTGCAAGCGTATGAATCCGCTGCCACCTGATCTGTTGACGCTATAACGGTGTCTCTGATCTCCACATCCGATAGCCTGCCGCCGACCGGCCCGTTGCGGACCATGACCCGGGTGGCGTCGACTATAATCAGCGTGGGTCTGAAATAGCTCGAAAGATCGGCGATAGAAATGTCGACCTTCTGATGCAGGCGATTTCTCGGTCCGCCCAGAACACCATACCAGTTCTTCATACCGATTGTCGCCTGCGTTAGATTGTGATGTTTGACCACCGGCATATTTATCAACTTATCCGTTTCGAGAAAATGTCTTAAGACCGGCCATTCGCCGAGGATTTCACCGCCTAAATCCGCTCTCACGAAATGACGTTGTGCCGGCATAATCAGATCGACTCCAATCTCTTTTGCTGCTCCGCTGATCCCGGAACGAACGAAAGTAAACCTGGCTTCGTTGCAGGGAACATCGGTTATTATGACCCGCCTGGCGCCGGCTTCGAGGCATTCCAGGGCCACGGATTTTACGAGTATGGGATTAGTATTGGCACCCTGAGCGGGTGTCCGGTCCCACCCTATGTTCGGCTTGATGGTCACGATATCGCCCTTTGAAATAAATCGCTGGATTCCTCCGATCAAACCGATCGCCGCCGCAGTTGCCCTGGCATGGTCAATTGACCTGACCGCCGCGATATCTGGATAGGTGCTATCGGCCTGGGGACTGCGGTCGCCATCGTAAATGAGCGAACGCAACCGGGGCGGAGCATATTCATTTCTCGACAGCAGATAACCTCCGCCGCCGAAAGCTGCGGCCAGCAAAGCTGCCTTCCCCGTAAGGCTGATAAACTCCCGCCGCTGGATCTTGTCGCTACTCATTTCGAATGCCTCATCCGATATAATATGACAGATATATGCCATTTTTGCAAGAAAGTGGTGAGGGCTTTTCTCGACAATCCAGTTGGCTCCCGATTGCCAGCGGGGGCCTTTTCGATTGGGAGATCACAGGGCAAGGCATAACCGCATTTCCATTGAAAAAATGCTTGTTTTTTGGAAAAGCATATTTAGATTAATTAACCTTAGGATCGAGGGAGTATGGCATTTTAGAGAATAGCAGAATGCGAGGTAGCCGGACGTAGCAGCGAAATATTAAGGTGGATTTATTAGATCCGATAAGCTAATATCGAGACGGCGGGAAAGATCCCGTTTTTCATTTGACAGGATTGTTGGTAAAGGGCACCAGCGGAGTTTATGATAAAAGACATTCCGAAAACATATAACCCTCACAGGGCCGAGGAAACGTGGTACCCCAGGTGGGTCGAATCAGGGCTGTTCCATGGCCGGATCGATTCGGACAAGAAGGCGTACTCGATCGTGATACCGCCTCCCAATGTTACCGACGTTCTTCACCTGGGACATGCCCTGAATAGCACGCTTCAGGATATCTTGATTCGCTGGCGGCGGTCCAGGGGCTACGAGGCGGAGTGGATGCCCGGCATCGATCATGCCGGAATCGCCACGCAGGTAGTTGTCGAGAAGAATCTGGCCAAGGAGGGCATATCCCGTCAGCAACTGGGTCGCGACAAGTTTTTGAAGAAAGTCTGGGCCTGGAAGGAAGATAAATTCGACCGGATCATTACCCAGCTCAAGCGGATGGGATGCAGTTGCGACTGGGAACGGACCAGGTTTACAATGGACGAGGGGCTGTCGCGGGCGGTGCAGGAGGTTTTCATTCGCCTTTATGAAAAGGGGCTGATTTATCGCGGCAACCGCCTTATCAACTGGTGTCCGAGGTGTCGCACGTCGTTATCGGATGATGAGTTGGAGCGTGAGGATATAGATTCCCATCTCTGGTATGTCAGATATAAAATTAAGGGTTCAGACGAATACCTGACGGTTGCCACTACCAGGCCGGAGACGATGCTTGGCGATACCGGCGTGGCAGTCAATCCTCGTGATAAGAGGTACAAAAAATATGTGGCTAAATCAGCTATTCTGCCGATTCTCGATCGCGAGCTTCCGATTATCGCCGATGATTATGTCGATATGGAGTTTGGCACAGGTGCGGTCAAGATCACCCCGGCTCACGACCCGAACGATTTCGAGGTCGGCGGCAGACATGGCCTGGAGACGATTAATATCCTCAACGATGATGGCACCCTTAACGAAAACACCGGGAAGTATGCGGGATTTGATCGCTATGAGGCTCGCAGGAAGCTGGTGGAAGAACTCAAACATCGGGGATATCTGGAGAAGATTGAGGATTACAGGCTTTCGGTGGCCACCTGCTATCGCTGCGATACGGTTGTCGAGCCATATCTTTCCCTGCAGTGGTTCGTCAAGATGGAGCCATTATCGAAACCTGCAATCGAGGCTTTGAAAAGCGGCGAACTCAAGTTCCATCCCGACCACTGGTCCAAGACCTACCTATACTGGCTTGAGAATATTCGGGATTGGTGTATCTCCAGGCAACTGTGGTGGGGGCACAGGATTCCGGCATACCATTGTAAGGATTGCAGTGAAATAGTTGTTGCCCGCGAAAAGCCCAAATCCTGCACTAAATGTAAATCAACAAAGATGGGGCAAGACCCCGACGTTCTGGATACGTGGTTTTCATCGTGGCTCTGGCCCTTCTCCACCTTCGGCTGGCCAGAAGAGACCGGCGAGTTGGAAAAGTTTTTCCCGACTAGATCTCTTTTCACCGCCTCAGAGATAATTTATCTCTGGGTCGCCCGGATGATTATGTCCTCCTACGAATTCACCGGCAGGCTGCCCTTTTCGGATGTTTATATTCATGGGACGGTACGCGATATCAACGGCGAGAAGATGTCTAAGTCGAAGGGAAACGGCATTGATCCGATCGAAATAATCGATAAATTCGGCGCCGATGCCTTGCGGATATCTCTGATACTGGCTACGCCCGAGGGACAGGACCCGCATATTTCCGAGAAGAATTTCGAGCTGGGCCGCAATTTCGCCAATAAGATCTGGAACGCTTCCCGCCTGGTAATTTCCAATTTCAACGGATACGAGCCGGAGCATAAGATCGATGCTGATCCGAAAGAGCTGGAACTGCCCGATCTCTGGATACTCTCGCGCCTGGCCAAGACGATCGGTCAGGTCAACAATTATCTCTCCGGCTTCCGGTTCAACACCGCCGCCAGAGCGGCCTATGATTTCATCTGGAAAGATTTCTGCGATTGGTATCTGGAGATGATCAAACCGCGGTTGGCTAAAGACGCCTCAGAGGAGGCCAGAAACCTTGCTCGCAAGGTTTCTGGATTCGTTCTGATTCAAATATTGCGTCTGCTTCATCCGTTTATGCCGTTTGTCACGGAGGAGATATATCATCTGCTTTCCAACGTGAAAGACAGCCAGCTTCTAAACAACCTGGGTTGGCCGGAGCCGGCTTTGAAGTTCATAAATGACAAGCTGGAGAAGGATTTCGAGTTGGTTCAGACCATGATCAGCGCCATCAGGACTATCCGGTCCGAGATGGATGTTCCTCCCGGCAGAAAAGCGGATGTGCTCATAAAAACATCGGATAAGAAAGCAGCGGCGATATTGAAAGAACTGGAGTTGCAGCTTCTCACCCTGGGGCGAATAAGCAATTTGACCATCGGGAGTGAGATCAAAAAGCCGCCTCTTTCGGCATCGGCGGTGGTTCCCTGTGCAGAGATCTACATACCGTTGGAGGGTCTGATCGATCTCGAAAGCGAGAAAAGTAGGCTCGAAAAAGAGCTTGAGAAGCAGAAGCAGTTCTTGGACAGAATCAAAAAGAAACTTGCTAACCAGGATTTCCTGAGCAGGGCGCCGGCGGAAGTGATAGATGGCGAAAAGGTGAAACAGAGACAGGCCGAGGATAGCATCGGCAGGCTTAATAAGAATCTCGAATCCCTTTCCGGCTGGTAAGTTAGCCCCGGCTTGAACCAGAGCCATTCAGCTTCCACAAGTCATAAAACATCGGTAAAAAAAACTTGCCCGCAATAATCATTTAAGATATGTTGGAATACGGCGGCGGTTAAAACGTAATTTAGTATGAGCGTTTTAAACGGGAGGTAAAATGAAACGGGCAATCTTAACATTGGCTTTAGTATTCTGCTGGGCGGCAGCCGGTTATTCCGACGAGGTGGCGCTGACCATCTATAATGGTAATTTCGGTCTGGTGAAGCAGACCAAATCTTTGGAATTTCAGAAAGGAATTGGCGAGGTCAAATTCGACGATGTCGCCGCCAGGATTGATCCGACATCGGTCCACATCAGTCCGAAATCGACGGGTATTTCGATTCTCGAGCAGAATTATCAATTCGACCTGGTGAGCACCCAGAAGATAATGAGGAAGTTTCTTGGCCAGGAAATCAGCATCCTAACGGAGGGCGGAGATCTGCACAGAGGGGAGTTGCTCTCTTTCGACGGGAAATATGTAATTCTGAGAAAGTCATCGGGCGAGATAACGATAACCAACGCGGAGGAAATAGTAGATTACCGTTTCGGCTCCCTGCCGGAAGGGCTGATTCTAAAGCCAACTCTGGTCTGGCTTGCGGATTCTGATAAGAAACAAAAATCTGATTGCGAGGTCAGCTATCTGACGGATGGTTTGAACTGGCACGCTGAGTACGTGGCGGTGGTGGACAGCGATGATAAGAACCTTGATCTATCGGCTTGGGTATCGATCGATAATCAGAGCGGGGCCACCTATAAGGACGCTTCGTTGAAGCTGGTTGCAGGAGATGTTCACAGGGTGAAGGAAAGGCCGAGAATTCCATCGATGGCTGTAGAAGGTCGTTTCATGGCGAAGGGCGCACCTCAGTTTGAAGAAGAGGCATTTTTCGAATATCACCTCTACACTCTCGCCCGCCCCGCAACCGTAGCCGACAACGAGATCAAGCAGCTATCCCTCTTCCCGGAGACCAGAACACCGGCGAAGAAGGTCTTTACAGTTGAAAGCCAATTCTACGGATGGCGGACGCGGGACGACAAGCTCAAGGTCAAGGTTAATCTCGAATTCACCAATTCCAGGGAGCAGGGGCTGGGGATGCCTTTGCCGAAGGGCAAGCTTCGAGTATATAAGGCCGACAGCAGGGGGGCGCTGCAGTTTATCGGCGAGGATTTAATCGATCATACTCCTAAAGATGAAAAGGTGCGCGTTTTCTTGGGAGAGGCATTCGACATCACCTGCGAGAGAAAGAAAACCGAGGTGGTCGATCTCGGAGACTACCATAAGAGAGAAACCTACGAGATCAAATTGAAGAACCACAAAGACGATGATGTTGTGGTAACTGTAATAGAATCCACGCCCGGCTACCGGGAATGGCATATTCTAAGATCCAACGTGGACTACAAGAAAATCAGCGCTTATAAAGTTGAGTTTCCAGTCAGCGTGGAAGCAAATGGAGAAAATACGTTGACATATACAATTGAGTATTGATTCGGAGGGAAGATGAGGAGAAGTTGGCTTGTTTACGGGCTTTTGTTGGCGGTTATGATATTTTTTATTGCAGGATGTGCCAACAAGTGGAGAACGTCGGGCAAGATCGCCATGGGGCAAAAGAACTGGGAGAAGGCCATAGGTGATTTTCAAAAAGCTCTGGAACAGGATCCCGACGACGGTGAGGCGCATTTTCTTATCGCCAGAGCGTATAAAGAAAGCGGGGATTTTGAATCGATGCTTTCTCATCTTGATGCGGCCGACAGCTTGTGGCCCAAAGGAGAAAAGAAAATAAGAGAACTTCGGGCCGGCACCTGGCAACAGGTCTTTAATTCCGGTCTCAAAAATGCCGATGGCGAGGAATACGAGCAAGCCCGGAACGATTTCGAGCTGGCAATCGCAGTTCTTCCAGAGAGATACGAGGCATACACCAACCTCGGTTTCGTCTGGCAGCGTCTCGATAACAACGATTCGGCTTTCTATTATTATGCGCAAGGATACGAGATGGATCCTGATAATATCAGGATTTTGGAAAACTTCGCCAGCCTCTGTTTTAATATGGAGATGTATGCGAAAGCGGACAGTCTCTATGAGAAAATCCTGTCTCAGGACCCAAATAACGCCGAAGCTATATTGAGACGGGGAGCCATAGCCAGCGAAAACGAAGATTACACGACAGCGGTCGATTATTATACTCGCGCCCTTGACCTTGAGCCCGATAATTGCGATCTCTGGTTTAACCTGGGGATATTGTATTTTCAAGAGATAAAGAACAACGAAGAGGCTGTTAGCGCTTTTTCGCGTGCCAGGGAGCTTTGTCCCGACAATGCCAACCCTCGTATCAATCTAAATGTTGTTTTGCTGACTATGGAGCGTTTCGATGAAGTGATCGTTAACCTGGAAACGTTTACATTGGATTTTCCTGATGAATGTGTCGGCTGGGATCTCTACAGTCAGGCTCTGCTGCGCAAGGGGATGAGAAAACGGGCTCTTGAGGCGAACAATAAATACGAGGAATGCAAGGGCGCAAAACAGTAGATTTATTGACCGATTATCAGAAGGGCAGTCCGCTGGCTTCGTGCCGTGTAGGCGGGCTGCCTTTAATCTTTTTTAAGACGGCGTATTAAGTATGTTTGCCAGAATCGCTTTCCCCGTTCCACATATTGATTATTTCACCTATGCGATACCGGATCACATGAGCGGGCTACTCCGCCCCGGCATGATAGTCAAGGCTCCATTTGGCAATCAATCGGCTGCCGGTGTGGTTTTGGAGATGGTGGAAAAATCGGATGTTCCTTCTGCCGATATCAGGGAGATCATAGGTTTGAGAGATCCAGATCTCTCGATCCCTTCAGAGCTGTTGGACCTGGTGTCGTATACTGCCAGGCATTATGGCACCACTCCGGGGATGGTATTGAAATCGGCTCTTCCCCCCGGCGCATTGCAGAGAAGAAACGTATTTTTCTATCCCGGTTTCGATCAAGAATCGGAAGCATACGACGAAACGATTCTAAAATTTATAAAAAAGATTTCAGACGAACCTGGCAGATGGTCTTTTGGCGATCTGAAGCAATTTGACGGTATAACGCGCAGAACCGTCGATTCTTTGATAAGTAGGGGTATCATATCGGGTTCCCCCTTTAAGACCAGGAGAGATGAAAGCCCCATCGGGAAGGAAAGATGGCTGAAAGCTGCGATCTGTTCGATTCCTGAAAAGATCAAGCTGGGGCCGAAAGCCCGGCAGCTTCTTGAATCACTAATTGAATCGGAAGATGGAATCAGGCTATCGGCGTTGAAGGATATGGGCTTTTCGCCATCGTCAGCCGCAACGCTGCACCATCGTGGCCTGATCGAATACGAATACAAGGATAGAGGAATAGCCGATATAGGCAGTCTGAAATCACTGGTTAGGGAGGAAGTGTTTGAACTGACCCTGTGGCAAAGATCGGCCTTAGGGAAAATAGAGGCCGCCGTTGGCGCGGGATCTCATAAGGGATTTTTGCTTTACGGAGTGACGTCATCCGGCAAGACCCAGGTTTATCTCGAGGCGGCGAAATCTACAATCGAAAACGGGAAATCGGTGCTGGTGCTTGTCCCCGAGATAACCCTGACCCCGCAGATCATCGCCAGATTCGAAAGATTTTTGAAGATCACACCACTCGTCTGGCATTCTCATTTGAGCCCGGTAGAGCGAGTCGGGATGTTCAAGGCGGCTCGCTCGGGCAAAGGCCGACTTATCATTGGCGCCAGATCGGCCATTTTTTGCCCATTGGAAAACCTGGGTTTGATAATTGTGGATGAGGAGCAGGATCACTCTTATAAGCAGGACGATCCCGCCCCGAGATACAATGCCAGGGATCTGGCTTTAAAGAGGGGGCAGATCACAGGAGCGGTTGTGATTCTTGGATCGGCCACGCCCTCGGTGGAATCCTATCATGCTGCTGTTTACGGCCGATTGGATCTTCTTACATTACCCCAACGAGTCGCAGGCCGCGGCAATCCCAGAATAGAAATAATATCGACCGCCGTAAAACCGGAAACCGATGGGGATTCTCGGCCGATCTTCCCCAGGGGATTCTGGCCCATCTCAGAGGCTCTATATACGGAGCTATCCATTAAGATGAAAAGAAACGAACAGGTCATCATATTGCTAAACAGGCGAGGATATTCATCGTCGGTGGTCTGTTTCGAATGCGGCTGGCTTGGAAAGTGCCCTGATTGTGATATCGGCTGGACTTATTATAGAAGCAGGAATAAAGTGATCTGCCATTACTGCGGGATGGAGAAGAGAGGTCCGACTGTATGTCCCACGTGTGGCTCCGCCAGATTGAGCTTTCGGGGGGCTGGCACGGAGCGATTGGAGGAAACTCTGCGGCAGCTCTTCCCGGAGGCGCCGATCAAGAGGCTTGATTCCGACGTGGCATCGAAAAAATGGGAATCGCGAGACATCCTCGATGAGTTCGGGCGCGGGGGATTTAAGATCCTGATAGGAACCCAGATGGTCGCCAAAGGTCATCATTTCCCGGCAGTCGGTTTCGTAGCCATAATCGGAGCGGATATTGGGCTGTCGCTTCCTGACTTCCGCGCCACGGAAAGGGTTCTTCAGTTATTGATTCAAGCTTCGGGCAGGGCCGGCAGGTCGAGCAGAAAATCAGCCCCCGGTCTTGTAATGGTGCAGACCTTCGCGCCCCAGTCGACGATTTTCAAATTTCTGGAGACGCATGATTACATCGGCTTTTTGGAAGGCGAGATAAAGGTCCGGGAAGCAATGGGATACCCTCCCTTTACGAGGCTGATACAGGTTTTTGTCTCATCGACTGATTCATCCAAGGCGTCGCGGGCGGCAAAGCGGATAAGGGATGATATAAAGGATATTTCTGTCGATAAGCACATAGAGATCCTGGGTCCGGCACAATCTTCTATTTTCAAAAGGGGGAAACAGTACCGGTTCCAGCTTCTGTTAAAGATTCCATTGGGGGATGAACCGGATAGCCTCCTGCGAGTTCTTAACGGGGCCGCCAGGCGGGCACGGGGTTTCTCGGTCAAGATCGATGTCGATCCGGTGACCTTCGTATAGAAACTTGACTTGCCGATTCCGTTTGGCTAAATTCGATCCCCTGTTTTGGCGGCTACTAATAATGGTGGAGCAGCAAATGGTAACCATCGATGACGTTAAGAAGAACAAGACCGTTTCTAAACTGATTGAGAAGGCCGATGAGGTCCTGGGAGTCATCGGCTACACCGAGCACGGCCAGAGGCACTCTTCCCTGGCGGCCAATATCGCTTATAACATCATGATACGTCTTGGCAAGGGCGAAAAGCGCGCACAGCTGGCTGCCATCGCTGGCTACATGCATGATATAGGTAATCTGATCAATCGCGATTATCATGCCCAGACCGCCTCCGTCATGGCATTTCATATTCTCAGCGAGATGGGGATGGGCACCGCTGATGTTGCCGACGTTGTCGCCGCTATCGGAAATCATGACGAACGCGACGGCTATCCCATATCGGATGTTTCGGCGGCGGTGATTCTGGCCGATAAATCCGACGTCCACAGATCGAGGGTGCGCAACACGGAAATGCTCAAGGTCGATATCCACGACAGGGTCAACTACGCCGCTGAATCGTCTTTTTTGCGCATCGATGAGGAGAAGAAAATCGCAACGCTTGAGATTATGATCGACACCTCCATTTCCCAGGTTATGGAGTATTTCGAGATATTTCTTTCCCGGATGTTGGTCTGCAAACGTGCCGCTGAGTTTCTGGGTTTGAAATTCGCTCTTGTTATTAACGATAATAAACTGCTATAATTTCGGTGATGAGGAAAACCGAGAGATATGCAGAGGCCGGGGTCGATATTGATTCCGCCGAGAAGGCCAAATCGCGCCTTGCCGAACTGGTCCGGGGGACATTCTCAGAAAATGTTGCAGGAGATTTGGGCGGTTTCGGAGCGGTTTTCTCGCTTAAAGGAATAGGGGGCGCGGACAATTATCTGGTGTCATCGGCTGACGGCGTCGGCACCAAACTTAAAGTGGCCGTCATGGCCTCGCGGCATGATACAGTCGGTCATGATCTCGTGAACCACCTCGTCAACGATATCCTCTGTCTGGGCGCTAAGCCTTTCTTTTTCATGGATTATATAGGCCTGGGGAAGATGGATGAGGATGTCGTCTATGCTCTGGTAAAAGGTTTCTCGAACGGTTGTAAAGAGAACGGATGCGCTCTTCTGGGTGGTGAGACCGCCGAGATGCCGGGTCTTTACGCCGAGAACGATTATGATCTTGCCGGTTTCGTTGTTGGAATAACGAGAAAATCGATGCTGACCGATAAGAAGGATATCAAACCGGGTGATATCCTGGTTGGCTTTTCCTCCAGCGGGCTCCATACCAACGGGTATTCTCTGGCGCGGAAAGCTTTCTTTGAGATTGGCAAGATGACTCTGGATGATGTCATACCCGAGACCGGCACCAGGCTCGGAGATGAGCTATTGACAATTCATCGTTCTTATCTTTCGACAATCTATGCTCTTATGAAAAAGAAACTAATCAAAGCCGTAGCGCATATAACGGGAGGCGGATTCGAAGGGAACATCTCGCGAATCCTGCCATCGGATGTGGATGCTGTTGTCGATACGACGTATTGGAAGCCGCCCGGCGTATTCAGGGCTATCGAGAGGCTTGCCGGTGTGGAGCGGGAAGAGATGTATCGCGTGTTTAATATGGGCATAGGAATAGTCACCATTGTGGAAGAGAAAAACAGGCTGGCATTGAGAAGGATGTTAAAGGCCCCAAATTGTGAAGTCGTACCCGCCGGGTTTATCACCGAAGGCACAGGCAAAGTAAAATTGAAGCTATGACCAGGATCCCTCGTCCTTTAGCATTGATTATAATGGACGGTTTTGGCCTGAACCCCGAAACAAAAGGGAACGCTGTGGCGGCCGCTTCCAAGCCGAACTATGATCGTCTGCTCTCGAAATATCCGCATACGACACTTGTCGCCTCCGGTCTGGAGGTCGGTTTGCCCGAGGGGCAGATGGGTAACTCCGAGGTCGGCCACCTTAATTTCGGCGCCGGGCGAGTGGTCTATCAGGAAGTTACCCGGATAGATAAGGCTATTGCCGATGATTCGTTTTTCAAAAATGACGTTTTATTGGAGCAGATAGAGAAAATCAAGAATCAATCGGGGAAGCTTCATTTAATGGGACTGGCGTCCGACGGCCTGGTGCATTCGTCTCTGGACCATTTATACGGCCTTCTGAGATTGTGCAAGCAGAAGGCAATGAAGAATGTCGTCATCCACGCCTTCTTAGACGGCCGCGATACTTCGCCCACGTCGGGCGCAGGCTATGTTGAAGAGATCATGGCGAAATGCGCGGAAATAGGCATCGGCAGTCTAAGTACCGTAATCGGCCGCTATTTTGCCATGGACCGCGATAACCGCTGGCAGAGGGTAAAAAAGGCTTACGATCTTGTCGTGGCGGGGGCGGGTCTAAGAACATTCCACCCGGTGCAAGCCATAAAAGAATACTATTCCAAGAACACCACCGATGAATTCATGGAGCCGATCTCG
>Ga0114920_10001034_pt1 | contig 12638 bp, 9 predicted proteins | sample ChitaG_FD_88683 | JGI IMG/M metagenome (GOLD analysis project Ga0114920, IMG submission 88683) | Deep subsurface microbial communities from South Pacific Ocean to uncover new lineages of life (NeLLi) - Chile_00310 metaG | ecosystem: Environmental > Aquatic > Marine > Oceanic > Sediment ... | reverse complement strand
TCCAGCTTGCTGAAATAGAATAGTTCCTGAGGGTATATTCTCAACCAGGTCTTTAGTTGTTGTTTTATACACCTTGCCATCCGGATAATGAAGTTCTATCTTATTTAATGTCGCTTTCTTTCCTCCAAACAGACCAAATGCAGGCTCTACATCTCCATCTCCAAAAGTCACAATCTTGGTATTCTCTCCTCCAATTTTGAACCTGGTCTCAATACCAAGCCCTCCTCTCCACCGGCCAGCCCCGGCGGAATCAGGCCAATATTCGTGTTTTAACAATAAATGCGGAGTCTGCTGTTCGAACATCTCATAGTCCTGGTCTAATACTCCTCCAGAAGCATCTATCATACCTATGTGGTCATATCCATCTACTCCACAGGTTGCACCAGAGCCTCCTTTTAATCCCAGGAAGCCTATATCGACATAGCTGTCTCTCTTCCTTGGGTCATAACCACTTGTCAGATAGCACAACAACTGGTTCCATCCTGCAGTGACTCTCTTGGGTATTGCACGAGACAGAGCTCTGATTATTGCATCTGCATTCGGAGGGCACAGATGATTTCCAAAAGTAGTAGCAGCCGGATACTTAGCATTCAGAATTGTGCCCTCTGGAATCAAGATATTCACAGGCCTTACCATACCGTCATTATGAGGCATATCAGGATTGACCATCTGCAGGAAAGTTAAAAGAGTGGCACTTGCGGATGAGGTGTATGTACCATTGACAAAACCATCGGTCTGAGGATCTGTATCTGAATAATCAAAAAATATTTCCTCATCTTCAACAGTGATTTTAACCCTTATTTTGTATTTTGAACCAGGTGTTCTCCCGTCATAATAGACAGTTGACTCTCCTTGATAGACTCCATTCGGTATTGTCCTTATTTCCGCACGCATCATTTTCTCTGTAGAATCGAAAAGATATTCTTTATGAGACTTAAAGACTTCAAGCCCATATTTTTCAACCAGCTTTAAAATCCCTCGCTCACCTACAACACACGAACCTATTTGAGCTCTCATATCCGCAGCAACCATGTCAAAGCGGATGTTTGCAAAGATAAGGTCCCATACATCCTTTCTCAATTTACCATGTTCATAGACTTTAACCGGAGGTATCCGTAGAGTCTCCTGCCACACCTCTGTGGCTTTGGGATTATATCCTCCTGCAACTGGGCCTCCAATATCTGCTTGATGTCCCTTTGCTGCAGCCCATGCTATGAGCTTATTCTCATAAAATATTGGTTTGTAAACAGCCACATCATTGTTCTGATTACCCATGGAGAAGACATCATTATGAAATATGATATCACCAGGATAGATTTCATCACCAAAATACTCGATGATATATTCACACACAGGGCCAAGCGAAAAAGAGAGGATGGGAAGGTTTTCAGTCTGCTCAAGCATTTTCCCTTTTCCATCATATAGTCCTGTAACAAAATCTTTAGCCTCACAGAGGATCGGTGACCTTGTTGTCTTTGTTAAGACAATACTCATTTCTTCAGTTATTGATTTAAACCGGCGCTGTAATACAGAAATCAATATCTTATCTATTTTCATCTTATTAACTGATACTAATCCTTTCTTTAATCTCTTCTTCTTTTTCTTTCAAATACATGGTATAGCTTCCATACCTATCACAGAGGACATTGTATTCCGGTGTAACAAATGTAGTTGTATTAACCTGCTCTATTATTGCCGGCCCTTCAATTTTATTTCCGAACCTGAGCTTATATCCATCATATACAGGGACTTTCTCAAATGCCTTTTTTAGCGGTAAAAAGACTTCCCTCTTCTTTTTCAAGGCCTTTGATGGATCCTCCTGATCACATTCTTCCTCCCTAAATCTTGGCTTGGTTGTTTTCCCAACACTCAGAAGCCGAAGATTGATCAACTCAATCAGTGTTCCCTCTTCCTTCAAAGAGTATCCATACAGCCTATTGTGTTCGGGGTGAAAATTATTGGCTATGGATTCGATATCGCCAGTTTCAAGCTCCTCCTTTGTAATCTTTACATTTACCTCATGGTATTGTTTGACATATCTCATATCCAGAGAATAGATGTGTCGAATTGAGCTCTCTGGAATGTGTTCTGATCTAAGAAGCTCCGTGGCTTCTTTCTCCATTTCAATAAATAGCGACCTGAATTTCTTCACATCCATCTTGTTGAGGAAAGTAGAATAGGTTCTTACAAAGTTATGCTTTAAATCGGACATCAGCATTCCGGCTGCACAGAATATGGAAGATTCCTTTGGGATAATCATAACCGGAATCTCAAGCTCCAGAGCAATCATACATGCATGTACAGGTCCTGCACCACCTGCAACCACCAGAGGAAATTCTCTCGGGTCATGGCCTCGCTTTACACTCACTTCGCGCACTCCAGATGCCATATTGACATTTATTACACTATACATTCCCGAAGCCGCCTCAACCACATCTATGCCTAAAGGATCTGCAATTTTTTCTTTTATGGTTTTTACTGCCTGGTCATAATTCAACGGGATTTTCCCTCCCGCAAAGAAATCTTTATCCAGATAACCCAGTATCAGATCTGCGTCTGTACAGGTTGGCAACACGCCTCCAAGGTCATAACATGCAGGTCCAGGTTTTGACCCGGCACTCTGCGGTCCCATCCGTAAAAGCCCACCCTCATCAACCCAACCTATACTGCCTCCTCCGGCTCCAATAGTTACTATTCCCAACATAGGAAGAGCTAATCTCAGTCGATTGATTTCTCCTTCTGTAGTCACAAGCGGCGTTTTTTCCTTGATGAGAGCGGCATCAAAACTCGTTCCTCCCATATCAATGGTTATACAATCATCATAACCCTGAATAGAAGTATACTCAATTCCAGCCACTGGTCCGGCTGCAGGCCCTGACAGAAGGGTTACCGCCGCATTATTCATTGCAATTTGCGGTGATACAACACCTCCATTGGACTGCATGATGAGTAAGATCCCTTCAAACCCTATATCTTTTAGTTTTTTTGTGAGACTTGTCAGATAGTTTCTCAATATGGGGCCAACATAAGAGTTAAGTACAGTAGTAGATATCCGGTCATAAAATCTGATACTCGGTAAAAATACAGATGAAATCGTCAGGTAAGCATCAGGAAATTCTTCCTGAATGACCTTCGCAGCTATGGTTTCGTGATCATTATTGGCAAAAGAATTCATAAAACAGATTGCAATGGCTTCAACGCCCTCTTTTCTGAATAAATCAGCAGCATCTAAAACATCTGTTTTTTTGAGTTCAGTCACAATGTCTCCCTTATAATCAAGCCGCTCTTCTACAGGATATCTAAGGTATCTTGGAACTAGCGGCTCTACATTGGTGTATCTATTATTATACTGTTCCTCCCTTATTCCCCTTCTCATTTCCAGCGCATCTCTTAAGCCTTTTGTAGTTAAAAGTCCTGTCTTAGCTCCTTTTCGAGTAAGCACTGCATTTGTAGTCACTGTAGTTCCGTGGACAATGGTCTGAACTTTTTTAATAAAATCTCTTAAGGAGATATTTTTGGCCTTTGCCATCTCTGCAAGGCCATTCATCAATCCAACAGAGGGATCTACCTGTGTAGATAAAACCTTATAGATCTCCGAGCTTCCATCCTCAGAGGTTAGTAAAAAATCTGTAAATGTCCCCCCAACATCTATTCCTATTTTATATTCCATAGCTATAACAAAGTTAGACTGTTTTTTCATAGTCTGACCGGTTCTTTGAACTCGCCGAAAACCTCCTTGAAAACTTTAGTTATTTCACCTAAAGTGGCATAGCTCTTCACAGCATTCAAAATAAAAGGCATCACATTTTCACTCGTCTGAGCCGCTTTTTTTAATCTAAACAATGTTTCTTTCACATCACTGTTATTTCTTAAAGCTCTTATCTCTTTAAGCTTTTTCTTTTGCTCTTCAGCAACTTCAGGATTAAATGGATGTAATTCTATGTCTGCCTTTTCTTCTTCCATCACATATTTATTCACACCAATTTTAGTGATTTCTCCAGATTGAATCTTTATTTCTCTCATATAAGCCTGCCGGCTCACTTCTTTTTGGATATAGCCTGTTTCAACTGCTTTGATCATACCGCCCATCTCTTCAACCTCTTTCATGCACTCGACTATCTTTTCCTCCATCTTATCTGTTAGCCACTCAATGTAATAAGAGCCTCCCAGAGGATCGACTGTATCCTTGAGTCCCATTTCATCTGCAAGGATCTGCATAGTCCTTAAGCTGATTAGTGCGGCTTTCTTTGAAGGAATCGTATAAGCCTCATCATAAGAACAAAGGGCCATGGTTTGGGTCCCTGATAAGGCAGAAATCAATGCATAATAAGCACCGCGCACGATGTTGTTTTCAGGCTGCTGGATAGTCAAACCGCCTCCACCTCCACCGGCAATCATCCTTAAGATCATAGAACGGGGATTCTTAGCTCCGAAACGCTCCTTTATGATTTTTGCCCAAAGCTTTCTTCCCGCTCTGAATTTCGCGACCTGCTCCCACAAGTTACCATAAATGTCAAAGTTGAATGCAATCCTTCCAGCAAAATCATCGATGTTAAGGCCACGGTTTAGTACTTCCTGGATATAAGTTATGGCAATCTCAAATGCATAAGCTATCTCTTGAACCGGAGTCGCACCAGATTCTCTGATATGGTACCCGCATACGCTGAAAGGGTTGAATTTGGGAACATTCATTGAACAGAAGTCAACCATATCGCCTATCAACCGGATTGAAGGTTTAACCGGAAAAATCCAGGTTCCTCTCCCTATATATTCTTTCAAAATATCATTCTGTGTCGTGCCTCTTATCTGATCCCAAGGTATAGCCTGCTTCTCAGCTACAACAAGATACATCGCCAACATTACAGAGGCTACAGGGTTAATGGTTAAAGAAGTGCTGATTTTATCGATGGAGATATCAGCAAAAGCTTCTTCCAAATCTTTAAGAGTGTCAATAGCCATTCCTACCCTGCCTACCTCTTCTTCTGCAAAAGGATCATCAGAATCCAAGCCCAACTGCGTCGGCAGATCAAAAGCCACATTGAGTGCTGTCTGCCCTTGTTTCAAAAGCCATTTAAACCTCTGATTTGTTTCTTTGGCGGTCCCAAATCCTGAATACTGGCGCATGGTCCACGGGCGTTTGCGGTACATCAGGGGATGAATCCCTCTCGTGAATGGATATTCACCTGGTTGCCCTATCTCCTTCTCGTAGACTAGACCTTTAATGTCTTCAGGACCAAAGACAGGTTTTACTTTAATCCCGGATTCAAGAACAACCTCGCTAAGCTCTTCTGATTTGGATTTTTTCATCTTGCTCTTAGACCCTCTCTTTGATGAACTTTACAATCTCATCAAGTCTTGCGCCAACAGGAAAGACACAAGATACACCTAAGTCTTTTAGAGTCTTGATATCCCTTTGTGGAATATTCCCGCCGACCAAGACTAATTTATTAGTGATACCCTCCTCTTTCAGCCGTCCCATCAACTTCTTGCTCAGAGGAACATGAGCACCAGAGTAAATGGACAGTCCAATTACATCAACATCTTCCTCTAAAGCAGTTTTTACTATTTCATCGATTGTTCTGTGAAGGCCAGTATAGATGACCTCCATGCCTGCATCTTTCAGGGCATGAACAACCACCTTTGCTCCTGTATCATGGCCATCAAGCCCTGGTTTGGCTATCACTACTCTAATTCTTTTTTTTTCTAAGGACTCGTTCATATTCACTCCTCAGGAAGAGAATAAGGGGAACGTCCCTTTTAATCTTCAATATTTCCCGTCAATGATCTCTGTTAAAATCCCATGGGTAGCCGCAGGATGAATAAAGGCAAAATTTCTTTTATACTCGGCAAACCATCTGGGTTTTTGATCTATCAACTTTACCTTATTTCTCTTCAGCAACTCTAGAGACTCCCCGCAATTATCCACGTTGTAGCTTATGAGCATCACGCCTTCGCCTGCACGTCTGATAAATCTCGCTACTTCCCCTGTGCCATCAAAATCTTCCATAACTTCAATTGCTGTTGGCCCTACCATAAACCCGGTAACTCTGATCTTCTCCGGCTCATCAACATAGCGGTAGGCTACTTCCCAGCCAAAAGCATCGACATAGTCCTTTTCCGCTTTCTTCACATCATTAACCGCAATACAGATATGATCCACATAATTTGTCTTTAATTTTTCAGGCATCTTATATCCTCCTTTTCTGTGATAGAAATGACCCCAACGATTATTGACCCCGTGCTATATCCTGGAGAAGTACGGGGTATTGTCAGTTTCGGGAGAGCCGGGAGGGAGCTTAAAAAGAATGGCGCCCTCCACTGGACACGCCTCAAAACATTCCCCACACTGCTGGCAGAGGTCAAGAACAATCGCCGCCTTACCTTTATGAAATCCGATGATGTCCGGCGGGCATGCTCTTGCGCAGGCTCCGCACCCGTTGCACCTGTAAGCATCGATCCAAGGATACAGTCCCATATGACTGGACCCAGAATGGGGATAAACACTCATTTTTGTACCCGGTATTTTTGGACGAGCACTTGAAATTTCTGATAATATCATTAATTTCTCCTTTTCTTTATCATATTGTCCATCATATGATCAGCTATTCAGAATCTCATTCCCAAGCGGTAACCGTCCTGGATGGCATCAATACCTCGCCTCACCCATACACAATCACCAATCATAGAAACATCACCCTTGAAAGAGCCGTAGCCTAGCTCTTTGTTGGGAACAAGCCTAGCAAGGATCACAGTGTCAGCAAGAACTATCTGGTTTTTGAACTGTTGTTTCTCCTTTGTCTTCCGGTTTACAATGACCCAGTCCGCCACAACGCCGCTATCAGTAATTTCCTTGGCCTGCCCATAGGTTAGCTGCTGAACCTTTGCTTGTCTGAGCCTGAGCCTGTACCTCCAGATGTATGAGGGATTCACATCCCAACCGAACCGCGGGGCTGGATCAATCAAAGCCAGGCTGGAATCCTTTACCACTTCTTTTTCTTGTTTATCGATTACAAAGAGGGCAAGCGATATTGCAGCACCAGATCCTCCAAGGATAACCACATTCCTCCCCAGTTTCGCTTTACCTGTGAACACATCGAACATACTTACTACATTTGTTTTATCTGCTCCAGGAATATCTGGGACTTCAGGTATAGCTCCAGTAGCAATTACAAGTGAATCAGGCCTTTCTTTTTCAAGAAGTTCCTTGGTCACTGGCGTGTTAAGAACAAACTTTGACCCGACTTTATCGCACTGAGCCTTCACATGGTTAACCCACCTCATAAACTCCTGGTCATCCCAGTATTTACCGGAATCTTCATCCCAGGGATTTCGGGAAGCATAATACCACTGCCCTCCAATGTTTCCGCTTTTTTCGTATATAGTTACATCATGGCCCTTTTCAGCAGCAATACGTGCTGCCTGAAGACCGGCAATGCCTGCCCCGGCAATTATTATCTTTCGCTTATCCTCTGCCTTGGGAAAGCTGTAAAAACCCCATTCGCGCTCGCCCTCATGACCGCAGGAGGGCCTAACCGTACAGGTAACCGGAGCATCGCGGAAAAGCCGGGCCAGACACACCTGGCAAGCTATACATGGAATGATATCCTCCTGCTTGTCCCACATAATTTTATTGGGAAGTGCCGGGTCTGCTATCTGCGGACGGCACATCTCCCATATATCTAACTTGCCTTCAGCAATAGCCTTCTCAGGAATCTCGGGAACGAAGAGCCTGTACGCCATGCTGACTGGTATCTTAACAGCTTTTTTTATTCTTTCAGCCACATAAAGCCATTTGCCCATAGGAACATCCCTGGAGATGACCGAACCCAAAGATTCCTGCCAACCAACGGTAACACTTATGTAATCGCAACCAGCCTCCTCTGCTATTTTAATAGACTCCAAGCTTTCTTCTTCTGTGTTTCCCTCTATTTCATCCAACATCTCCCAGCTACAGAGGCGAATCCCGATTGCAATATCTGGACCAACTTCTTTACGAATTCCCTCGATAATTTTCCTCATAAATGTGCATCTTCCCTTGATGTCGCCGCCGTACTCGTCACTCCGCCAATTGGTATACTTAGAAATAAAGTTAGAAATAAGGTAGCCCACTATACCGGAGATCTCGACTATATCGTAACCTGCTTCAACAGCCCTCCGGGCGCCGTCAATGTGTTCTTGAATACATTCTTCAACCTCGGGTATGCTCATTTTCCTCTGCGGGCGGAACCGGCGCAGCCTTTGCCGGATCGCTGAAGGCCCGACTGTATAAGGAAGATTGATTCCACCAACCCGTCCGCAGTGCATCAATTGAAGACAGGCCAGTGAGTCGCCCTTATGGATTACATCAGCCATTTTCTTCAAACCAGGGATAAACTTGTCAGCCCAGATTCCCATCATGCCCACATACCCCTGGCCTTCACCTCTCGGGTCAGTGTAGGCCCCTTGAGTCGTCACGATTCCCGAACCTCCCCGAGCATGTGCTTCTATATAGGCAAGTTCCTTCTCTGAAATAAAGCCATCGCTATAATTGTAGTTTGTCTCAGTAGAGGCATACTTGATTCGATTTTTTGCCCACAGCTTCCCTATCTGAATCGGGCTAAAGATATTCGGGTATTTCTTTTCTCCAGGTAACATACATATTCTCCTTTCTAATAATAAGTAAACAGTAATGAGAAAGAAGAAAAATTATACTATAAATACTTTTTACTCCTGACTCTTGACTCTTTACTTAAGGTTCTTCTCCCAATTAGTTGATGCAAAGGGTTCGAGGATTCAAGGGTTCAAGGATTCAAGTGTTTTTTTTGTAGCGATTTAGTAACTGCTTTGAGCATCCTCTCAACCTCTCCTATTCCCTCCTGTGCAAACTTTTAATTTTTTGTAATTCTTAAGCATTTCACTCGAATCCCTGATCCCTTGACCCCTTAAATCCTTATGATCCTATCAACTCTTTTTGAGATGATCTTTACTTAATAGGTTTTGAGCATTTGAACCTAATTATTCTGCCCATGAATGATTATATTAAAAAATATTTAATTTTCAAGGCAGAAAAAAGCGGAAAGAAATTGAGATGCCTATATTGAGTTTTTTTTTGTTTTTCAGAAATGCTATAATCTTAAACGTGAAAAAAACCTTTTCAGCCCAAAAAGCCAAATTTCTATCATTTGTGCTTAAGCGGTCAATTTTAAAGGAGGAATAACCTTGAGGCCCCAAGTCGTACTCAGCGTAGAACAGGCTCTAACTATGACCTACGCAACACTGCGGTTTGTACACCTTGGCTGGCGTGTTATCAAGGTTGAGCCGACACCTGTCCCAGGGCGAAAATCCAAGGGCGATCCCAACCGTTACATTGGCCGACCAGTAGCCGGCGATGATCGGCACAGCTACTTCGTGGCTCCTAATGTGGGCAAAGAAACCATTGCCATCGACCTTAAACAGGCGGACGGACAGGCGCTTCTAAAACGCCTTATCAAAGAGCTCCAGACAGATGTGTTTTGCACCAATACCATGCCTGCACGCCACAAACGGCTCGGCATAGACTATGAAAACTTAAGCCAGGAGAAGGAAGATCTTATCTGGTGCTGTATCTCCGCCATGGGATTAGCGCATCCCGATGTTCCGGGATATGACCCTGTCATACAGGCGCTGTGCGGATATATGGATCTCACCGGACATCCCGATGGCCCGCCGCTTCAGTGCGGACCGCCTTTAGTGGACCTTAAAGCAGGGGACGAGGCTTTTGTCCAGATCATCCTGGCCTTGATGGAGCGAAACGAAACTGGTAGGGGAAAGCAAATCGACATATCCATGGCTCGGGCAGCTGTTTCATGGTTACACACCTTCCTCCCTATGCTGGATATGGACAGTCCTCCCTCAGAGCTGAAACGATCGGGCAATGAACACCGTCAGTTCATTCCTGTTAATGCTTACAAAACCAAAGATGGCTTCATTTATATGGCCATAGGAAGCGATGCACAGTGGAGTCGGATCGTCAAGAAACCCATGTTCGCCTCCCTTGATCAGAAGCGCTTCTCTACTAACGAAGGGCGTCGAAAGGACAAATCAGAACTCCACTCCGCCATGGAAGCAATCACCAGGAAATTCCCATCTGTCGAGGTCTCTGAGTTGCTGGCCAGTGCCGCAATACCCTATTCCCTAATCACTCCTATAGAAGAAGTAGCTGACCTTCCTTTTATATCATCCTTTGCCCTGAAAACGACTGCTCCTGATGGCCGCATCGTGCGGCTGCCTCCTCCTGCAGTAAATACCGATCATCTTGAACAAATCAACAGAACTCTTCCCTTTGCTCCAGCCTACGGTGAGCAGACCGATGCTCTCCTTATTGAGATAGGACTGTCCTCTTCAGAGATTGTTTCTCTCAGAGAACAGGGAGTAGTGGCGTGAGAGGTTTTGATTACTTCAAACCTCGATCACTGAATGAAGTTTGGGAGCTAAAAGAAAAGACACCAGATGCCCGATTCATATCAGGCGGGACAGACCTCATGGTACAGATTAAGAATCAAGAGCTTTGTCTGGAAGCACTGGTTTCTCTCCGGTCCATCCCCGAACTTTCCGGAGTGGAGGTGGGTGAAGTCACCAGAATCGGTGCCCTGACCACTATCAGCGATATAATCCAGCATCCATCACTGCGGCACAAGTATCCTGTGCTTGTGGAAGCGGCCAAGAGTCTTGGCAGTGTTCAGATCCGCAATGTCGCCACAATCGGAGGAAACCTCTGCAACTGCTCCCCATGCGCTGATATGGCCATCCCGCTGCTTGTTTTGGAGGCAAAAGTTCGCCTCAAAAGCACCAAGACAAGCAGGGAGATTCCACTCAATGAATTCTTTCTGGGCCTTGGTAAGTCTTGCCTCGCTCCCGATGAAATCTTGACAGATATTCTTTTAGAGTCTACCAAGTTAAACGCAAAAGCGATATTCCTGAAGAAGGGTCGAGTGAAAATGGACTTGGCCGTAGTTAGTGTCGCTTTGCTCCTGGAGACAGAAGGAGAAAGATGCTGCAAGGTACGCCTTGCTGTTGGATCTGTTGCCTCGGTGCCACTGCGTCTTCTGAAAGTGGAGGCATTGCTCGAAGGTGCTGTTATATCTAAGGAACTAATGGCCCAAGTTCAACAACTGGCAGCAGACAGCATATCTCCCATTACCGATGTCCGCGCTACCAAGGAATACCGCCGGCAGATTGTTAGTGTGTTGGTGAGGCGTGCTTTTGAGAAGGTTCTGGGATAGAGTCAAGCATGAAGACAGAAATTTCTTTCTTTCTCAATGGTTCAGAAGTAGCTGTGTCGGTCGAGGGGCATTCTCGTCTTATTGACATCCTTCGAGGACCTCTGGGACAGACCGGAACCAAGGAGGGCTGTGGCGAAGGGGAGTGTGGAGCCTGCACGGTCATTGTCGACGGCAGGGCCATCAATTCCTGCCTTTATCCGGCCTTAGAGGCCGAAGGAAAGAACATTACAACCATTGAGGGTCTCCAGGATCTAAAAAACAAGCTTTCTGCCATCCAGCAAGCATTTGTGGATTGCGGAGCTATCCAATGCGGATTTTGCACCCCGGGAATGATCATATCAGCAAAAGCCTTGCTCGATTCCAATCCAAATCCTTCAGATGAGGAAATCCGCGATGCTTTACTGGGCAATCTCTGCCGCTGCACAGGTTATGTACAGATTGTTGAAGCGGTTAAACAGGCGGCAATCAAACTAAAGGATACCTCATGACAGATTTCCGTTACATCGGTAAACAAGCTTCCAGGCCGGACACACCAGACAAGGCTGCAGGAAAAGCGCATTACATCCATGACCTTCAGCGCCCTGGCATGCTGTACGGAAAGATAAAGTTCAGCAACTACCCTCATGCAAGGATAAAGCACATCGACACCTCCAAGGCCGAGCGCCTTGCTGGCGTCAAGGGAGTGATTACTGCAGCTAACACTCCTGAAATCCGCTTCGGCTTCCTTCGAGACAACTTCACTCTAAAGAAAGACAAGGTACGCCAGTATAGAGACGAGATTGCGGCAGTTGCTGCTATCGATCCAGATATTGCTGCGGAGGCAGTGGATTTGATAGAGGTGGAGTACGAACCTTTGCCTAGCGTTTTCTGCCCACATGAGGCAATGAAAAAAGGTGCGCCTCTCGTTCATGAGACTGATTCACAGGGACGCCCCAAAACTGACAACCGGCTCCCCTTGCGGTTCCATCACGAGTCCGGTGATATAAAAGCCGGAAAGCGTAAGTCCAATTATCTGGCTGAAGGAGAGTACTCAACTCCCCTGGTCCAACAATGCTGCATGGGGACGGCAGGATGCATCGCCGAGTTCGATATGAACAATAATCTTACCCTCTGGGCTAAGACCCAGATCCCTTTTCTGGCACAGCGTGACTTCAATCGAGCGCTTTCTGAAATGGGGCTGCACGGCAAGAATACCCGGATCATTGTGCCTACTCTTGGTGGTGCATTTGGGTCTGGCATAGACACTCACGCCTACGAATACATCGCCATTCTTCTGGCTTTTCAGACGGGGCGGCCGGTGAAGATCTTGTATACCAGAGACGAGGAGTTCACCAACCTTTCACCCAGACAATCAACTAACACTAAAATCATCCAGGGTTGTGACCATAACGGCAAGCT
>Ga0114920_10001033_pt1 | contig 12640 bp, 9 predicted proteins | sample ChitaG_FD_88683 | JGI IMG/M metagenome (GOLD analysis project Ga0114920, IMG submission 88683) | Deep subsurface microbial communities from South Pacific Ocean to uncover new lineages of life (NeLLi) - Chile_00310 metaG | ecosystem: Environmental > Aquatic > Marine > Oceanic > Sediment ... | reverse complement strand
GTGCTGCGGGGCGATATCATACTGCCCTTCCAAATCAGCGATGGTGCGGGACACTTTGAGGATGCGGTCATAAGCGCGGGCGGAAAGGCCGAGTTTGGTGATTGCGCGTCGGAGCAGGTCGGTGGATTCCTGGTCGACTACGCAATACCGGCGGATGTCGCGGGATTCCATGTGCGCATTGCAGAACATCCGTGGTTCGTTCTTGAAGCGTTCCAACTGCACCGCGCGGGCAGCATTCACCCGCTGGCGAATCGCCGCCGAGGGCTCGCCCTGGTGCTTGGAGGTGAGTTCTTTGAATTTCACCGCCGGGACTTCGATATGGATGTCGATGCGGTCCAGAAGCGGGCCGGAAATCCTGGTCATGTACTTCTGGATTTGTTGCCCGCTACATTTACATTGATGATCGGGCGAGCCGAAAAACCCGCAGGGACAGGGATTCATTGCCCCGGCCAGCATAAAGCGCGCGGGATAGGTAAGCGAGGTCATGGCGCGGGAGATAGTAACCACGCCGTCCTCCATCGGTTGGCGCAACACCTCAAGCACGTCTCTGCGAAATTCCGGCATCTCATCGAGGAACAAAACGCCGTTGTGGGCGAGCGAGACCTCCCCCGGCCGCGGAATGCGCCCCCCACCGATAAGGCCGGCGTCGGAGATTGTATGATGCGGCGGGCGAAATGGCCGTATGGCAACCAGGGCCATATCCGGCGGCAACCTTCCGGCCACCGAGTGGATCTTGGTCGTTTCCAGGGCCTCTTCCAGGGTCAAATTGGGCAGGATGGTCGGCAACCGGCGGGCCAGCATGGTCTTGCCTGATCCGGGCGGCCCGATCAGCAGAATATTGTGTCCCCCGGCCGCGGCGACCTCCAAAGACCGCTTGGCGTTCTGCTGGCCTTTGACGTCAGTGAAATCCACGTGATACTCACGCGCCAGATCAAACATCTCGTCAACGTCAATCTTGAACGGTTCAATCGTATCGCCTTTTTCAAGGAAGTCCACGGCCTCACGCAATGATTTCACCGGATAGACGTCCAACCCCTGAGCCATCGCCGCTTCCCTGGCGTTCTGCACAGGGACCAACAAACCCTTTTTTTTCTCTTTCAGCGCGCACAAGGCCATGGGCAAGACGCCATTAATCGGTTTCGACGAGCCATCGAGAGAGAGTTCGCCCAGCATCACATAATCGGAAAAGTCATCGCGCAAAACCTGCCCGGTGGCCGCCAGAATTCCCACGGCGATGGGCAGATCAAAAGCGGAGCCCTCTTTGCGGATGTCCGCCGGGGCGAGGTTGATGGTGACCTTCTTGTTGGGAAACATGAAATCCGAGTTCTTAATCGCCGATTGCACACGTTCTTTTGACTCTTTCACGGCGCCCTCGGGCAGCCCGACAGTCGCAAATGAGGGCAGCATCGGCGTGATATCGGCCTCAACCTCGACGACATACGCGTCAATTCCCAGAACCGCTGAAGAAAGTACTTTGGCCAGCATGGTCTTAACGCACCGAATCGCCTGCCCCGAACGTCGACAATGATTCCAACAGGTAACGCCTCGGGTGAAATAAAGCACAATCCGAAGCGGTGGGCAATCATTTATCAGAAGATTTTCTGAGAATCCACAAAGTTAGTCGCAGCGCCAACGGCAGAACCTACTTATTGAAAAGTGGTCTTAGCGTCCGCACCGCAATGGGAATTACGATTAGCTGGATGATGATTCCAGGTAACCCGGCGACAAACGCCACGGTGAGAAAACCCTTAACCGAATAAGGGAGACCGAAAAGTGGGGCGAGAAAAACCATCGAAAAGCCGAAAGCCAGGCGGCCGGCGCCAATCGCAATGATTAAGGCCAAGATCAACGGTAGCTTCAAGTTACGATAAAGCAGGGCCAGCACGACACCGTAAAACGGCAGTTCGACGGCCATCATCGGCACCGCGTACGGCGGGGGCATGCCGATTAAGAGAAAACTCAGCACCGGGGCCAGCGCACCGACGATAACCGCGGGGAGCCAGCCCAAAAACGCTCCGGCCAAGAGGACGGGGATGTGCATTGGCGAGAATATCCTCCCGGCCAACTGTGTCCAGTGGAAGGCCATCGGAAAAACGACAGCGATGGCTAAGAAAAACGAGGTCGTTACCAGGCCTCTGGTGGAGGTGAGTGAATATTTTGCGCCGTTCATCTATTTTCCCCTAAGATGTCGGGTTTCTGCGCCCGCCTGCGGCGGACTGCGGAACCCGACATGCAGCCCACGATGTCACGACCGGGCAGATGGGGAGAGGCTGCCGCGCACAAATCTGCCGCGCACAAGCTCTAACCTGCGACCCCGACATACGTTGATCTTCATGGTTGAGAAAACGGATCAGGGTGTCAAGAGGTTAGCCGGCGTTCTTGTAACCCCAGCGGAGTGCGCGGTCGGCGTCATAAAAGCGCTGGTGGTTGGTCGGCGCGCCCAGAATGATTGTGGTGATATCATGCCCCTGGCTGTCTTCCGCCCGCGTAACCAGACACCAGCCCGAGTCCAGGATATATCCGGTCTTCCCCCCGGCGATCCTATGCCCCGAAAAGATCAAGCGGTTGGAATTGGTGGCGCGGTGAAGGCGCTTTTTGTTCAGCGAGCGATAGCGGTAGCGCTTTGTGGTCGTGATTTCGCGAATCAAATCATAGGCAAGCGCGGCATCCAGAAGTAAAGCGCAATCGTACGCCGTGGAGACGTTGTTCGCCGACAAACCGGTGACATCCTCGAAATGCGTGTCGTCCATCGACAGAGATTCTGCCCTCTGGTTCATCAGCCGGACGAACTCCTCTTTTTTCTGGCCACTGGCCCGAGCCAACACCCGCGCGGCACGGTTGTCCGACGACATCAAAGCAGCGTACAATAAATCAAGCGCGACAAACGTCTCCCCACGGCGCAAGGAGGACCTGGCCGAATTGCGGGCGTCCTCGCGGGTGATGGTGACCGGCCGCGTTAAGTCGGGATCGCCATCGAGATACACCATTGCCGTCATGAGTTTGGTCAATGACGCAATCGACCGCCGCGCACGTTCCCGCTTCGCATAGAGAATGGTCCCTGTTCGATTATCGACGACCAAGGCCGCCGGGCAACGCAAGGATGGACGTCGGCGCTTCTTGCTGGCGACTTCCTGGTAAACCGTTGAATACAGCAAGGGCGGCGGTTGCGGCTCCGGAGCGTCGCCCATGGCGGCGGTGGTATCGGCAGACAATCCTGGCCCGGGCGCGCCATCGGCAAAATCAGAGCGGGTATGAAAAAATGCCGCAATTAAGGCCGTCACCAAGACCGCCAGATACCCGACTTTGAGAAAGTCCCCCCTGCCCATGACAATATCCTATATCGGCCGCCGTGGCCTGACAATAGAAAACCGGTCAGATCTGCAATAACTCCAGCATGCGCCCGGCGTCTTTGACCGCTCTCCCCTGGTAGCAGTTATTGAAAAAGAGGAACACTTTTTTTGTCTTTTTTCTCATCTCTTCAATGCGGGCGATCCACTCCCGGAGTTGATCGTCGGCATACGAATAATTGTACCGTTCGCTGCCCCCACCCCACCATTTTTCGGCATTGCGGCCGTGAAAGCGCACGTACCCGATGTCGGTCGTTGTCTGTGTCCCGGGAAACAGCATCCCCGGCAACTGCGGTTCGTCCACGCAAGTATATCCGATTCCGGCTTCTCTCAGGGTGGCGAAGACGTCCTCCCGCACCCAGGAGCTGTGCCTGAATTCCACGAAAAGGGGCACCTCCCTGAACAGGTCGGCGCCTGAGCGAACATACTCCAGCCCCGAGGGCGAGCACTTAAACGACCAGGGGAACTGCGCCAGGATGCCCTTGAGTTTGCCGCTGTGCGCAAGCGGTTCCAGGGATTCGTTTAGCTGTTGCGCCGCCTCGACATGATCGCGACGGTCGTGGGTGAAACTGCGGTGGGCCTTGACCACGAATTCAAAGCCCGGCGGCGTCTTCTTTTCCAGCTGATAAAAGACCGCGGCATGGGGGATGCGATAATACGTCGAATTGATTTCCACGGTGTTGAAATGCTTGACGTAATAATCCAGCATCTTGCCTTTCTGGATGTCCTGGGGGTAAAAGGAACCCACCCAATCGGCAAACGAGTACCCGGAAGTGCCGACGCGTATTTCGGCGCGTGTCGTCTTCATATCCGCTGTCATTTTCTCTTCAGTTGTTCTTGCCGGCACACCAGCTTGCACCGGGGGCACACCCACTTGCGCTTCTTGTGGAACGTACGTTTTTGCTCGACCATTTTGATCCGGCAGCGCGGGCAAATCATTCCGTCCCCCGGCACAACAAGACGAGGCCAAAAAGTCCCTGAGAGAATATGAAGAATCAACCCGTTGACGAGCATTATAAGCCGTACAGCGGGGAATACTTCTCCTTCAGGTATTTCATCATCGGCTCATGGCTCAGCGGCTTGCCGGTGACCACTTCGACCAGCCGCGAAGCACGGTATCGTTTCCCCTGCCGGTGGATCTTTTCTCTCATCCAGTTGTTCAAGGGGGTGAACTCCCCGCGGGCAAACATCGCCTGCAGGTCCCCGAGCTCTGCGGCAGCTTTAGCGAAAAACTGTGCGGCGTAAAGGTTGCCCAAGGTATAAGTCGGGAAATACCCGATCAATCCTGCACTCCAGTGCACGTCCTGGAAACACCCTCGGGCATCATCGGGCGGCGTAATGCCGAAGTATTCTTTGAATTTCTCGTTCCAGACGCCCGAGATGTCCTCCACGGTCAAATCGCCGGAGAAGAACGCGCGTTCGATTTCGAAGCGCAGCATGATGTGCAGGTTATAGGTAACCTCATCGGCCTCGATGCGGATAAAAGACGGGCGCACGTCGTTAACCGCAAAGTAAAACTCATCCACTTTGACGTTTGCTAATGCCTTGGGGAAAAAATACCGGGCAATCGGCAGGAAATTCTCCCAAAACAGGTGACTGCGGCCGACCATGTTTTCCCACATGCGCGACTGAGACTCGTGAATCCCCAGTGAGACATACTCACCCATCGGGGTGCCGAAGTGCTCGGCGGGCAGCCCCTGGTCGTAGATCCCGTGACCCGTTTCGTGGAGAATGCCAAAAAACGCCTTGGCGAAATTGTTCGGGTCGTAGTGCGTGGTGATACGGGTATCTCCCGGGCCGAAGCCGGTGCAGAACGGATGAGTGGTCACGTCCAGCCGGCCCGCCGAATAGTCAAAACCGATGGCTGTCGAGGCCAGTTCACCAAACATCTCCTGCCGTTCAGTCGGATAGCTGCGGGTCAGAATTGAGGTGTTCGGCTGCTTACCCGAATCGATGATGGCCCGGACAAATTCCACCAACTCGGGGCGGAAGCGATCGAAGAGCGCGGAGAGTCCGGCAATTGTGGCCCCCGGTTCATAATCCTCAAGCAGCGCATCGTAGCGATCGGCCTCATAGCCCCAGGCGTCGGCCTGCTCCTGGCGTAGGGAGATGATCTGCTTCAAAAGCGGCAAAAACTCGGCGAACTCAGCCGAGTAACGGCCCTTGGTCCATACACCCTGGGCCAGCGAAGTGATCCGGGCCAGCTCCTCAACCAGCCGCCGGGGAACCTTGGTCGCCCGGTCATAGTCCCGGCGGAACTCACGCACATTTACCGCGCTGACCGAATCAGGGTCAGCCACCGCCTCGCTGCCCTCCAACTGAGAGAGCAGATCGTTAATTTGCGGTGCCGTGAGTTTTTCATGGATCAGCCCGGCCAAAAGGCCGGTCATGTCCGAGCGCTGCTTTGCGCCCTGTTGCGGCATGTAGGTCCGCTCATCCCATTCCACCAGTGACTGGCAGGCCTGCAGGTTCGCAATCTCCCGGCCACGAGTGTAAAGCTGGTCACGTGCTTTTTGCAGTTTTTCGTCCATTGTGTATTGCTCCATCTTTAATCAGAAGAATTATCACATCCGTCAGTTCTCTGTCCGCCGAACAGGATAACAGTTTCTCCGGGGGGTGGACAATGCGTTTTTCCAATTACTCCGAGAGGCAAGGATGATAGAACCGTGATCTCTTATGCGACTATTGTAGAGTGAACAACACAGCAAAACGGTGCGTGTTGCCCAGGTCGCTACGGTAAGGCACAAACGCGTAATCGACTTGGACGTAGTCGATGCCGATGCCAAAGCCCACCGCCCACGACCGTGTGTCGTACCCGAAAGCACAGCCCGCACGGAGGGCAAGATACGCCTCGGCGATCGCCGCGGGGCCGCCTTCCACCGGGAGATTAAACACATACTCCCCCCCGAGATGGACTTTCGCCGGCTCGTCGTTAGGCGAGACCAGTTCCCCGCGCATGGTCCAATCGGAGGTCGAATATGCGCCGCCGAGGCGAAAAATGCCGGGGAGCCGGTATGATCCCCTGTCAAACGACATCTCCGGCCCCAGGTGGTTGAACGCCGCCCCGACGGCGAGCCTGTCGGCTGCGCGGTAGGTACCGCCGAGGTCAAAGGCGACCCCGTTGGCTACTTTGGAACCGATTTTTTCAAAGACGCCTTTTACCGAGAGCCCCACGCGTACCTTTTCGCTTATACCATAACTGACTGCACCCAGGAGCAGCGCATCGGAGGCGTCAAACTCACTTAACGGCTCGGCTGTCGGTTCGACCCGCTGGGGAATATTGTTAACCGCAAAATACTGCAGGCCAATGCCCACACCCACCCGCCCGGCGGGGACGGTGAGGGCAAGATATTCGCCGTGTGAGTTCTGAAAGTGTTCATTGTGGGCCAGGCCCAGCCGCGTGGGGCGACCGCCGGCCGGCGCCGCCGGGTTGTAGAAGATAACAAAGGGATCGGCCGCTTCCACGACGTAGGTCTCCGCCATGGCCAGCGCCCGGCCCCCGGCCCCGAGCAGCAGAAACTTGGCCCCGGATCGCCAAAACCCGCTTCCGGCGAAAGCCGTTTCCGCACAGAGAAGAACGATCAATAAAGCCGCCGGAAGAACAACCATCAAACGCGAACGCTGCCGGTTACGCGTGCTCAAAACCGCACCCCGAGTGAAAACAAGTGTTCGTCATCAATAATATCATCGGTTGAGGCAAAAGCATAGTCCACAACCAAGTTGTTCTGCCCTAAGGCGACCTCGATGCCCACGCCGGCGGTGAAGTGTTCGCCGTTTATGCCCCCGCGAAGGGCCAGGGCGGGTATGGGCAGGACCTCTATTCCCCCATGGAAAAGCGATCCGGCTTCCTCGTTGACCTCGATGTCGATGGCCAGGGTGGCCCGGCGATCGTATACCGAAGCGGCAATTCCGCCCCGGAAGTTAATCGGCCAGCGTTCCTCGAACGACTGCCCCGACTCCCCGGACTTCACCCAGTAGTCATAGGTGTTCCAGGGGAACTTGTAATTGATACGTTCCAGGACAAGGCCCAAGCGGAAATCAGTTAATCCCTTGGGGCCGCCAACGGCCAATGCCGATCGCGGCAGGTTAAACATCGCGCCGAAATCAAAGCCGACGGTATAAGCGTTGATATTGGCAATGTTCATTTGCACGTAGCGAAGGTTGACGCCGAGGGAGAGAAACGAGGTGAACTTCTTGGCGAAGGTAAACGAGATCGCATTGTTGGATTCACCAATCTCATCGCCGATTTCGCCTTCGTAGTCACGCTCAAAGACATTATCCACACCCGCGTGCACCCACGAGCCGACAATCGCCGCCTCTTTGCGCAGGGGCCAAAGCACGGCGATGGATCCGTGCCGGCGGTCAAAACCCATTTTCCGGTATGCGGCTCCAACCACGGGCTCGCTGACCCAGGCCGGACCGGCGGGATTGTAGTGGAACCCGGTGGGCCCATCGGCGATTGCCGTGAAGGTACCGCCCATTCCGGCGGCTCGCGCGCTGATATCCAATCGTAAGAACGCCCCGGCATATCCGCCGTCGTCCGCCGCCGTAAGCGGGCCGGCCCAGGGCAACGTAAAGACAATTGCCATCAGGACGATCACGGGGCCCCTTCGGCTCGACTTCGAAATCGCTGTTCTCATGAGATCACCTATCGATACCTGCATTCTGTGATTATTCCGGTTACTTACGGCAGGATGACCAGCTTGCCCCATTGCGTGGAACCGTCGGCATACTCGACAACGAAGAAGTATGTACCCGTGGCAACGACGTCCCCCCTTTCGTTCCTGCCGTCCCAAGAATGCGTTTGATCGTATTGGGTTCCGGCCTGGCGAAGGACCCAATCATCTATCTCGATCACCTTGCAGTTAGAAAAATCATAAATCGTAATCTTTACCGGACCGTCAACGGGAGGGACAAAGTGGAAATAGAGATTCCCCGGAGTGATGCGATCGGATGGAGAAAAGGGAACAGGCGTGGCATATGGCTCGGGAGATTTCTCACCCCCGATCGATTCATATCGACGCAATACGCGCCAACTAACCCCACCGTCGAAACTGATCGACAAGCCATTTTCGGTACCAACCCAGATCGTATCTCTGAGGACCCACACGGAGTATACCTCGATGCCTTGTGATGTCTGGTATCGTTTACCATTATACATAAACACGTCGACTGTATCCCAATGCTCACCATAGTCCGGAGAAATCAACAGTCCCTGCGAGGTGGCTGCATACACTCTCGGCCCGTCAAAGGCAAAATTCCAGGCCAATACATTAGAGAGTACTACATCCCAGGTCGCGCCGTCATCAAAGGTTACCGAGACGCCATTGGTCTGGCCGGTTGACGTTTGCTGGGTGGCCGCCCAGATCACCTTTTTGCCGGGATACTGCTGCATGGCCAGGGCGGTGATGAAGTTGCCGGAGATCAAGGAGTCGCTGTCTCCCGCCCGAAAGTGCTGGATATAATCCGGATCACTGATCCTTGCCCAGGTTGCTCCGGTGTCGGGCGAGATCGCGATCCCCACATCACTGCCCACCCAAACCACATCACCAGAGACTGAAAGCGAGCGCACATCAGTAGTACCGTCATCGCCCCCCAATATGGCATCCAGATCCGTCAGCCAGTTTCCCTCGCCGAGCGGAGCATCAAGCGAATCCTTAAGGACTCCGTCTTCCGTCCCCAGATAATAATAGGGACCGGAGAAGCCAATATCAAACGGTCGGTGCCCGAACGTGTGATTATACATCCATTGTTCACCACCGTCCACCGAATATGCATACCCATCTAAGGTCTGCGGGTCCCCGGCGGCCTGATGCAGAGTCCAGATGACCTCTCGAACCGTGTCCTGTCTCGTGAAACGCTGGATTTCCACAACGCTGATCACGTTGGAGAACGAGGTGGTGTCTAAATCGATGGAATGTTTGATCAGCGTATCGGGCGAAGATGAGGCGGTGAAAACAAACTCATATAAGTCATCGTCGGTTCCGGCCCAGAGAATGGTATCCGTGTCTCTATCTTGCGTGACCAGCGAGTGGTACGCTCCGGCGGTGGCGTGGGCAGGAAGATCGGATTCCCAATTCAACCCATTATCCGTCGTGTAGATCAGCCCGCCGTTACCACAGGCGGCAAAGGTGACGCCGTTGACATAGGCAAAATCGGTGACCAAGCTGCCCTCACCCATTGCCTCGTCTGGCTCGAACCACTTCCAAGTGCTGCCCCCATCAGACGAATGCATGATCCCGGCACCCACGGTGATCCCAACGGCGGGATCAAAATCCGCACCTACGCCGGCCCAGATGCCGTTGGCATCAACAAACACCGACGCGACGTATGAAGTCGGAAAACCCTCATCTTCGGCAAACGTGCGCCAGAGCCGACCAGCATCAAGAGAAAGCGACAGTCCCGCCTCGGTCGCCAACCACACAGCATCCCCCGTTAGGAGTATATCGCTGCCATAGTTGGGGAACACCTTCAGGGAAGCATCGAAAAAGATGAATTTCTTGATTCCCTTGGCGGAACCCGCCCAGACAATGATCGAATCCTCACTGGTTTCATCGGTAATTACCGCGAAAAACCGGTTGTTATAATCGCGGAACGAACCGCTGTAGAAATCGCCGGCTGCCTCGGGCGAAGGAAAAATATTCTCCCAGGTCGACCCACCATCTCTGGTGCGAATCAACCCGCCGTAAAAACAAGCCGCCCAGACCGAATTGTCGGCATCAAGAAAGGCAATATCGTAACAAATTCTGCCCGGCCCTTCTGCTTGTTCGGCAGAGAGGGAGCCCCAGGTGTCGCCATTGTCGTAGCTCACATTGAATCCCTCGCCGTAAGGGATATTCTGGTTTGAATGCACCCGGGAAGAACTGGGGCTGACCCATACCTCGCCCGGACGGGCGGCCACCGCGGAGATCTCCCTTGAGTTGAGTACGTCTGCCCCAAAGTTGACAAACTCCTCCCCGTCGGGGGTGGCCCGGGTTATCCCCTTGCTGGTGGCCAGCCATAAGTAGGTGCCGTCATACTTGATGTCCACAATGGTGTTTCCCCCCAGTGCGGTATCCGGCCCCTCGGTGGTGTAATAAAACCAGCAACGCGCCGACTGGGCCTGGCCGATCACCAGGGCAACGGCAACGCTAAACGATAAAAAAACAGCCACCCGTCTGCGGCGGGTTGGCCGACTGCACATACATCTGATGTTGGACATAAACTCCCGTCTTGTTTTTAGGTCTTGTCTTCTCGTTCGCGATCGTTCGATATGGTCTCCTTTACTCGACCCCGACTTCAGGAAAAGAATGCCCCGGGCCTGGTAAATGTACCCCTTTCTACCCGGTCGGGCCGGTTGCGGTATCGACCATGAGAGAACCGCAACGCGCCAATCAAAAAAACCGACCGGGCAAAATCAAGCATATTTCAATTCAAGCCTTCCCGTTGGATTTAAAAAAGCTCTCCGCCACACCCCAGCGTAACCCGCGGTGTGAAACAGTGATGCTTTTTCCGCCCAGATGTTTTAACACCTCGACCCAGATAAGAGTTCCGGCCGGCAGCACGGGCGCGCGGGCGGGGTCAAACGGTATCGCCCGGCGGATATCAGAGACCGTCATCTGCCTAAACGCGACAAGACGTCGTTCAATTTTGCGCCGGGTCAAATTGGACCCGTGTACGGGGTCCGAGTGATATTTCTTGAGCCGCCGATCCAACGCGGCCAAGGTGGTGATCGTACCGCCGACCCCGATTATACTGCCGGCAGCATGGCGAAATTCCATGGGAAGGCGGCTGAAATGCTCGCTCACGACGGCTTGAGCGCGCGCCAACCGTGTATCCGAGATACGCCAAAACCGCCGGAGGGCGGTTTCGCAAAGCACAACCGCGCCCACCGGAAGGCTGACAGAGCGCACGATCCCCCTATTTTGAAAAAGAACAAACTCAGTAGAGCCGCCGCCGACATCGACCAGGACGCCATGATGAATCTGAGGCAGGCCGGACATCGCGCCGAAAAAAGCCAGCTTTGCCTCCTCTCCTTCGGGTAAGACGGTAATCCGTAACCCGGTATGGCGAGCAACTTCTTTGATCACTCTCTTGCCATTGCGGGCTGCCCGGAAAACCTGTGTGCCAACAGTGATGATCCTGGCTGCCCCTGATAAATCACAGATTCGCCGATAATGACGAAGCGTTCGAATCAGCCGGGTGATCGATGGCGAGGATATTCGGCCGGTTTGGGCAAGTCCCATACCCAGGCAGGGGGTTTCCGATTCTTCGTGCAGGGAGATGAGCCTGTTTCCCAAACGCCGCACGACCAAAAGAAGCACGGAATTAGTGCCGATATCAATGACCGCAAGGGATTCCCTCATAACATCTCAAATGGCATGGGGTGGGCATCGCCCACCGATTTGGCTGCAGACATCATGGTGTAGTTCTGCTCAACGTATCTTTTATCCGCAATACCTCCCTTTTCAGGCCAAGGATTACATTCAAATCGCCTGGGTAATTCGCTGAGTCGTATAAAGAAAGCGCGCTGTCCAAACTTGCCTCAGCCTCATCAAAGAATCTAACCTTTTCTTCACTCGACTCATGAATGGCCAAATCCAGAAGCACAACAGCCAGATCCCGGTGGATCATGCCCCAGTCTTGAGGTAGGTTTTCTCGAGCACAGACTTGGAGGGCGTCTCGGAAGCGACTGACTGCGGCAAATCGCAGCCGTTTTCCTTTATCTCCTTGCACACAGCGAGCAAGGCCACAGTCTGCCTTTCCAACAACCCACTGTGTCAATGCCCATTCCCGTGGGGACTCCTTTTGAGTATACACCTCAAGAACTGAATCATAAAGGCACAACGCCTTTTCAAAAAGCGGCGCGCAGTCTCGATTCTCGACTCTGAAACCCCAATGACAAAAGACATTTCCGAGATTGCGCTGTGTTTGAGCCCACAATTGCTGGAATTTCGACCGGACTCGGACCTCAAGGGCTTTCCGGTAGGCGGTTTCGGCCTCTCGCAAAAGCAGTGTGTCATTCTCTGGCGTTCGTATCGCCAAATCACTCAGTACGTTGCCGAGGTTATTTTGCACTAGAGCCCAGCCCAACGGTCGTTCCGATTTCGTAAAGAATAGGAGGGCAGCCTGGTAAGACCGTTTCGCATCATGGAAATATTGTATTCCTTGCGTGCCGCCAACGCGGTTGCCCTGTAGTGCTCCCCATTTAGCAAGCGGTTTCTAAGAGAGTCCCCGTGGTCAAGTTATAGGTTTCTTCGGCCTGATTCGGCGTCCGGTAGTTTAACGCCGAATGCAGATAACTCTCGTTGTAC
>Ga0114920_10001032_pt1 | contig 12649 bp, 10 predicted proteins | sample ChitaG_FD_88683 | JGI IMG/M metagenome (GOLD analysis project Ga0114920, IMG submission 88683) | Deep subsurface microbial communities from South Pacific Ocean to uncover new lineages of life (NeLLi) - Chile_00310 metaG | ecosystem: Environmental > Aquatic > Marine > Oceanic > Sediment ... | reverse complement strand
CGATAATAAAAAATATAAGCGCTATAAAAATTTATTAAATGATATTATCGCTCTTTCTTTACGATCCCTTATACGCGAGTTCACACGATTTGGAATCTGATTACCCATGGCGCGGTCTTAAAGACGATAACTCCCCGACACCTCAATAAATTATTTCTGAAAATTTAATCATACCTGAAGCTCGTTTTTCAGTTTTTATCTACCAGCTTTTTGATCTGTCCAGGTATGGCATTCATTACTTCGGTTGCCAGAAAACCGAAAGGTCCGCTTTTTTCTTCCAGCAAATCGGCAGCAGCGCCGTGCAGATAGACGCCGGCATTGGCGGCTGATTCAGGTGAATAACCCTGAGTAATGAAGCCTGCTATGATTCCGGTCAGTACATCTCCCATGCCGCCGGATGCCATTCCGGGATTGCCGGTGGGGTTGATGAAGGCTCTTCCATCCGGATGGGCAATGACGGTACCGGCGCCTTTCAGCACTACATGTATATTGAATTTTTTTGCAAAATCGCGGGCGCAGAGTATACGGTCTTTCTGAACATCACCGGCGGTTGTATTCAGAAGCCCGGCCATTTCTCCGGGATGAGGTGTCAAAATGACCGGTACGTTGAGATTTTTCAGTATTTTGGTATGACCGATCAGGCTGTTTAACCCATCGGCATCGATGACAATCGGTTTCGTACTTTCTTGAATGATGCGATGAACAAGAGTTTTGGTTTCAAGTGCTGTTCCAAGGCCGGGCCCAATGGTAAGGCACTTTTTGTCGGAAAGTAAATCCATAATCGTATTGAATGATGACTCACCCAGAATACCATCGAGGGATTCGGGAAGAGGGTGGGTCATGGCTTCAATAACCTGGACTTCTAAAATAGCGTTTAAACTTGCGGGGATCCCGAGCGTAACAAGTCCGGCGCCGGCCCGCATGGCTGATATGGCTGTCATTGCAGCGGCTCCGGTTTTGCCGGGTGAACCTGCAATAACCAGGAGATGTCCGGTATTGCCCTTATGGGCGTCAGGAGGCCTGGGTTTTAAAAGAGAGCGTATCAAGTCCGGTGTCAGAAGGTATTGCAAAGGTTGCACGTTATCCGCGATATGAACCGGGATACCGATATCAACGATTTCAAGATTTCCGGTGTATTCAGCACCGGGAAAGATGATATGTCCTGTTTTGGCAAATGCAAATGTGGCAGTGGCATGGGCACGGATGCAGGCACCGCATGGTTGACCCGTATCTGAATTAAGGCCGGATGGTATGTCCACCGCAAAAACCGGTTTTTTTGAATTATTAATAAAATCGATAACTTCCTTGAAAAAACCTTTTACATTCGATTGCAGACCGGTTCCGAGGATTGCGTCCACCAAGATATCGTGATGGCGCAAGGCGGTTTTGTGCGCTGAAAAAGATTCTTGATCCGGCATTTCAATAACAGGAACGTCCAGAGGAGCCAGGAGTGCGAGGTTTGTGGCGGCATCTCCACTGACCTTGGTGCTTTGGGACAGGAGATATACGGTTACCCTGATCCCTTTTTGAGAAAGATAACGGGCCATGACAAAACCGTCTCCGCCGTTGTTTCCACGGCCGGCGACAATGCCGATTCTTTTATTTTCAAGACCATTAAATTGTTCCAATAAAAATTGTGTTGCTCCCCGGCCTGCATTTTCCATCAGAACCATGCCGGGCAGACCAAACGATTCAATGGCCTGACGATCCATCTTCTTCATTTCAGCTGCGGTTACAAGATACATACGCTGTTCCAATCTTTTCGTCCGGAAACGGCACTTTTCACCACTTCCGGGAATTCAACATGCCATTCCAAGATGCAGGATTTTTGATACACGGGGCTACAGTTCTTTGATGAGAGTTATCATCTCCTTCACAGCCCTTTCCATACCCACAAGTACCGCTCTTGAGACTATGCTGTGCCCGATACTGAATTCCTCGATTTCATGAAGCCCCTTAAAAGCCGTTATGGTATTATAACACAATCCATGGCCGGCATTGATGCCGATTTTCAGTTTGTGGGCGAATTTGACGGTGTCCACAATATTGGAAAAAGCCTGGTTTCTTTTCTTTAATGTTTTTGCTTCGCAGAATGTTCCAGTATGGATTTCAACCATGGTCGCATTTGTCTTGTGGGCCAGCTTTATCTGATCGAGATCAGGATCGATGAAGATACATACAGGGATACCGCTATTTTGCAATGTGTCGACAGTTTCAGCTATAGCGTTATTTTGCGTAATAAGATCCAGTCCACCTTCAGTTGTAAGTTCTTCGCGCTTTTCCGGCACCAGGGTCACGAGATCGGGCTGTATATCCAGAGCAATCCCGACCATTTCATGGTTTGAAGCCATTTCCAGAATAAGCTTGGTCTGAACAATCTGTCGCAAAATCCTGACGTCACGGTCATGGATGTGACGTCTATCTTCCCTCAAGTGAACCACAATACCATCCGCCCCGGCCAATTCCGCCAGGACTGCTGCTGCCACAGGGTCAGGGTAGTTGATCTTCCTGGCCTCTCTTAATGTCGCAACGTGGTCAATATTTACAGCTAATCCAGCCATCAGTGAACCTCCAGATATAAAAATGAATTGAGGGATTATTCCAAAATTCTTTAACCATTTAATCTTACATCAATTCCAAAATTTCATTACTCTTTTTTTCCATCTTTTGCGCTTCTTGCTCGGTCTTTTCATGATCATAACCCAGCAGATGAAGAATACCGTGCACCAAAAGTTGGGTAAAACGTTCTTCCATGCTGATGCCGGCAGTTTTCCCCTCTTTTGCGGCAGTTTCAACGGAAATAACCACGTCGCCTAAAAGCTGCGGGGCAATATTTGAAAATCGGCCTGCGCGCATGGGAAAGGCAATAACATTTGTTGGGCCGTATCGATTGAGATATTCTCTATTCAGCACCTCTATTTGAGGATCGTCAACGATCAGGATGGAAAGTTCTCCTTCAGGACAGTCCAAGGCGTTTAAGATGGTTTTGGCCTTTTGACGTATCTCTTTTAGATCTATCGCGTGTTTGTTTTGCCTGTTGTCTATCAGGACTTCCATTTTTCCCCTTTCCGTTGTTTAATAGAGGTGTTTCAGGATATTCAATGCGGTGATGGTGTATTCCATTTAATATTTTATTAAAGCTTTTTGCAATATTATGCAGATCTTTTAAGGTCAGTTCACAATCGTCAAGCTGGCCATCCGAAAAAACCTTGTTTATCAGATTTTGGACAAGTCCCTGTATTCTGGATGGTGTTGGATTAGAAAGGGTCCTTGATGCTGCTTCAACCATGTCTGCCAACATGACAAGGCTAGCTTCCCTGGTCTGAGGCTTTGGACCGGGATACCTGAAGTCGTCAATATTTACTGCATCTTTACCTCTTAGCTGTTTTGCCTTATTATAAAAATAACTTATAAGGCTTGTTCCGTGGGATTGCCTGATGGTGTCGACGATGACCTGCCCGAGTTTGTTTTTCTTGGCGATTTCCACACCGTCTTTGATGTGGGCGATCAGTATAAGGCTTGACATGGAGGGCGCAAGCTTGTCATGTTTATTAACACCGTTGGCCTGGTTTTCGATAAAATAAAGCGGTTTTTTTATCTTGCCGATATCGTGATAATAACCACAGACTTTGGCAAGCAAGGGGTTGGCGCCGATTTCAGATGCCGCAGCTTCAACCATGGTGCCGACAATGACAGAATGATGATACGTTCCAGGAGCTTCTATCATAAGTCTCCGGAGAATAGGTCGATCTAGGTTTGCAAGTTCAAGAAGTTTGATATCTGTCGTGTAGTCAAAGGCAATTTCCACAAGCGGTGCGATGCCGGCTGTAACGATTCCTGCTCCGACCCCCCCCATAAAAGCAAAGGCCCAGTCCCACAGTAGTTTGGAACCGGAAAAGTCTCCAATATAAGCATTGATTGCCGTTGCAAGTATCACATTCAGCAATCCGAGTTTTACGCCTGCCTTTATGAATACTTTGCGTTCCCTGCAATTCTGCATCCAGTATGCTGCCATTGAGCTGTTCAGCAGGAAGTAGATGAAAATATCAAATCTGTTTTGAAATATGATAGCCGCACCGATTGCAATTAACATGGCCATGGGAATGGCAAATTCAAGGCCTACAAACAGGCATATGGTCATGGCGCCTGAAGCAAGAGGAATACCGTAAGAGATTGATGAGGGCGATATGGAAAAAGGTGAATAATGGGTCATGGATTCAGCAAAAGATGCTGATAATCTGGCAATGAAAAAAAAGGTTATTAGAATGGTGGCGAAAAAGAGGAGGTTCTTGTTGTTTTTGAGAGCAGATTGGCTTTGATGATGTATATGGAGGATATATGCCGTCATTAGGATGCACAGGATTATCAGTGTAGATCCGACGCAACTTACCAATATTTGCTCGTTTTTTTTCCGTGCAGGAGAGGCTTTGAGTTTTAGAAGTTGGACTTTGGTAACCCTTTCACCCTCGCGTAATAGCATTTCTCCGGCCTTTATTTTGTATAGTGTCGGCTTGATTTCTTCAGCAGTCTTTTTTTTCCGTTCCTCGGATTCACTTTTGTTAAGGGTTATGTTGGGCTGGATGAGTCTTTGTGTAAAATCCACAACCGTGTTGCGCAAGGTATAATTTTGATTTTTGAGGAGGGGTTGGCCGATAATTCTGACCATGGTTTTGGCCTGGTCGAGACCGTAAAAATGCTTTAATTTGCGAACAACTTTTTCTGTTTTTGTTGCGATATCCCTTAAAATTATCCCTTTATCGGTTTCTCTGAGAAGCAGTTCTTTGTTTGCAACAACTCCGTTTTCTAATATTTTTGTTAAAATCATGGAGATAAGACTTGTAACGTCATGTGAAAAGGCTTCATTTTCTAAGATCTTATATGCACCGTTGCTGACAGAAATGCCGATTTTTTTCTCAAAGTCCGCCTTCTTTTGCCAGATAAGGTCGTGAACGGATGTTTTTTTCTTGACGTTACCGGTTGAAGCGGTTTTTGAATGTTTTAGTGCATCTTTGTTTTGTTTTTTTTCAGCTTCAATAACCGTCCGAAGCTCATCAAAGGCTGATTTCACATGCTGGTTTATTTTGTCGGCAAGGGTTGCATCATGATCGTAAACCGTCAAAACCTTTTCCACCGCCTGCCTGCGGTTGGCTTCTGTGGCATCCTTGTCTTCTAATAAAAAATCGTTTGTGGCCTTGATATTCCCCCTGGCAACATCACCAACTCTGTAAGTATACTCTTTGATAACAAGGTTCGGATAAAGTAAAATGGTGAAAATTATGGAAACACTTATTAGAATGCCCCAGCGAACATAGTTGCTGGCGCCAAAGAGCTCACCTAAGGATATTTTGCTTTTATCTATATTCATTATTACCTGAATGCTGGTGGAACACGTTTTTTAAAAAGCTAAATTAATACGATACTATTTATTTTTGCTGGCATCCAGATCTTCATATGCTTTGATAATTGTCTGTACCAGTCCATGCCGAACAACATCTTTTTTTGAAAAAAAGACGATCTTTATTCCTTCTATTCCCTGTAAGATATTCTTGGCTTCAATAAGCCCCGAAGGCTTCTCAACAGGAAGGTCAATCTGGGTTATGTCACCCGTGATGACCGCTTTGGAGCTGAATCCAAGCCTGGTCAGGAACATCTTCATCTGTTCAGAAGTTGTGTTTTGGGCTTCATCTAAAATAATGAAAGAATCGTTTAAGGTTCGGCCGCGCATGAAAGCAAGGGGCGCAACTTCTATAACACCTTGATCTATCAGGTTCGACACTTTTTCAAAGGGCATCATATCGTGAAGCGCGTCGTAAAGGGGTCTTAAATACGGATCAACCTTTTCCGCAAGATCTCCGGGTAAAAAACCGAGCGCTTCACCCGCCTCGACCGCCGGTCGGGTGAGAATTATTCGGTTAACCTCACCTTTTGAAAGTGCCGCAACCGCCATGGCCATGGCAAGATACGTTTTGCCTGTTCCGGCGGGCCCGATCCCGAAAACCATATCATAGACGCGGATGGCGTCTATATACTCTTTTTGGGTACGGCTTTTGGGAATTATAGAGCGTTTTTTAGAGGTTACGTAGACTGTATCCAAAAATAAATCTTTGAGCTTAGTGCGGTCATCTTCGCTCAGAATCCTGACTGCATAATCGACATCGTTGGGATAAATGGGATAACTATCTTCTAACAAGCCGTAAAGTTGATTGAGTACGTTTTTCGCCAGGCTTGCTGCAATACTATCCCCCTGAATAAATACCGTGTTACCTCTGGCATTGATTGATACATCTATTGCGTCCGCAATTCTTTGAAGGTTGCTGTTATATTCGCCGAAAAGCTGCTTTGCCAGATCTATGTCAGAGAAAGTTAACCTGGTCTGATTATTTTCGGAAATTTTATCCATACTGTTGGATTGAGCCGGCCAATATTTGATGGCTTCGCAAATCCCGCTTGAGCGGGACTGCGTTGCGCTTCATTTCGTTGTCATTGCGGCGTACGCTAAGTACTCACCCTTCGGGTACCGCGTTAGCGGGATGACACAAAATTCGCGCGCCTTGAATTTGGTCCCGCCCAGGCGGGATTACTTTGCCATCGCAATTTTGACTTTTTACGGAATTGTCAATATTTGATTTAAAAAATTATCCATATCATAACTTTTTGAATGATTGCAAACTACAATTTCGGGTAAAAGCGAAAAAGAAAAACAACTTGACTCAAAATTCCGGCTTTGTTAGTTTGAGTGCCTGAAATTTAATATAAATTTCAATTTTTGATTTTATTTCAATTCTTATATTTTTCAAAATAAATTTTTTGTAACACTTTAGCTTTTTGAAAATATTACCGCTCGTTTGAAATCGATTTGCTTCAAAGAACTAAACTGCTACAATTTTTTTTATTTCTTTCTGCCATAGCATCAACAGATGGTTTTATGACGGTGTGCCGTGAATTTATTTGATATTATAGTTGTAGTGATTTTAGGTTATTGCGTGATAAGGGGCATTTTCAGAGGGCTTATAAAGGAATTGTTTTCTCTAATCGGTGTATTCGTGGGTTTCTATGCCGCTTATACCTACTACATGGTGCTTGCAAAACCCTTATCAAGATGGATTGCCAACGCCGGATACCTTAACATATTTAGTTTTTTGATCATCTTTTGCTTTGTTTTAATTATTATCAGCATCATGGGTATAATCATCCATTATATACTTAACATAGCCTTTTTGGGTTGGGTTGATCGTATTTGCGGGGCTGGATTCGGAACCGCAAAAGGGATACTGATTGCCTCGGTTCTATTTATTACCCTCACCGCCTTTCTCCCCAAGGGCACACCTGTTATCAAAGATTCACTTCTTTCCCCCCATGTGGCATTGGTTTCCGAGAAGATGGCAAAAGTCGTCTCCAAAGATATGAGACATGCTTTTGTTGCCAAAATAACTGAATCAAAAAAAGCCTGGAAGAAAAAAAAGTAGACCAAAAGTTTTTTTAATTTATAACCTGACCGCCAAATTTTGTTCAGGCCCGCCCTCCAGCCAAGCGGAGCGAGGCGGGCGGGCGAGGCTGGCGGGGCGGAGGCGAATCAAATTGGAAATCGATGCCATAATCGAATTGATTGAGACATTAAGAGGGGAAAACGGATGCCCCTGGGACAAGAAGCAGACTCCTCGAACCATAGCGGTTTGCCTGGTAGAGGAGATATACGAACTTGTCGATGCCATTGAATCAGGAAACCATGATAATGTCTGTGAAGAGCTTGGAGATGTATTGTTTCATATACTTTTCCTCGCCAGTCTGTTCCGGGAAATGGGACATTTTGATATCAAGGACGTTGTGGATGTAAATACCGAGAAAATGACCCGTCGCCATCCGCATGTTTTCGGCAAGGACAGGGTCGTCGGTGCTGAAGAGGTCAGAGTGCGATGGCACAAGATTAAAATGAAAGAAAAGCAACACGATCCAGAGGCTTCGATTTTAGATTCGGTACCTGCCAGCCTTCCGGCCTTGATGCGTGCTTACAGAATTTCCGAGCGTGCCGCAAAAACAGGATTTGACTGGAGTGACATTTCCGGTGTTATGCAAAAGGTTGAAGAGGAATGGTCTGAATTGAAAACCGAGTTGAAAGGACTAAATCAGGCCCCAAAAGATCAGGATATTTTAGCTCTGGAATTTGGAGATGTCCTTTTCACGCTTGTAAATCTGGCTCGATTCGCGAATATCCACCCTGAAGTCGCCTTGAGAGACTCCACAAAAAAGTTTAAAAAACGCTTCAAGCATATGGAAAAACAGGTTTCAAAAAGTCAAAAGGACATGGAATCGTTTTCACAGGATGAGTTGGACGGATTGTGGGAGGAAGCTAAGAGCAAAATCGATTAGCCCGAAATTCTCATGAAGAATTTATCTGGTCCTTAATGAGGAATCTGGGAGACCTTTGAGAAATGTTTCCCGCTAAAGCGGGATTCAAGTTCAAGGAAGACGAAAATTTTAACCTCAGGAATACATTGAGTATTTTGAGGATAAAGCTAAAGCTTCACTTCGTGCAAAATGTTAAGTCTGACATCCCGCCAATGGCGGGAGGCAAAAGGGGGCGTTTCTCATAAGGTCTCTTCGGGTTAAGACGGAGAGGCCGTATAATATATCCTGATGAATTTCGCGTGGCTTTCAAAGGCGATTTCCGGCAGTTCATCATAATAAAAACTGGCTGCATCATCTGCATCATCGCCGGCGACAAGGGCGCCGGTATAACTTTTAACAAGAAATCCGACCATGAGGACTGTGTGATACTGGGCGCTGGAATTTGAGGAGACTCCGAGGAGCATGTCGATCCGGCCTGAAAGCCCTGTTTCTTCTTTAAGTTCTCTTAAAGCCGCCTTTTCAGGGGTTTCACCAAGCTCCATGAAACCGCCCGGAAGGCACCAGAACCCTTTTTTGGGCTCTACGCTCCGTTTTACGAGAAGCACCCTGTTCCTGTTATCCACCACAACAAGGCAAGTGGCAGGTATGGGGTTTTCATAAATGGGTTCACTACACTGCTCACAGAAAAGACGCAGGCTACCTTCAAACATCTTTTCTGTGAGTTTTGTGCCGCAAAAATGACAAAATTTTTTTTTTCGCATTGTTGACAAACTCGTAAAAAGTCAAAATTGCGACGGCAAAGTAAAAAGCTCCAAATTCAAGGCGTACGAATTTCGTGTCATCCCGCTAACGCGGTACCCGAAGGGTACGTACTTAGCGTACGCCGCAATGACAACGAAATGAAGCGCAACGCAGAAGTTGGACTTTTTACGAAGCCATCGTTGTTAATCGTCGAAATCTCCCCCCGTCCCCTTGTCGGAAGTTATAGACGCAGCCCGTTTGACAATTTTTTCCTGAGTCCATTCATCAGGGTCTTCAATCCTGTTTGCTTTCGCACCTGGATCATATGTTCCGGCCTCGAGGATCGCATTTATGGCAAGGAAAGCTGTATCCTCAGCATTAAAGACATCTACAAGCATGTTATAAACAAAATCTTCAACCCTTTTGCCCATTCTTGCTCTAACCGTTTCTGTCTGTCCAAGAAGCTTGTTTTCAAACGGAAGATTGAGTTTCTTATAGTTCCCGCCTTTTAGGCCTTTTGATTCAGCATATGCAACCATTTCTTGCCACATCTTATCGGTGACACCTTGTTCTTTAACCTTTATGAGGTTGCCTTCATCGTCGAGTATGGCATTGCCGTAATCGTTAACCTCAAGGCCCCAGGAGATCATCTGAAGGGCTGTGGCCACATTTGCCTTGGTGGTCCTGGTTTTTGCCGCTATTTCTCTCAACCTGTCGGAGCTGTTCCCGGATGTTCCATGCTGGGCGCCGGAAATCTTATAATTTGCCAAAGCTTCATGGATTTCGGCGGTTAAACCGATCTGTATTCCCTGATCGCTTTCTTCAATGCCATGGGTTGTTCCATTGTTTAAGGCGATCCAATCCGGAAAAATATCATGGGCGTTCAGACCCTGTATAAGGAACAGGGCTTCTTCCACAGTTGAGAGTCCTGATTTCCCTTTAATTTCACCTACTTCGGTTTCAAGGCCGGCCCATTCAGGCACATAAGGACTCAGTTTTAGGTTGGCCATCAGGTTCTGGTCATCGGGCAGATGAGATGCATCGATGGCAATTGAGGTCATACCAGCCTCAAACAGAGTTGGAATCTCTATCTTGGCGTCATTAATGTCCTGTTCTTTCTTGATTCCATAATGATCGGCGTGAATCGCTACCGGGATGGTAATGCCCAGTTCATTGCAGATTGCATCGACCTGGCGGGCAATATTCCAGTAATTTACAGCACAATAGGCATTGGCGCCCCCCTCTGACTTGGCGATCTCTATGATTATAGCGGCATTAGCCCTCTGGGCTGCCTTCAGGGCCCCGCGAATCACAAAACTGTTTCGTCCATTGGCAGCCATGGCAATGGCATTACCTTTTGCGAGCATGGCCCGGTCTATGAACTTTCCACTTACAATCAAGGCTTTTGAATTCGGGAAGAGCTTTTTCACGTTGGGCGGACGGCCTACCTCAAGCGCAATTTCAAAATCTGAAGAATGGACGACTCTTTTTTCAGACATAGCTTAACCTCCTTTTACAAGGTTTCTGGCGAATGCCATCGGTTATTCATGAATATCATGATTTTTTGATCTGACATCATTTAAAATATCGTATTAATTTAGCTTTTTGAAAAACGTTTTCCACAAGCATTCAGGTGATCCGGTTTTTAATCGGGTCACTGTTTGAGTGTATTAGAGAGCGTTAAGAAAGAACAGCAAAATAGCAAATTTTACCTGTGAGTTAAATAAGATGCGCATTTTAATCGGCTTTTATATACAGGATTGCACCTGTTCTTTCTTTACGCTCACTTATGCACGAGTTTGACACGGTTTAAAACCGGATTATCTGAATGCGATAATGTTTTCAACGTGCTAAAATGTTACAAAATATCAATTATTACCTGTAATAATATTCTTAAATGTTTTTGAATATCCAGATAAATTCTTCATGACAAGTTCGGGCTAGAAACGTTCGATAAGTTTATCTATCAGGTAGGTGCTTTCCCGCATTGCTTGTTCGCTGAAAGGGCCGAACCAGTCTGCGATTTTTCTAAATTCAGCGCTAAACATATCTTTATCACCTTTTTCAATCATTGCAAGATTTCCTGTTAGAGATGTAAGATAGTCTTTCAGGAGAGTAAGCCGTTCCGGTGATGCGAATATGATTTCAGAGTAAAGCGAGGGGTCCTGGGCGAAAAGCCGGCCGACCATCCCCATCTCCAGGCGGTATATCGGGCTGGAAAATTCAAGGGTGCGGGACAGGTCAACGTGCCTTCGACACAGAAATTGGCCGAAGGCAAAGGTGGCAAAGTGTCGCAGCGTTTGAACGACGGACATGACTTCGTCATGCTCCTTGGCACTCACTTGCAGGATAATGCTTCCCCAGACGCTGAATTGGTCAATAAGCCATTTACAGGCTGGTAGATTTCTGCCTGGAGTGACTACGATGATCTGTTTGTCCATGGTTGAGGTTGTTGGACCGAAGAGAGGGTGTAAACCGATCACCGGACCCCGATGGGATTCAAGCATGGCATTTAATGGGGATTCTTTTATACTGGTGATATCAGCCAGAACACAATCAGCGGGCAGGTGGGGCCCGAGTCTGCCGGCGACAGCATTGGTTGCTTCAATTGGAACACTGATAACAGCCAGTTCAATGCCGTCGCAAAGTTTGTCAGCACTCGACCAGTCATGACGGTCAAGGATACGTACGTTGTAACCGGCATCAGCAAACCATCTATGAAAGTATTGTCCCATACTTCCCGAGCCTCCGACGAGAAGTACGGTTGCCCCGGCACGGACGCCTTTTTGAGCCAGGCGAGCGGTTTGCTCAACGCGTGATTGGCGGAGAATACGCCGATAAAGATCTTCGATGTAATCCGGATCAAGTCCTGCTTCAGCTCCCTGAATACGGCGGTGGGAGAGGAGGTCTTCTTCCCGGGCCGGGTGGTAAACAGACAGGTTGTGAGCCTTTTTTAGAGAAACGACGCGTTCGACCTCTGCCTGGCGTTTTCCAAGCAGGGAAACGATTTCCCTGTCAATATTATCGAGCTGCCGCCTCAGGCTCTCAAGTTCTTGTTCAACGTCATCGCTGACTCGACTTCCTGTAGGCGGGGAGTCCGGTTGTTTAGTGTCACTGGTTTTCATGATTTTAGGGATGTAACATTTTAGCCCTTTGAAAACATTATCGCATTGTGGGACACGTTTTTCATAAAGCTAAATTAATTCTTAGGGATTAATCCTGTCCTCGACCTGATCGGGGAGCGGGCATCCAGCATTAAATTCGACTTTTTACGAGATCGTCAAATCAGACGCGTTAAATATCCGGGTTGGTTATTTTACAAAGCCGGGTTATTTCCGGAGGCCATAATGTCAGGGTTTATATCATTTTCAACAAGTGTTTGGCAAGTGGAACTTGTGGAACTTGTAGGATAACTATTTTGCGGAAAAGAACAATGGTCTGGCACTTTAATAATGTGAGACCTTTGCAAAACGCCCCCTTTTGCCTCCCGCCATTGGCGGGATGTCAGGCTCAACATTTTGCACGAAGTGAAGCTTTAGCTTTATCCTCAAAATACTCCATG
>Ga0114920_10001031_pt1 | contig 12651 bp, 14 predicted proteins | sample ChitaG_FD_88683 | JGI IMG/M metagenome (GOLD analysis project Ga0114920, IMG submission 88683) | Deep subsurface microbial communities from South Pacific Ocean to uncover new lineages of life (NeLLi) - Chile_00310 metaG | ecosystem: Environmental > Aquatic > Marine > Oceanic > Sediment ... | reverse complement strand
ACAACCTGAGCTGTAGAATATTCCTGTCCTTCTTTCCAGGCATATTTTGTGTCACAGAAAGCGCACTTGAGGTTACACCCTGAAAGGCGGATAAAGAGTGTGGCTTCACCCTGCCTGAGACCTTCCCCCTGTATGGAAGGAAATATTTCAGCTATTTTCAGTATATGTGGCTGAGGCATCCTCTGATTCCCAGACAGTCACTTTTTTTACAGGGAAGAGTTTTTTAAGTTCAAGGAAAAATTGGCGCGCCAGATTTTCAGCGGATGGGTTAAAATCATAAACTTCGTTCAGAAGAGTATGGTCAGGCAGAATTTCGGATAATTTTTGCTTGATTTTTATAAAGTCTATGCCGATTCCTGTTTTATCAAGCTCTGTTACTTCAACCTCAACCTCTACCTGAAAGGTATGGCCGTGGATTTTTTCACATTTTCCCTTATACTCTTTTAAAAAATGTGCAGCTTGAAATCTGTCTTTTACTTTCAATCTCCAGCTCATATTTTTCCTTCTTTTTCCAGTCTGAGAATTAAGTGATCTTTTAATCCAACCTCTTCCCAGGCCTTTTGACGGTGAATACACGAAGAGCATTTCTGGCAGGGAATTTCTGTTCCGGAATAACAGGAAATGGAATAAGAATAATCAGTCCCTAAGGAAAGGCCTTTCTTTATAATTTCTGACTTCTTCATATTGATAAAAGGTGCGATTATTTGGATCTTATCTTGGTCAGGTGAAATTCTTGTTCCCTGATTTATGGCTTCCTCCATAGCTTTCACAAATTGATTTCGAGTGTCAGGATAATTCGGGGAATCTATGATATTAAAACCGCAGACGATCTCTTTTATTCCTTCGACTTCAGCCCAGGCTGAAGCCAGGGCCAGGAATATGCCGTTTCTGAAGGGGACATATGTCAGGGGCAGGCCTCCTTCGATTTTTTCCACCCGTTCATACTGGGGCAAGGGAAGTTTGGCATCGGTGAGAGAAGAGCCTCCAATCTGTCTGAGGTCTACCCGTAGAATCTTTTGAGGAACGTTTAGTTTTTGCACTAAATTTCCAGCCATAATTACCTCAATCCTGTGGCGCTGCCCGTAATCGAATGTCAGAGCGTGGACTTTCTCGTATTGATTGAGAGCCCAGTAGAGAGCGGTCGTTGAATCTATGCCTCCTGAGTAAAGAACGATACTTTTTTTCATTTTTGAGGGTTATATGCCAGATGATAAAAGATAAAACCTTTTTTTTCAAGGCGCTTAACTTGACATCCCATTTTTGCGATGCTATATGTTTCGAGAATCGCAGCTTGAAGGCCTTTAAAACCACAAGGCTAAGGGAGGCATTGAAACTAAAATATGGTATCGAAAGTTTTTATGAATAATTCAGGTTAAATGAATAACGAAATTTTGAAGGATACAAACGTGGAACTTCCAAAGAAGGCCTACGAGCTTCTTTCCAGAGCCGGGAAAGGAGGGGATATAACTGTCAGAGATGACCAGTATGATTTTCCATGCCTTCTGGATTCAGTTAAAATTTGCCGGAAAAAAGGCTTCCGGTTTCGCTTGATTGAATCCGGCAAGCTCAGTCTTTCCCAGCTTGAGTGGCTGGCAGAAGCTGGAGCAGACCTTTACACTTCTGATGAAGCAAGGAGTGATTTCCTTGAAATGGAGCTTATGAAAAAAGCATGCAGGAAAGGAGGAGCAATCTTTGCCTATTTTTTTCACGGGCCTTTTGAGTCGGAAGGAGAGTCAGGTTCAGTTTCTTTTTCAGACCTCCAGGAGATGGGAAGAATCGGAATCTATCTTCATTGTACAAACAGAGAAAGGGAAAGAGATGTTTCTCGGCTTGCTGAGTTGGCTTATGCCTGCCGAAAAGGAGGGAGCTGGCTTGTTTACTATCACCATGGCCTTTTAGAATCTTCGCTTGAGGAGCCGGGAAGAAATGGTGCGTGGATTCATATTTCCGAGCAGAGCCTTAGAGAGTCTGAAGATACAGCTCTGGTATTGGATAGAGTGAAGTCTGCACTTTCTGCAGGATCTAAACTTGTTCTTCACCTGGAGAAAGGGTTGGATTTTTCCCTGCTTCGGGGTGTTATCAGGGCCGGAGCTCTTGTGCTGTTTAAATCCGATCTTTTTGATTACAGATCTCCTTTTAGAGCATTGGAAAAGGAAGCGAGGCAGAAGAAGCTGGATTTCCGGGCATATTATCTTTATCCAACTTTTTTACCCTGAAGGCACAACATTTATCTGGAGACTGGCGCCTTTTAAGTCTGAAATCGAAAAAATCATTTCCCCCCCCCTTTAAAAAGGAAAAGACATTGGATATAATAGCACTTCTATATTTCTTGAAGCGATCAAGGCTCTTAGGAAAATGCCAGGAAAGAACCTTTTAGATAAAAAGAGAGATTGACTTCATATCAGGTAAAGAGCTGACAAAATGAGTGAAGAAACAGTAAAAAGTGATGCCGTAGCTGCACTTAAGCGAGTAAAAGAGGCTGAAGAAGAGGCGCGAAGAATAATTCAAGATGCCCGGGAGAAGGCATCTCCAAAAATCGTCCAGGATGCTTATGAAGAGGCGAAGAAAATCAAGGAAAGTCATTTAACGAAGGCCAGGAAAAAAGCTGATGAAAAAAAGAACGACATAATCCAGCAAGCCGCAGAGGAAGCAGAGAAAATCAGAAAAAAAGCTGAGGAGGATATCGTCTCGTTGCGCAGGAGAGCTGAAAAGGTTATGTCCGAGGCGGTCAAGGAAGTCGCAGAAAAAATAAGGCACTACTTAGAGGGGGGAACGTTTTAGCTTATGGCTATAGCAGAGGTTGAGAAGGTTCAGATTATTGCCCATTCTGGCGTGAAAAAGGAGATCCTTTCTTCTCTTCAAGAAGAGAGCCTTGTTCAGCTTGAGAGAGCAGACTTTGAGGAGCTGGAGCTTGAATCTTCCTCTGTCGAAGTCTCTGAGCTCGAGCACCGCCTTCATCGTTTATCCCATGTTTTAGGTTATCTTTCCCGCTGGGAAGGAAAGGGGTTTGTAAAAAAAATCTTTGCTCAAAAGCCGCAAGTGCACCGCCAGAAAAGAGATGAAGTCTTAAACTTTGATTTCCTTCCTGTTTTAGAAAAGATTGAAAAACTCGAAGCTGAACAGGCTGAGGTGCTTTCTGAGATCAGGTTTTTAGAGAAAGAAGAAGAATTTCTTTTCCCGCTCAAAGGTTTGGATTTACCTCTTAAGGCTTTGAAACCGACTGATTCGACAGAAATTCTCCTCGGATCTTTGCCTGTCTCAAAGCTTGAAGATTTCCAGAAAAAAACTGTTGAAGAAGCTATCTGGTGTGAAATTATAAATCGGGGCAAAAGAAGCCTCTATCTTTTGCTTATTTATCCAAAGAGGGAAAAGGATCATTTTGAACAAACTCTTAAAGAATTAAACTTTGCCCCGCTCTTTTTCACCGAGCCCATATTAAATAAGGCCGACGAACAGGACAGAGTGAAAGATGTCATGGAAAAAATCAGCCAGGAAATAGAGGAAAAGAAGAATAAGCTTGATGATCTGGAGAAAGAAGGTCAGAACCTGTTTGTTTACCGTGAAAAACTCATGCTTGTTTATGATGTTCTTCTTAATGAGCGGGAAAAAATATTATCTTTTCGCCTCCTGGGTGAAACAGAACGCATTTTCTACATGGAAGGCTGGATCCGCTCCGCGGATGCTGAAAAACTAAAATCCAAACTTCAGCCTTATTCAGATGTAGCAGAAGTTTATTTTCGAGAACCTCTTCCTGATGAAGACCCGCCGGTTATCCTTGAAAATCCAAAGCCGGGTAAGCCTTTTGAGCTTGTGACCAAACTATACGGCCTCCCTCAACGCAGCTCATTTGACCCCACTCTTCCGATGGCCCCATTTTTTTTCCTCTTTGTTGGCTTGTGTGTCAGTGAGGCAGGTTACGGACTGCTCGTTGCGCTTTTAAGCTTCTTCCTCATTAAGTTTGCAAAACCAAAGGGAGGCTTGCTTCAATTCATGAAGCTTCTTTTATTCTTGGGAGTCTCAACCGTTATTCTTGGAACTCTGATTGGCGGATGGTTTGGCTTTCCTCTCCGAAGGCTTATGGTTTTGGACCCTCTCAAGGACCCCCTTTCTTTCCTGTATCTTTCCCTTGCCCTGGGTTTTATTCAGGTCTGGTTTGGAACCCTTCTAAACATGATTAACGGAATAAAGAACAAAATCTATCTTCAGTCCATCTTTGTGCAGGGAGGATGGTTGGTACTCCTTCCTTCCCTTGTCCTTTATGGGCTGACCAAGCAGTCCATATGGGGAATTTTTTCGCTTGCAGGGGCGGCCGGGATTGTTTTCTTTGCCTATCCCAGCCGGAATCCCTTTGCCCGCTTCTTCGGAGGGCTGTACAGGCTATACGATATCTCCCGCTATATAGCCGATATTCTTTCCTATTCGCGCCTTCTAGCCCTGGGATTGGCTACTACCGTTATCGCAATGGTTATAAACACTCTCTGCCAGACAGCCCTTGGAATCCCATGGGTCGGCTGGTTGCTGGCTGCCTTTATATTTGTTGGCGGTCATCTGTTCAACTTAGGGATCAGCTTTTTGGGCGGCTTTGTGCATTCCATGCGTCTTCAGTTTGTCGAGTTTTTCAGCAAATTCTTCATATCTGGAGGCAAGCCTTTCAAACCTTTTGAACTTGAAAGCAAGTATGTTGAATTTATCTGAATAAATTTGTTTAATGAGAATTTAAGGAGGTGGAAGAAATGGAGTTAGGTTTAACTTTAGCTGTTTTCGGAGGAGCTCTTGCTGTTGTGCTCGGCGGGATTGGCTCAGCAATTGGAGTCGGGCTTGCCGGTCAGGCTTCCAGTGGAGTCATGAGTGAGGACCCGGAAAAGTTCGGAAGCCTTCTATTGCTTGTGGCCCTTCCAGGGACACAGGGTATTTATGGTTTTTTGAGCGCCTTTTTGGTCATGTTAAAGCTAGGTCTGGTTGGAGAAGCTTTGGAATCTTTAACAACTTACCAGGGTTGGCAGATACTCATTGCCTGTCTGCCGGTCGCCTTTGCGGGGCTGGTTTCAGGGATCCATCAGGGAAAAGTCTGTGCTTCTGGCGTTTACATGGTGGCCAAACAGCCCAAAGACATCATGAAACCAGTAATAATGGCTGCTTTAGTTGAAACATATGCTGTCCTGGGATTGCTGATTACAATCCTCATGCTTCAAGGGATAAAGCTTTAGTAACTTCGAAAAAATCATGAGCTTAGAGAAAATCCTTGAGAAAATTTTGGATGATGCTCGGGCCGAAGCAGATAAAATTATTCTTGAGAGCCAAAAGAAAGCAGCGGAGATAAAAGAAAAAGCGGATAGGGCGGCTGTAGAATTAGCAGATGCGCTGCTGAAAGAAGCGGAGAAAAAAGGGCACCTTGAAGCAAGCCGCCTCCTTACTCAGGCTCGCTTAGAGAAGAAAATCAATATCCTCTCGTGTAAAAAAGAACTTATTGATGAAGTCCTGGAGAGAGCTTTCCAGAGAGGAAGCCTGGGAAAAGAAGGGCTTAAAAGGAAAATAATAATGAAAGATGGAGAAAAAGAAGAGCCCTATGACGAGGAAAAACTGAAAGAAGAGCTGCGCTCCAAACTGGAAAATGAAATCCTGGAGGCCTTAAAGATATGAGAAAATTCTCCAGGCTCAATTACGCTTATGCTGTTGGCCGTGTGCGGGTGCTGGAGAGAGATTTGGTCGAGAAGGCTGTCTTCAGCGAGGCTTCCGAAGAGCGCGATTTTGCCTGTGCTATGAAGGTTATTTTCGATGCAGGAAAATTTTCTGAGGAAATGGTTAAAATCAGTGATTCAGACGGGCTGGATGAATACCTTGAAAAGGAAGAAAGGAATCTTTTCCGTTTGATGAGTGAAATTCTCCTTGAAGAAGAAATCCTGAAAATATTCCTCGAAGAAGACCATCCAGAAAAGGCGATGTCGGTTGCTGAGAAAACCGGTTATTCTTTTATAAAAGACTATGTCCGGCACAAAATTGATTTGGGCAATCTTAAAATGTTTTGCCGCGTAAAGTATTCAGGTCTATCCAGAGAAAAATTTGAAACTATTGTTTTAAATGGCGGTTTTTTAGAGGAAAAAATTTTACTCCAGAACTTCGATCTCTCTTTTGCCGAGATTGGAGAGAAGCTTAAAGCTACTCCATATAAAGATCTCTGGACCAAAGCAACGGATGTTCTTGAGGAGCGGGAAACTTTTATAGACCTGGAACGCGGGATTGAAGACTTTTTATTGGCATACCTGAGGAAAGCAAAATATATCGTGTTTGGGCCGGAACCTGTCTTTGCCTATGGGCTGGCAAAAAGAAGAGAACTGAGCTTGGTGAGGCTTGTCGGAGTCGGGAAAATCAATCAGATTCCCCATGACATTTTAAAAGAAAGGGTAAGCGAGACCTATGTTTGATAAGGTTGCTGTAGTCGGAAAGGCCGACCTTGTCTTTGCGTTCAGAGCGCTGGGAATGAAGGTGTTTTCTCCAGAGAGCTTGGAAGAGGCAAAAAAAGTCATGGAGACCCTTGAAAGGGAAAATTTTGCGCTCTGCTTTTTGGATGAAAGCTTCTTTGAACCTCTCAGGGAAGAGAGAGAGAGATTAAGAGAAAAATTTTGCCCTGTGGTGGTCGGATTTTCGGATTACAGGGAGGTCGAAGATTACATGGAGAAAATGATGAGAAAGTTGGCCATCAGAGTCACAGGTTCGGATTTCTTGGTTAAAAAAAGGGGAGAGGATGAAACAAGGTAAAATTATTCGCGTTGCAGGCCCGCTTGTTGTTGCCTCTGACTGTCTGGGGGCCAAAATGTACGATATGGTCAAGATTGGAGACCTGGGTCTTATTGGAGAAATAATCGAGCTTAGAGAAGACAAGGCTTTTATTCAGGTTTACGAGGATACAACAGGTGTTGGCCCGGAGGAACCTGTGTTTTTAACCGGGAGGCCTTTAAGTGTTGAGTTGGGACCTGGTTTGATTAGTTCCATCTATGATGGAATTCAGAGACCGCTTGACATCATAAGGAGCAGAGAAGGCGACTTTGTTAAACGTGGTATCGAACTGCCGCCCCTGGATCGGGAGAAAAAATGGGAGTTCACTCCCCTTGTTTCCAAAGGTCAGGAGGTTACAGAGGGGGATTTTATAGGGGAAATTGAGGAGACTCCCCTTGTAAAGCATAGGATCATGGTTCCTGTTGGTTCTGCTGGGAAAATTGTGGAAATTAAAAAAGGAAAGTTTTTGATCGAAGAAACTATAGCACAGATTCAGACTAAAAAAGGAGTCAATGCACTCAAGATGTTCCAGACTTGGTCGATCCGTAGAAACAGAGATGTCCATGAGCGTCTTATGCCCGATGAGCCTCTGACCACGGGACAGAGAGTTCTTGACACCCTTTTTCCTCTGGCGAAGGGAGGAACGGGATGTGTGCCTGGTCCATTCGGCAGCGGAAAAACTGTTGTGCAGCATCAGCTTGCCAAGTGGTCGGATGCCAAGATCATTGTTTTCGTTGCCTGTGGTGAGAGGGGGAACGAGACGGCTGACCTCCTCCTTAGCTTCCCAGAATTGGAAGATCCTCATACAGGCCGGCCTCTTTTAGAACGGACAGTCATAATAGCAAATACATCAAACATGCCTGTTGCGGCTCGGGAAGCCTCTATTTACACAGGAATGACCATAGCAGAATATTTCCGTGACATGGGATATTCTGTGGCCCTTATTGCCGATTCAACAAGCCGCTGGGCAGAGGCTTTGAGGGAAATTTCAGGGCGTATGGAAGAAATGCCAGGGGAGGAAGGTTATCCTGCATATCTGGCAAGCCGCATCGCTGCATTCTATGAGCGGGCCGGAAAAGTAGTCTGTTTGGGTTCGGACAGGAGAATAGGAGCTTTAACCGTTATGGGCGCTGTCTCTCCACCTGGTGGCGATTTATCAGATCCGGTTGTTCAAGCTACACTAAAAGTGGTTAAAGTCTTCTGGGCGCTGGATGACAGGCTGGCAAACATGCGGCACTTCCCCGCCATTAACTGGCTTTTGAGCTATTCTCTGTATGTAGAAAACATAAAAGATTATTTGAACAGTCATGTTGCTGAAGAATTTATTGATCTCAGGCAGGAAGCCATGCAGCTTCTTGAAGAGGAATCAGAGCTTCAAGAGATTGCCAGGCTAGTCGGAGTAGAATCCCTTTCAACCAGGGAAAGGCTAATTCTTGAGTCTGCGCGTTCTATCCGGGAAGATTTTCTCCATCAGAATGCCTTCCATCCGCAGGACACTTACACTTCGATGAGGAAGCAGTATTTAATGCTCCGGACAATCTTGCATTTTCATCACTCGGGAGTCAATGCGTTAGAGGAAGGGAAGAATCTGGAGGAGATTTTAGCGCTGGCAGTCAGAGAAAAAATTTCGAAAATGAAATTCCTTCCGGAGGAAGACGCTGGCATCCTTGAGGTTTACATTGAAATCGATAATGACTTTAAAGATTTGTTACAGAAGAAAGGAATGAGTGAGGAAAATGTATAAAGAGTATTTGACTGTTTCCAACATCGTTGGTCCTTTGGTAATCGTAGAGAAAATTAGAGATGTGAAATACGGCGAATTGGTGGAAATCGAAGACGCGGCAGGCCTTTTACGCCGCGGCACAGTGCTTGATATTTCGACAGAAAGAGCAATCGTTCAGGTATTTGAAGGGACTGTGGGTCTTGATGTGGATAAGTCGAGGGTAAGGTTTCTCGGGCGTTCCCAGCAACTTGGTGTTTCGGAAGAGATTATCGGGCGAATTTTTGACGGCTCAGGAAGGCCTAAAGACCACGGGCCACAGATAATCGCTGAGAAAATGATAGATATTAACGGAAGTCCAATAAACCCTTGTGCCCGGGACTACCCTTCTGAATTCATCCAGACTGGCATATCTTCCATAGATGGGATGAATCCCCTGGTCAGAGGGCAGAAACTTCCCCTTTTTTCAGGAAGCGGTCTTCCACATGCTCGGATTGCCGCCCAGATTGCGCGGCAGGCTGTTGTGCTGGGAAAAGAGGAGAAATTTGCTGTTGTATTTGGAGGCATGGGAATAACCTTTGAAGAGGCAAACTTTTTCATAGAGGATTTCCGCAGCACAGGAGCATTGGAGAGAGCGGTACTCTTTCTCAATTTAGCGAACGAGCCGCCCATCGAGCGTATTGCAACTCCTCGTTTAGCCTTGACCTGTGCAGAGTATCTGGCTTTTGATAAGGATATGCATGTCCTGGTTATCCTGGTGGATATGACTTTTTATGCCGAGGCCCTACGTGAGATTTCTGCCGCCCGAAAAGAGATTCCAGGCCGAAGAGGATACCCGGGTTACCTCTATACTGACCTGGCGTCCATGTATGAGAGAGCTGGAAGAATAAAAGATAAGAAGGGCTCTATCACTCTTATTCCTATCCTCACTATGCCTGAAGATGACAAAACACATCCCATCGCTGATTTGACAGGCTATATTACAGAAGGACAGATTATGCTCAGCCGGGAGATTCATCGGAAGGGAATCTATCCTCCCATTGACGTGCTTCCAAGCCTTTCAAGGCTCAAGGATAAAGGGATTGGTGAAGGAAAAACGCGAGAAGATCATGCAGATGTGCTCAACCAGCTTTTTGCCTGCTATGCACGAGGAAAGGAAGCCAGGGAGCTGGCCTTGATCCTGGGAGAAGCGGCCCTGAGTGATCTGGATAAGCTGTTTTTAAAGTTTGCTGACCTCTTCGAGGATGAATTTGTGAGACAGGGTGAATTTGAATCACGTTCTATCACATATACAGTAGATCTGGGGTGGAAACTTCTCCATACAATCCCAAGGGCTGAACTCAAGAGAATTCGCCCGGAATTTATAGAGAAATATTATTCTGAAAAGAAATGAAACTTTCTGTCAACCCGAACAGAATGGAGCTCCTTAAGCTCCGCAGACGCATTGTCCTGGCTGAAAGAGGGCATAAGCTTCTAAAAGATAAGCTGGAAGGGATCATGCGCCGTTTCCTGCAGCTTATACGCAGGCTTTATGAACTTCAGGAAGGAGTCAGCTCAAAATTGAAAAAGGCGTTCCTTTCTTTTGCCCTTGTCCGCAGTCGAGCATCTCAAAAAGAATTGGAGAGGCTTATACCCGAAGGGAAATTAATCTTAAAGGCAAAAAGAGAAAGGATTTTTAATCTTTCTATTCCCCGGTTTGAAATAGAAGAGATAGAGGTCTCTGATTATGACCTTCTGAACACGGAAAGCGAGCTTGATATAGGTATTAAAAAGACTCGGGAGCTTCTCAAGGACATGCTGGAGCTAGCTCACCTCTGGAAAGCCGTGGAGCTTCTTTCTCATGAGATTGAAGTCACTCGCCGTCGGGTCAACGCTTTAGAGCATATCCTTATACCCAACATCAAAGAAACCATAAGTTACATTTCGGGCCGCCTGGAAGAGATAGAACGCTCCTTCCAAGTCCAGCTCATGAGGGTCAAAGAGATTATCCGCCGGCATTAAAAGGCTATTCATAAAGTAAATATTTCCGGGTTTTTTGCTGAAAGAGTTTTTCTTCCTTTTCCATTTGAGTGACTAACTCATCATAACTTATTTTTCCTTCGAGATAACGGTTCAAAAGGTCGCTTCCGAAAATTTGATTGAGGTAGCCTTTATTTATAATGAGTTTGTCAGGATGCTGATCCTTTAGCGCTTTGATGAGTTTAAGCGCAAACCGGAGGGATAAAAATTTTTCTTCTTGTCGGATATGAACTCGGATTCCGCGGCAAATATTGTTCTCGTACAGGGGATGAAGGGCTTTTCCGGGGACAGAATGTGGGGTGTAGGTTACAGCCTCAAGCTCAATCCCGAATGACGTGCCGCCGCTTAAGCTTTTAATTATGGGCAAAGGGTCAAGCCATGGTGCTCCGAATTGGAGAAAGGGATAAGGTGTTCCTCTTCCTTCGTTGAGCTTCATAGCTCCCAACAAACCTGAGCCGGGATAGATGATGGCTGTCTCGGGCGTTGGCATGTTGGGTGATGTGGGAATCCAGGGAAGTCCGGTATCTTTCCAGAAAAAACTTCTTTTCCAGTTTTTCATTCTGATCACATGAAGGTCAACCGTTTCCGGAACCCACCCCTCGGCCTTCATCATCATTGCCAGCTCACCCGAAGTCAACCCGTATCTTGCAGGGATGGGTAATGCTCCGATGAAAGATTTGTATTTTGGCCGCATAAGAGGGCCTTCGATGATTTCGCCGCCAACAGGATTCGGTCTATCCAGGACATAAACAGGGATTCGACCTTCCACAGCTGCCTCGAGAACATATTTAAGAGTTGTGATATAGGTGTAATAGCGGGCCCCGATGTCCTGGATATCGTAAACGAAAGCATCAATTTCTCGGGTCTGCTCTGGGGTGGGCTTTCTTGTTTTTCCATAAAGGCTGTATATCTTAATGTTTTCCACCTGGCTGTCTTTAACCTCTGTTCCCGCCTCCACCTTTCCAGAAAAACCATGTTCTGGAGAAAAAATGGCATGAATTTTGTACCCCTTATCCAGGAGAGCCTGATATAGAGTTTCTCCCTGAGGGAGAACTGAGGTGTGATTAATGACTAGTCCCAGAGATTTTCCTTGAAGTTCGGATGGGAAATCCTCAAGAAAAATTTCGGCCCCGAGCTTTACTCTGCATTCATGTGCAGAAGATATTCTTTCTAGGGTGAAACAAAAAAATAGGATTATGCTAATAAAAAAGAGAGGATAAATTTTCCCGATGGTTTTTTGCTCTTTCAATTTTTTATTGGGGTCGAGAAGTGACATTTGAAAGATAGTGGCTCAGTCCCGTTTTTTTAACGATGCTTAAGGCTTTTTCCTGGGAGACTCCTTTTTTAAATCGCAGAGACTCAAGAATCCGGATGATGGAGAGAGCGACTTCTGCTGTCTGGCCTGCTTTTTTCTTTTTATTTTTGAGGAATTTTATGGCTTCAAATAGAACAGCATTTGCTTCGCCATATGAAATGGGTTTTTGGATTCCATAAAGCTTTACCCACTTGGGACGGCTGAGGACATCGTTGACATGAGACTGGATGAGATATGTCGCGCGTCCGATAAGTTTTAGATTGCTCGGACTAACATTGGTCATGGTGTTTCCAGTGACTTTTCCCAGGCGAGACATAACTGCTGTTGAATGAGCATTAAGGAGGATTTTAAGGGCGATCTGCTGATTGAGGCCCAGAGGGTCATTATTTCCACTTATGTTCACAACGACCAGGGAATCCTTCCCTTCAGGTTCAAAGTCAGCTATCTCTCTTATAAGCTTTGATATGGATTTTGAGGATTTATCCGTGATAAGGATAATGGCTGTACTTGCCCCTTTTTCCGAGAAGAGGTCAATGAATTTTCGGAAGTCGGAATTATTTTTTCTCAGCTCGTCTTCTTCAGGGCTGATACAAACGGAAACTCCCAAGTCTCCCTGCTTAGGACCCCTGTTTTTCAGGTTAAACTCAGAGAAAGAGAAATTATAGAGAAACTGCTGGTCATCTCCTGCGTTTTTTAGGCTTTCAAGGGCTGCCTTTTTAAGGTAGGAGTCGTTTATTTTTTCTTCAAAGGGCTCTTTGTAGAACCTGGAGCGCAGTCCTCTGAATGATCTTCCGAGAAACGCCTGCCAGGCTTCCTGGAGATT
>Ga0114920_10001029_pt1 | contig 12665 bp, 10 predicted proteins | sample ChitaG_FD_88683 | JGI IMG/M metagenome (GOLD analysis project Ga0114920, IMG submission 88683) | Deep subsurface microbial communities from South Pacific Ocean to uncover new lineages of life (NeLLi) - Chile_00310 metaG | ecosystem: Environmental > Aquatic > Marine > Oceanic > Sediment ... | reverse complement strand
CCAAAGGATCGCTTATCTGAGCTATAACATGGATAAAAAAGCCGCAAAGAAGAGCTTTCCAAAAAATAATATCCTTGAGCAAGACCTGCTGCGCAGCAAAAGCTCCCAAGCATGCAAACAGAATTCCTCCAAAACTTCCCTCCCATGTTTTTCGTGGGCTTGCTATAGGAAGGAGCTTCCTTCGGCCCCAGAGTTTGCCAAAAATATAGGCTCCTGTGTCGCCTAAAAAGATAACTGCCAGGAGAAAATAAATGTAAAAAGCCCCTTTCTCTTCTTTTAAAAAATAGAAATGATTAAGAGTTAAGCTCAGATAGATGGCTCCAAAAAAAGTTATTGCAAAAGAGGCAGGGAAAGGACTAAGCTTCTCAAGCTTTTTTATCGTAACAATATAATACAATCCGGCAAATAAAAGACAGATAAAAAGAGCAAATCCAAGAGAAATTTCCTTAAATAAAAAGGAAGAGCTTACAATAACGGCTAATAGACATCCAACAGTTAGCTGAGGAAAAAGCTCTCTCTTCCGAGAGAGGTTGTAGAATTCAAGAAGAGAGATTAGAATCAAAATCTGCAAAACGAGGAAAAATCCAAGACGAGAAAGAAACTGGATGAATAGAAACACAAGAACTAAAAGGATTAGAGCAGTGGGTATTCTTGTTCGTAAACTCATTATGCAAAGATTAGAATAAACTCACTCCTTCTGGATGAATTCTTTTCAATTTTATTAATTAAAAGCACGATGTAAAAGAATCAATTGTCTGACTAATGGGGATATATATCTCCAAACCTCCTTTCTCTCTTCTGATAATCAACAAGCGCCTGAAGCATATGCTTTTTCCGAAAATCTGGCCAATACGCAGGAGTGATCCAGATCTCAGAATAAGCAATCTGATACAAAAGAAAATTCGAGATGCGCAGCTCTCCGCTCGTTCTTATAAGAAGGTCAGGATCGGGCAGATGAGCTGTATATAAATACTGGGAGAATTTTTTCTCATCAAGGCTCTCAATATCAAAATCTTTCTCTTTTAATATCTTTTTGACTCCATCAACAATCTCTGTTCTCCCCCCATAATTGAGAGCTAAAATAATCGTCATCCGCCTGTTATCCTTTGTTATTTCTTCCACGCGCTCTAATTCTTTTTGCACCAAAGACGGAACAGCCCCTATTTGACCTATAACTTTCAAGCGAAATCTGTTCTTAACCAAAACCTTGTCTTCTTTCTTAAGATAATCCTCCAAAAGCCTCCATAGCGTGGCAATTTCCTTTCGTGGCCTTTTCCAGTTCTCTTTTGAAAAAGCATACAAAGTCAGATATTTAATTCCTAAACGAGCGCATATTTCCACAGCTTCCCGGACAGATTTAGATCCAGCACGATGGCCTTCCATTCGGGACAACTTTCTCTCCTTGGCCCAACGGCCGTTTCCATCCATGATGATAGCTACATGCTTGGGAAGTCTGGAAAAATCGAGTTGGTTTACAAGTTGCTCTTCTTCGCTCCCTGGCTCAATAAAGTCTTCCAAATCTTCTCGCATGTTTCAATTATATGAGCCTTAAGGCAAATTGTCAAAAACTATAGACCTTGTCCCCCAGATTTGGTAATCTATTCAGTCAAAGAAAAAAAGGTGAAAAATGTGTCTAGGAATTCCAGCAAGAGTCATCCAGATCGACGAATCCAAACATGGAAAAGTTGATTATTTAGGGACTAAAGTCAGAACAAATTTTATTCTTCTCGAACACGTAAAACCAGGAGACTGGGTTATAATTCATGCTGGATTTGCCATTTCCAAACTTGATGAAAAAGAAGCCAAAGAGACACTCGCTATGCTCAGGGAGATTGCAAGTCAAGATTAAAAAATATGGTTCATCTCCCATTTATACATAGCAGCATAAATGATTGCGCATTTTTGGTGATGCTCTGCCTGAAGGTTATGAAATTATGCGCAACTATTTATGACGCTCTGTATAGTTGAAAAATAATACAAGAGACATATAATTAAGTTGTTATCAGGCCCCTTTTTGTCATTCCTGCTTACGCAGGAATGACATTCTGTAAAAAAGGTATTAATTTTTTCAACTAAATGGAAGATGAACCAAAAATATATTGATAAAATGTTTAACTGTTGCATAGCGAAAGATAAATGTTATTCACAATTCTCCGTTCACCATTTTCCTTTAACCATTCTGCAATGTAACAATTCAGCATAACAGCTCTATCAATGCAGATTTTAATATATTTATAGGCAATTTGTCTGATTGAACAATGAAAGAATTGAGGGATAAAAGAATCATAAAGGCTCTCCTGGCTGAGATAGAAAAAAAGACGAAAACTTACTCCTCCCCTATTCATATTATGGAAGTCTGCGGTACTCATACCATGACTATCCATAGATATGGCTTGAAAAAGATGCTCAGGAAAGCGGGGATTGAAATGCTTTCTGGACCCGGATGCCCTGTGTGCATCACTCCTAATGAAATGCATGAGGCAGCCATAGAATTTGTAACAAAAAGAGAAAATTTCTTCCTGGCAACCTTTGGAGATATGACAAGAGTCCCGACTCAGAAAGGCTCTCTTCAGACAGTCATTCCAGCTGCTGGCTCGATTGTTAAAATAGTGTATTCTCCTGAAGAATCAGTCGACATGGCCAGGATAAACCCTGAAAAAGAAATTGTATTTTTTGGTGTCGGATTTGAAACCACAATCCCTTCGATTGCTCTGACTGCAAAAAAAGCTTCCGAGCAAGGTCTTTCAAATTACGCTGTGCTTTCGGCTTTCTGGCTCATCCCTCCTCCGTTAAAAGCCATCGTCGAATCAAAAGATACAGCTATTGAAGGCTTTCTCTACCCTGGACATGTGAGTGCCATCATCGGAGAAAAACCTTATAAATTTATTGCCGAAGAATTCGGCATTCCTGGAGCCATTACAGGCTTTGAACCCGGCGATATCCTTCTTGCTATTTTATCTATTTTAGACCAGATTAAAGAAGGAAAAGCCATGGTCTCCAACGAATACACTCGAGTCGTTAGACCCTCAGGGAATCCGTATGCTCAAAAGGTGATTGAAGATATTTTGGAAGTTAAGGATGCCTACTGGCGCGGTCTGGGTCTTATACCGCAAAGCGGCCTAAAACTCAAAAAAAAATATTCAGCCTGCGATGCAGAAGTGAAATACAACCTGAGAATTAAAGTGGGAGCTGGGGATCTTCCCGGGTGTCGATGCGGAGAGGTCTTGCGAGGCAAAATTTCTCCCCCTCAATGTCCTCTATTTGCCAAAAAATGTAATCCTGAATCCCCTTATGGCCCTTGTATGGTCTCTTTTGAAGGAGCATGTATGGCTCATTATAAATATGATAGGAACGAGAAAGCCGATAAACGCTAGCAGGGCCCGATGCCCGCAATGACAATTTTTCAAGTACCTTTGGGATAAAGCCAAATTTTCTAATTTGATACGGCATGGTGATAACTATGAAAAAAGTCAGCTTGGAACTTGGTAGTGGCGGTAAGTTGATGAGAGATTTTATCGCTCAGCATATTGTCAAAACCTTTAAAAATCCTTTTCTGGAAGAGCTTTCAGATTCAGCCCATCTTCCCCAGCAAATCGCTTTCACCACTGATAGCTATGTGGTCGATCCCATATTTTTTCCTGGAGGTGACATCGGAACCCTTTCCATCAACGGTACAGTCAATGACCTTGTCGTCTCAGGAGCTTTACCCAAATACATATCGCTCTCTCTTATTTTAGAAGAAGGATTAGCGTGGGAAGACCTGGAAAAGATACTCAAATCTCTAAAAAAATCTGCCATAAAGGCGGCTGTTGAGATTATAACAGGAGACACAAAAGTGGTCAGGCGCGGACAAGGCGATAAAATCTACATCAACACTTCAGGTGTAGGTAGAATCATAGCCAAGCCAGCTATCCATAAAATCCGGCCTAGAGATAAAATCATCCTTACCGGAACTCTGGGAGAACACAGCATTGCAGTGATGCTAGCCAGAGAGGATTTTGGCCTGGAAGCAAAAGTCAAAAGTGACTGCGCCCCTTTGAATTTTCTTCTTCCTCTCTGGAAGAAAGGAGTTCTTTGGATGAGAGATATCACACGCGGCGGGTTAGCCACCGTACTCTCTGAACTTGTCGAGAAAACTCCTTTCTCGCTCCTCATCGAAGAGGAGAAAATACCTCTATCTCGGGCAGTGAGAGGAGCGAGTGAACTTCTTGGAATCGATCCCCTTTATCTGGCCTGTGAAGGGAGAGCTGTCATTGTGGTTCCTGAAAAAAAGGGAGAAGGCATACTTGAAGAGATAAGAAAGGACAAGCTGGGCAAAAAAGCAGAAATCATAGGACAGATAGAAGATAAAGTCGGAAGGCCAGGAGAACTTCTTCTCTCTACCCTCTCTGGAGGTCTAAGGCTCCTCGAGTCTCTAACCTCAGAACTCCTTCCCCGAATTTGTTAAAAAGAAAATTATTCTAAAATGCCTTCTTCTCCAATCTTATCCTTAAATTGAACTTTAGCAATCCCAATTCCTAAATTCCTCGGGTCAGGGACGCCCAGAGCCTTGATAGGATTCCATGTCCTTGAAATTTTAAATGAAAAGAATATATCCTTCCCAACATACTGAGGAAAATAATATTCTCTCATCAACCATTTATTCTCTCTTATCTTAAATTCATCAATTAGTTTTCCCTTTTTAAATGGATCTTCTGAGAAGAAAATTCTCACATCCAGGGATTTCTTCTCCAAATCAGGATGAGATGCTATAATAGGAATAATTATAAACGGCTTCTCAATAGATTGAGTATAACCAGCTTCTTTTTTCGACCATCTATACTCTCCCATAGGACCTTCTTCCCACTTATAAAACCCATAATCTTGTTTCCACCCAAACTTTTTTGTCCTCGAAGGTAAAGAAAAGGATGTCACTGAATGATATAAAGACACACCAAAATAAATTAGAATTATTCCCACAATGATCATCTTCTTCCATTTTAACCATTTGATTACCTTAAGCTTTATAGCTCTATTGCCTTTTTTCTTTAACTCACTCGGTGCCTCTTGACTAGTCAATAATTTATTATCAACTGATTCCAGGTCATTCGTCACTATCCCGCTGTTTCTTGCTTCAGTTATAATCATTGCTAAAAAGAAAAAAAATGTAAAACATATCTCCGGAAAATTAATATGAAATCCAACCATGGAGATGATTAAGAAAGAGATAAAGGCAGAATAAACCCCAATCATCCTATAACTTATAGGCCTTTTTGGATATGCAAATGTTCTTTTTAATCTTCTATACATTTTTTTTACAATAATTGCAATGAATGCAATAAACGGAATAAATCCTATTAATCCCATCTCTGCCAATATATGCAAAAACAAATTTTGTGCTGTATCAACCTTAGCTCCCCAAGGCAGCTTTCCTCCTTTTTGATAAAATTCTTGAGATTCCAGAGGAACAATAGAATGCTTTTTGTAAAAATTAGGAAGCTCTACCACATATGCTCCAATCCCAACTCCTGTTAACGGATAGTTCTTTATCATTATTAAAGCTGATTTCCAGTGAGTATATCTGTATCTAAATAAATCTTCCCATTTAATCGATGATTCCAATCCCGATAATTTCTTATAAAAATGATTTATAGAGTCATAAATTGTTACTGTGTCATAAGCTGGATGTTGTGGATAATAAAAATAAGCTGCAGCAAAAATTAATAAAAAAATGAAAACCAGGCTAAGTGCAATTTTCATTCTTCTTTTTCTTAATCTATAGACTTTCAAGATCACTAAAAAAATAAATAAAATCAAAGCTAATAAAAAACCGCCAATACCTGCTCTCGAATTAAGCGTTGGAAAAATATACAAAGCTAATATTAAAATTACAAAAAAAATTATTTTTTTAATAAGTTTACTATCTAAAATATTTCCAATTATTAAAGGCAAGATAAAAACTAAAAAAATTCCAAATGAATTTCTATCAGTAAATAATCCAATATTTCCCAATCCAAATGGATTTCCAAAATCAGGTTTATAACTATACTGAACTAAAGAAATTATTTCTGAAAGGAAAAAACCTAATATAAGAAAATATATCCCCCTATAAAAAAAACTAATTTTATTTTTTTCTTTCATTAGAATCATAAAAAATAAATATCCAGAGATTAAAATTAAAAAACCAAACAGTACACTCTGTATTGCTCCCCCAGCTCTTAAACCCAAATAATTTATTATCCATTCATGAATCGAAGATCTCTTGAATGGAAAGAAGTCTGAATACCTTAAAAATGATATTAAAAAAGAGATAATCAGCAAGATTATAAATATATTCAAATAAAAATAATTACTTTGAAAAAATTTAAACTTATCTTTCTTCGCAAAAGTACTAAATAAGTAGGCTAAAAAAATTACAATAAAACTTATGATTAATGGATTTATTCCCCTAATGCGGAAGAAATACGGAAGAGTATTTATTGTTGGGATTAAGGATAAAAATATAAATATTCCTATTTTTGGTTTTATTAAAGTTATTGTAAATAAAAATGATAATAAGAGTACAAGAATAATCTGAAATTCTCTTATTAAAGGAACATATTTTACATAAAAAAAATAAAATAAAATAATACAAACTATCAAGGTTAAGAACTGTACAAGAAATTTAATGGGCTTCATGAACTTCATACCAAACCATATGTCATTCCTGCACAAGCATGTGCCCGCGAAGCCTGTGCCTGCGAAGGCAGGTAGCGGGTACAGGAATCCAGGCTTGTTCCCGCGGAAGCGGGAAACCAGAAATATGAAAGATTCTTATCCAGATATCTCTAGATTCCCGTTACCTGCCTTCGCAGGTACAAGCTTCACGGGAATGACATTTTTCTTTTGCCTGGATTCCCGCTTCCGCGGGAATGACAAAAAGAGACAGAGACGACAGCTAAATTATATGTCTCTTATATTATTTTGCAACTTTTTGGAAGATGATCCTGATAATTTAAAAATGGGGAATAGCGAAAAATCAGGTGAAATTCACTTCCGACCGATAGAATAATATTCAAACCCAAGCTCTCTCACAGTCACAGGCTCGAAGATATTCCTGCCATCGACGATAATAGGATTGGCCATCACTTCCTTAACCTTCCTCAAATCCAGCTTCTTAAACTCATCCCATTCAGTGATGAAAAGTAAAGCATTGGCGTCCTTTGCCGCCTCATATGACGATTTGGCGTATAGAAGGTGAGGATGTTCTTCAGGAAAAACCTCCTTCATATTCTCCATGGCCTTTGGATCATACAGGCGAAGAAAAGAACCTTCTTTGATAAGCTCTTGAATGACTCTAACACTGGGGGCTTCCCTTATATCATCAGTCTCTGGCTTAAAGGAAAGGCCCAAAACTGCAATCTTCTTGTCTTTTAAAATCCAAAGAGCTTTCTTTATTTTTTCCACATAAACACTTATCCTCTCCAAGTTGATTCTATCCGCTTCTTTCAGCAAATTCATGTTGATACCTAAATCTTCTCCAATCTTCGTAAGAGCTCTTATATCCTTAGGAAAACAGGAACCTCCATAGCCCAGGCCTGCCCGTAAAAACAAAGGTCCTATTCTGGGATCAAACCCCATTCCTTTGGCTACCTGTTCCACATCTGCCTCTGTTTTCTCGCACATCTCAGACATAAGGTTGATATAAGATATTTTTAAAGCTAAGAAAGAGTTAGAGGCATGCTTGATGAGTTCTGCGGTATCGATATTAGTGATGAGGATGCGGTCTTTGAATTTCTCATAGATTTTTTTCAGAATATCTTTAGCCTTGTCTGTCTCCGCTCCTAGGATTATACGATCAGGATTGAGAAAATCTGAAACAGCCGAACCTTCCCTCAAAAATTCAGGGTTTGAGGCAACATCGAAATCAATTTCGCTTTTCTTATAGAGGCTTATGGTTCTCTTTATCCACATCGAGGTTTTAACTGGAACAGTACTCTTTTCTACTACCAGCTTATAGGCATTTAGGTTCTCGGCTACTTTTCGGGAAACTTCTTCCACAAAAGACATATCAGCACTTCCATCTTCTCTTTGAGGGGTACCGACGCAGACAAAGAGGACATCAGAGGAAAGGATGGTCTTATTCAAGTTACTGCTGAAAGAAAGATTTCCTTGCTTTAGATTTTTCTTCAACATTTGGTCAAGGCCAGGTTCATAGATATGAGTAATTCCACGGGAGGCCATATCGATTTTCTCTTCGACAACATCAGTTCCCGTGACTTCATGACCTAGCTCTGAAAGGCCCACGGCCGTTACCAAGCCTACATAACCCGTCCCAATAATACCAATTTTCATAGCCATCTCCTTTCTTTAAGCCTTTTTTACATTTTTTCTCTTCTTTTTTATGGCATTCCTGGTATCGATGACAAGTGATGAGTTTTTCACAATCCAGTCGTAATCATAAACAGAATGATCCGTGGCAATAATCACTGCATCAAACTTTTCTAATTTTTTTTCGTTCAAGGCCACTGACTCTAACTCCAATCCGGGATAGTCTCTGTGTCCAAAGGAGCGAGGGACGTAAGGATCGTTATAGGAGATTTTCGTTCCTTTTTTCTGCAGCAGGCTGATAATTTTGAGTGAAGGAGATTCTCGCTGGTCATCAACATCTTTTTTGTATGCAATGCCAAGGATCAATATCTTGGCCCCCTTGATGGATTTTCCCCTTTCGTTTAAGGCTTCAATTGTCTTCGAAACAACATGATAAGGCATTCGAGTATTAATCTCTCCTGCCAGCTCAATAAATTTTGTCGCATAGTCGACTTCCTTTGCTTTCCAGGTCAGATAAAAAGGATCAACAGGAATACAATGGCCCCCATAGCCAGGGCCAGGGAAAAAAGGAAGGAAACCGAAAGGCTTGGTGGAAGCCGCCTCGATCACTTCCCAAATGTCTATTTCCATCAATTCAAAAATAATCTTCATCTCATTGACCAAAGCGATATTGACAGAACGAAAAATATTTTCTAAAAGTTTTGTTGCTTCAGCCACTTTAGGCGAAGAAACGGGGATGGTCTTCACTACAACATGATCATAAAGAACCTGAGCCACCCTCCTGCAACTGGCTGTTACTCCTCCCACAACCTTTGGGATTTTTGCTGTTGTGTACTCTTTATCGCCCGGGTTTTCTCTCTCTGGAGAATAAGCAAGGAAAAAATCCTTTCCAACTTTAAAGCCTTTTCTCTCAAGAACAGGAAGCATTTTTTCTTCTGTGGTTCCAGGATAAGTTGTACTCTCCAAAACCACAAGTTGTCCCTTCCTCAAATTTTTCGAGATCACTTCAGTTGTATCAAGGACAAAAGTTAAATTTGGGTTTTTGTGCGAATCTAATGGCGTGGGAACACATATGATGATCACATCTACTTCATTCAAGGCCTTAAAATCAGAAGTGGCCCTAAATTTCTTTTCTCTGATATAGTGCTTAAACCCTTTTGTCGTTACATGTTTTATATAGCTTCTCCCCTGATTCAGCATCCTGACCTTCTTTGGATCAATATCAAATCCCAGGACTCGAAATCCCTTGGCTAAAAATAATTTGAGTAGAGGAAGTCCCACATAGCCTAGACCGATGATGCTGATATAAGCTTTTTTGGCTTTTATCTTCCTCTCCAGACTCAGTGCTCTTTCGTTCATTACTCTTTCCTTTCCTGATACAATCTTATGGTTTTTTCAAGACCTTCTCTGAAAGTAACTCCCGGTGAATATTTTAACATTTTCTTTGCCTTCAAGATATCAGCATAAGAATGCTTGACATCTCCCGGACGGGGCTTTTCATATAAAGGCTTGATATTTTTTCTTATTATTTCATTTATTTTTTCCACCAGAAAATTTACTGTGATTCTTTCTTTACAAGCCACATTAATAACAACCTCTGTAACATCTTCAGCCTTTGCGGCCAAAATATTGGCTTCCACAACATTCGAGACAAAAGTGAAATCCCTTGATTGTTCTCCATCACCGAAAATTATGGGTTTTTCTCCTTTGAGCATTTTGTCAATAAAGTTTGGAATCACCGCTGCATACTGAGAAAAAGGGTCTTGACGGGGACCAAATATATTGAAGTAGCGGAGGCAGATAGTGGAAAGGCCATAAATCTGGCTGAAAATCCGGCAGTACATTTCTCCCACAAGTTTGGTTATAGCATAGGGGGAGAGAGGGGCTGCTTCCATATTCTCATTTTTAGGAAGTCGAGGGTCATTGCCGTAAACAGAAGAAGAGGAGGCAAAAACAAATTTCTTGATGTTTGCCTCTCGTGAAGCCAGTAAAAGATTTAAAGTGCCCATGATGTTAATTTCGCTGATGAGGAGAGGATCCTTAATAGAAAGTGGCACAGAGGGCAAGGCTGCTTGATGTAAAACAAAATCCACTCCTTCTAAAGCGCGTCTGCATGTCTTGAAATCTCTGATATCTCCCTCGATGAATTCAATTTTATCGAGAAAAGAAGTGATGTTTTCTCTTTTGCCTGTTAAAAAATTATCAATAACCCTGACTTCTACTCCCCTTTTGACAAGCTCCTCAACTATATTGGAACCAATAAATCCAGCTCCCCCAGTAACTAAATATTTTTCCATTTTACAATTTTTGTTTTACCCTTATTACGCCTTGCGTTTTCCGTTTTACGATTTACGATTCTCCAGTAATTACTTTTCCTCCTAAATCATCTGGAACAGGAATTCCCATGGCGTGAAGAATGGTGGGGGCAATATCCAAAATATGGGCATCTTTTCTTTTTTTTCTGGGAATTTGAGGGTCATAGAGAATATATATCCCATCCTGGGCGTGGACAGCATCATCAGGTCCTGTATCATTCTCCAAAAGATATTTAGTTTTGTGGCCTAAAGTCCCTGCTGAACGCCAGAATAAATCATCAAAATAGACCATCAAATCCGGATAATCTCCTCTTGTTTCCTCAAAGTATTCCTGAGGCTTTAATATACATGTCTTCCATTCTTCTCCTTCTGGACCCTTCACCGTCAACAATTTCTCGGCTAAAGCATCCCTTTCTCTTTCATAGTCTTCAGGAGGGATTATGCCTTGAATCTCCCTGCCTTCGATGTTCAGGAAAAGACGAGCATAGTAACCGCCCCATCCCCAAGCTCTGGAACGAGACCAATCGATTTCAACCTCATCAAGGCTTACAGGCGATTGAGGCTTTTTTTTGACGACAAGATCTCCCTGTTCTATCAGCCATTCATTGATGCAAAAAGCTCCTTTCATCCTTTTGGCACCATGGTCAGAGACAACTAAAACAGCGGTATTCTTATCTATGTTGGATAGAAGCTCTCCGATTTTTTTATCCAAATCTTTGTAATAATCCAAAATAGCATCTTCGTATTTATTGCCTTTGATGTAAAGATGATGGTCTGAATCCATGTATTTCCAAAAAGCATGCTGAATTCTATCCACTCCAATCTCCACAAACATGAAAAAATCCCAGGCCTTCTGACGAATAAGATAATTCATGACATCAAACCTTTTCGCTGTCATCTCGTAGATTTGCTCTAACAGCATGTCCTTCTCATCCGTTCTGAAGACAACATCAAAGATATAGGGACCAAATCTTTCCTCTATTTCCTGTTTGAGCTCGGGAGGATAGGTGTATTCCTTTTCATTACCTGGAGTGATAAAGCAGCTTATTAAATTTCCATGGACAGATGGGGGAGGATACGTGGGAGGAACACTCACCAAGCAACTTCGACCGCCCTTCTCCCCAATTAAGTCCCAGACGGTTTTTTCTTTTATGGATTGAGAAGTGGCAATCCAGATGTCTCTGTAAGAATAATCTTTTCTATGTCTGAAACCATATAGACCAAGCCTTCCTGAATCTTTCCCCGTGCACATCACCATCCATGCAGGTATAGTGATGGGAGGATCTGAACTTCTTAAATTTCCGTAGAGGCCGTTCTCGATCAGCTCTCTGAGTACGGGCAATTCTTCCCGACGATCAAAAACAATTTCAGCTGGTGCACAATCCAATCCAATAACTAAGAATTTTTTATCCATAAAAGGCCTCTTTTTCTACTCGACAAGATGAGTTCTTCGTAAGAATCAATGTAATTTCCTTTCTAGCCTTTCTCGCTTTTCTCGCTTTTTTCGTTCTAATCTATATACCCTAAAGCTTTCAATCTTTCTTTTACTTTTTTCTCATCCTCTTTGCTTAATGGTTGTTGTGTCTCTTCCTCTTTGGAAAGACTCTCTCTTAAAACTTTAGTGATATAGCTCGAAACAGATGTGATTTCTGAATTCTTTATTTTTTCCTCTATCTTTTTATACAAGGATGTGGGAATGGAAATAGTTGTAAATTCTTTTTCCATGTTTATCTCCTTATCTCAATTGATTATTTGCGGAAAATCGATGATATACCTTCAAAAAGAATGACTTTGTTTTAGATAGTATCAATTAAATGTGATTTATACACCTTCTTATCCTTTTTTTCAAGCTTACCATTTGGAAGCATCTTTTTTTCCTTGATATATAATTGTATTATTAATGACTTTGGGAATGGATGAAGCGACCTTTGAAGAAGGGCTCAGGCTATATGGTTTAAAAACACGTTGCTTTTGCCCCAGCGAGTCAAAAGCAACTCGGATCAAGGCTTCGCTCTCCTCTCCTTCGGAGAGGAACCGTGCCCGCTCAGCCTTTCTCACGGT
>Ga0114920_10001027_pt1 | contig 12674 bp, 10 predicted proteins | sample ChitaG_FD_88683 | JGI IMG/M metagenome (GOLD analysis project Ga0114920, IMG submission 88683) | Deep subsurface microbial communities from South Pacific Ocean to uncover new lineages of life (NeLLi) - Chile_00310 metaG | ecosystem: Environmental > Aquatic > Marine > Oceanic > Sediment ... | reverse complement strand
CTATGGGCTGCAAACCGTCAATTGTTTAACCCGTTTCCCTTCAGGTGCTGCTTGACTATCCTCCTGATAGACCGGGTGGTAAGCCTTCGCTCCCTATTACTGTCACTCAGGGAGGCAAAGAGAGGTTCAGCTCCCTTAGCGCTTCCCCGGGCCTGCAGGTAGTCCCCGATCGGTTTCACGGTCTCCTCCGTGAGCAAGACAAACTCGTCTTTAGCGTCCCTGCCCTTGCCCTGAATCCACAAGACCGCCTCTCCGCCCTCTCTTCTCACTGCACGGGACAGCTTACTTCAGCAACGTCATGCTTTTTACCTCTCTGAACTCTCCGGCAGTCAGCTTGTAGAAATACAGACCGGAGGAGACATCTGAAGCATCCCAGATAACTGACCTATATCCCGCCTGCTGCTTTTCGTCCACTAATGTTGCCACTTCTTGCCCGAGAATATTGTAAATCTCCAGCTTGACGCGGTTGCTGACTGGCAACTGATAATCGATCACGGTTGTGGCATTGAAGGGGTTGGGGTAGTTCCGATAGAGCAAGAACTGCCTGGGGATTACTGGAATGTTATCTTCATCGTCGTCGATGCCGGTAGGCCAACCAGAGTTATTCCCGCCGTAAGCGCCCATATCAGCTGTGTCAGTCCCAAGACCGTGGAAACAGTCCAAGAGGGCGTCCAGGCTGTCGGGATGGCCGACATCGATGCAGGGAGAATTGTCAGGATCGCCGCAATAATCTGCCATCAGGTGAAAATCGCCTGCCTCCGGGTCTCTGAACCGTGGGTCGACATCGATATTCCCTACTCCTTCCCAGCCACCTTGGACATCGCAGTATCTGACTGTGGGATTGCCACTTTGCACGTAAATCTCCGCACCGTTTGCTGCCGTATCTCCCCATAATATGGTATTTGTGATGATTGGTATGGAAGCGAGGCAGTAAATACCGCCGCCGTAGCAGGCTGAATTTCCACTCATCGTATTATTGCTCAGCGTGGTGCTGGACTGTGCACAATGAATGCCGCCGCCGCTATTTTCGGCTGAATTTCCACTGATGATATTATTGCTTATCGTGTCGTCCGAATCCCAGCAATAAATCCCGCCTCCCAGATAAGCCCAATTCCCATCAATAGTGTTACTGTTTATCGTTGGGCTGGAATTATAGCAATGAATGCCGCCTCCGTCGTTAGCTGAATTGCCTCTGATAGTATTATCAGTTATCTTCGAGCTGCAAAGGGCGCAATAGATTCCGCCACCACTATCACGAGCAAAATTGCTGGTAATGGTATTACTGTTTATCGTTGGGTTGGAATAGAGGAAGCAATAAATGCCGCCGCCCCCACTAGCCGAATTACTCCTGATGGTATTATGGCTTATCGTGGGGTCGGAATCATAGCAATAGATCCCGCCACCAAAATAGGCAGCTGAATTGCTGGTAATGGTATTACTGTTTATCGTCGGGTTGGAATGGCGGCAACAAATCCCACCGCCGTAACCACTAGCGCTATTGTCGCTGATGGTATTATTGCTTATCGTGGGGTCGGAATCATAGCAATAGATCCCGCCACCATCATCGACAGCGGAATTGTTCGTAATGGTATTACTGTTTAGGGTTGGGTTGGATTTGTAGCAGTAAATGGCCCCGCCATGATCGTCAGACCCGCTTCCGATAGCGTTTCCATATTCCAACCGGCAATAGCTTATCTGGGAATTGCTATCAGCATAGAGAAAACGTATACCGTGCGAGCCGGTAGCAGTGTCCTCAGTGGTGAAGTAGATTGAATCGCTTTCAATCCCCACCGCCAGAAGAGTTGCCAAACTGTCCACAATGAACTTGTAATGCCCCTGGAAATCGACGACAACCCCCGGCTCAATCACCAGAGTCGATTCCGGCGGCACCCGGATCTCCCCGACAACATTGTAGGGGCTGTTTTCCCTCGCCCAGGTGCCCCATTGGTCGCCGGAAACGTCAATAGCGTTGGCAGTCAGCGGAAACAACACGACCGCCGCCAAAAGAATTGCGCCTGTGGTTCTCATATCTGCCTCCGAAGTCCAGAAGTTAGGTAGTCAATGTATGGTAGTTCTTAGTCAACCTTACTATATGGTTTCTCAGCGAGATTGTCAAGGGATTTGGCGGCTTGACCGGGCCAGGAGCTTCGCCCTTGCCATTCTCCACGAATCGCATTATTCCAATTGACATCCGATCCTTATCTTGGTATCTTGAAAGTCGTCTTCGACTCTCATCTGGAGTCAAGGTGGCCTGGGTTACAGGAACCGGCTGGCGTCCCGCGCATGGGCGTTGGCCGGTTTTTTGTCTGGGAGCGGCGACAGGACTGGAAACTGGCTGCTAATCATGCTCTTGTCTCTCTTATTGTGAGCGCTGTTGAGCCTCAGATGCTCAAGCCTCTTGTGCTGATCATAGGACTGAATAATCCCCCAACCCCATGGTCGTGCCCTTCCCGAGCCCAATGTGCACGCCTACATCCAGGAGAGCTGATATCTCAGGAACGCAGCTCTCAATTGTCATTTTTCCCGTGATTCCGCCCATGCTTATGGTCTTGCTCTGGCGACTGGAATATCTAATTGCTCCGACTTTTTTGAACTCGCTCGAGTAAGGCGAGGATTCGGCTTTAGAAAGTAGACTCTGGTAATCGAGGGGGATTTCCTTCTCATTATAGAAATATGATAGATTGCTTAGACGACGTAGCAGGGTCGAGGTTATATCACGTAGGCTAGGGTTAAAATTAGACTTGCCATCTGTTATGATTTTCAGCGGTGATCTGATATGTACAGCGATGTCTCCTGCTTTCTTGCTGCGCTTCAGATTCTTCAGGGCTACGGCAGATATGAAATCCGAGTAGTCGTCCTTCAGATCTTTCCACTCTTTTTCTTTACCAGATATTCGATCCTTTAGTGATATTATTTCCGCCCTACCTCTTTCTCCTCCATACTTTCTGCCTACACCCTCTTTCAAGGCGCCATCCAGACTGAGAATAAGCAGCAAAGAGTTGGTGACTGCTTTCCCCATAAGCACAATAACTACCTCGAAGGTCTCGCTGGTTTTGAGCTCGGGTCTGTCCCAAGGATAGACTGCGATTCTTATTGGATGAGGCGCCTGAGGATACAACCTCATCCTTTTCGTATCAGGGGGAAGGGGAGATTCGTAGATCGTTCCGTAAGAGCAGGTATGGACTACGTAGCATCTCCTGCAATTCCTGTGCGACACGACGCACGACAGATTCTTTAGCTTGAATCCGAGGACACCATGGACTACGCTCCCCGGGAAGGAATTCCACCTGATATCGCGGGTGACTCTAGCCTTTATTGACGCCGATAGAATTGGCAGATCCAGGGAGTTGAATATATCCCTCATGCGCCGCCCTCTCCGAATCCGACAGTCTCCAATGTCAATGAGTCCAGTTTCGGGAACCTGATTCTGCTACCGTCGACCTTGAAGACGTTTTTGAATAGCTCGTAAAAGCGGTCAAAGTCCTTCTCATCAAGCGGGACTGCACCGTGCGCTGTAATGGAGTTGTTTCTCCGATCGAGTAGAGCCCTTATACCTTGGTCATAGTTCTCCCTGAATAGGTTTCCATAATCGTCACCTATACGACTCAATACAGCAAACGCTTTCTTGCAGGCTATATCGTGGCTGGAGTCGTTGCTCAGACCAGGGAATAGCTCGCCCCTCAGATCACGATCCAATAGCTCAAGGGGGAACTTCGACGTGCTTCGGCCGAATTTCGCAATAAATCGCCACTGGGCGATCATCTCCAGGGCGCGGTAAAGCCGGGCCACCGCATCATCGTATTTCCCCTCCTCAGCCCGGCGAAACGCATTGGCCAGCAGTTCCTCGACCATCTCGAATGAGATTTTCTCCTTCGGTAGACTATCGAGCGTCTTTTTCAGTTCCACCACGTTCTCCTGAACGTCTTCAATGAATCTATCCAGCCTCTCCACGTCCTCAGGATATTGTCCAGCCAATCTTTGAAGAGCGTTCAGGCCGGATTCGATGGAATGCAAGCAGCTTCTGTATCGGAACAGATCCCAATCGCGGTAGCCTTCGACTATCTTCCGCAAGGCCTTGAATATCGACTTCATCCTGGGGCTGCCCCTTTCGATGATCTCATTGCAGATGTCAAGTGCCGGGCTGAACCGGTAGCTGTTGAAATAGTGGCAGAATCTTTCTTTTCCGCTCTTGGCGAGGATGTCATATGGGTGGGCGCTGTAGAGTATTTTCTCAGTTCCCGTAACCACAACGCCAAGCCCGCGGTTAGTCCTCTCCTTACCCCCAACATAGGAGACTCTCAAACCCAACTCCGTTGCCGCCAGCAGGAGAGCGGCGCTCATTATCTTGGTGCCACCGGTCGGATCGACAATAACGTTTTCACCACCGATGCCTAACCTTCTTATGTCCTCAAAGACTTCGTGGCATCTTCTGAAGCAGGAGACTAAATCGTTTGGATCATCCACCACGAATGTGTGCTGCTTTGCTTCGCAACCGTCATGATATGCCTCCTGCAGAATAGAGGGAACCTCCCCTTTGCTGCCGGAGGAGGCTATGAAGTAGATGGCCTCAGGCCTATGTTGGCTCAGGCTGTGGATGATTGGCTCTGGGGAGCCTCCCACCGTTATTACGAGAGCTGACGCCTTGTCCATATAGTTCCTCATTCAATTCGCTGGTGAGCCACTCACGTGTACCTCCACCCGGCCACCTCAATCCCTTATTCCTCAGGGCTTCTATTCCTACAGGGAAATACAAGAACATCGTTTCGCTCGAATCGGACGGGTCTTAATCCCTTATTCGTCAGGGTTTCTATTCCTACGATGAGGCTTACAGCAAGTTCAACGCTGAGAGGTTCATGTCTTAATCCCTTATTCCTCAGGGCTTCTATTCCTACTCCCTCTCATAAGTGTCCCCAACTCAGCAGCTTATGACGTACATCCAGGAAACCCACGAGACGCCAACCACGTTGAAGAGCCTGTGCATACAGCAGCATTATCATTCAGTTGTCAAAGAACAGGTTATCTTCTCAGGTGATCCTCGCCGCACTTAGAACTCAAGATATCTCTTTCCTTCACACCGGTCAAGTGTCAATCCCTTATTCCTCAGGGTTTCTATTCCTACAAGTCCCAGCTTGCGGAAAAGGAGCGGGAACTGGAGCGGTTGTCTTAATCCCTTGTTCATCAGGGCTTCTGTTCTTACCGGCTCGAAAGCAGACCCAATGCCCGACAGAGAAGAAGTAGAGAAGCATCTTAATCCCTTATTCCTCAGGGTTTCTATTCCTACTGACTGCTGCTCAGTATCAGCGCTATCGACAACAGCTCAAGTCTTAATCCCTTATTCCTCAGGGCTTCTATTCCTACTGACTTACAATCAACTAACGTGTCTATTTGGACATCACGATTATAGGTCTTAATCCCTTATTCCTCAGGGTTTTCATTCGTACTCACCCTCTCGTAAGCGTCCCCAGCTCAGCAGCTTATGACGTACATCCAGGAAACCCAGGACACGCCAATTATTCTTACACCCAGTCAGCGTATGGCAGCGCCAACTATTCAGTTGTCAATGAACAGGTTATCTTCCCAAGTGATCCTTACTGCACTTAGAACTCAAGATATCTCTTTCCTTCACACCGGTCAAGTGTCAATCCCTTATTCCTCAGGGTTTCTATTCCTACGTCTTGCCAAGGGCTTTCCAGAAGAGGTTGAAGCTTAGTCTTAATCCCTTATTCATCAGGGCTTCTATTCCTACAAGGACAAGGAGTTTATGTTCGAACTTCTTGCCACCACGTCTTAATCCCTTATTCCTCAGGGTTTCTATTCCTACGTGGCTACCGACCGAGGCCGAGGTAGAGAAGGTGGCACGGTCTTAATCCCTTATTCCTCAGGGTTTCTATTCCTACTCAGCGACCTCGAACTGGTCGGCGTGTTGACGTAAGGAGGTGTCTTAATCCCTTATTCCTCAGGGTCACTGTTTTCCCTAACTGCACAGGGGACCGCCAGGGCATAGCAGTTCTGCACCACCTCCGGCTTTCCGGGCGCCAGATTCTTGACAACCCTGCCGTAGAACTCTTTTATCTCGCCGTGGACCTTGAAGACCGCGCCCGGCTCCATCTGCAGGAGTGGCCGCTTGAACGGGTTGGGCTGCACCCACTCTTCGCCCAGTTTCCCCTTTTTCACCCGCAGCCTGTAGCGGGCGTCAACCGGATCAGAGGCCGCTGGCACCATGGAGGATATCGAGACAAAACCGTTAGCGCCATCGAATTTTGCAAAGGCGTCAAATTCCTCAATGCTAGACACCTCAAATGCTCCTAGGCCGACAGACTTATCCCTGCCGTACCCCGTCTTTGATACGGCTCTCAGCAGTTCAATAACCTTATCCGCCCAGCCATGCTTGCACCTGAGGTAGATATCAATCTCCCCAGGAGATGAAAGGTACGCCGACTCAGTCTCGAAAAACGCCCCGCCTTCTCCTGTGGTCGACGTAACCCTGCTGATGGAGGCGTGTGGGGTGGTGGCTAACACCCAGGGGTCGTCATATGGTTCACCCTGGGTTCTCTCACCACGGCAGACTGCCAGGAAATCCACAACAGAAATATAGGTGGCCTTGCGCCATCTCTTGTCGGCGGCATATTGATCCAGAGTTCTGGCAGTCTCAAGGCTGTCTTGCAGCATTGGGCGAGGCATCAGGCCGGTAGGGAAACCATCGGACATTACGAACGGCGGATTTCCATCCCTAAAGGGCTGAAGGAAAGTATCAATATCCGTCCCGATCACGCCGTACGCCACCTGCCAGCAGAGATGACCGAAAATCGTGTCCGACTGCCAGGGAGTACCGGCAGGAGACTTAAGTCTTATCCTGACGCGATGATCTTCCATCACAGCTTTAGTGAACGCAGGTAGTCTCCCATTGACTGATCACCGTGAGCGACCTTTACCTTTCCGTAACCTCGCGTGCCCGAACCGCCCAGATAATCCTTCTCCAGGTCGTTGAAAGCATCGGCTAGCTTCTCCATATACTCCTTTCTCTTTTCCGGGGTGTCCTCTTCGAACAGCCTCATGGAAATAGAGAGATCAAAGATCGACCCTTCTGGGAGCCGCTCCTGCGTTCTGAGAGCACCACTGGCCGCTTTCCCCTCTTTCCTGTCCATTCTGATTTCGGTCTTGACCTCAGCGTATGACCCAGGCAAGGCCTCTTCCAGTTCCTCCCTCGTTTTCTCACTCATCAAGGCATCTCTGAAGATCAACCGTGTAGGCTCTTTGCTTCTTCTCGGGTCCCCACACCCAAACAGAGCGCAGATGGGGCACTCACCGCAATTGCAGGGCTCACCTGTTTGCTGGCTATGGCTGCTGTACTTCATTTCCAGCAAAGAGCGTAGCTTGCCCTTCAATGAAGACCCCGGGATATAGGGCAGCCTCGATACGGGATGCCTGATGATAGGATTGTCTGTTTCGCCCAAGCCGACTGATTCCTTGCTTCCCCCAATCCTAAGACCCGTTAGGCAGGTTATCTGCCCGCTGATATCTGCATAACCCTCGAGCTTCATATCATCCTCCTATTTCTGTTTCATTCTGGCTACAATCGAGGTGAGATACTCCACAAATCCTTTAAACTCTTCCTTATCCTTGACCACAATATCCTTATGAGCGTCGACAAGTTCTCTGAAGATACCGGGAATGATCCCGCGCCCCACTTGGTAATCGGTTTGCCTCACGAACTTGAAGAAATTCTCTCTCACAAAACCCATTGGCAGGTTTCTATCAGCCTTCAGCCTGATTTCAACGGCCTTAACCATGTTGAACAGGTGACGTATGGACGCCTGTGTCATCCTTTTGGACTGTAGGATGCGGGCCATCTTCTCGGCCGCGTCCATGAAGATCTCCTTTCTCAGATATCCATCATCGCCGTAGAAACCGCCCCCGAATATACACTCCGCCGGGACGCTCGGACCGTAATCACGTCTCGTTTGATGAGCTCGATCGCTGCTCTGTCTGGGCTTGCGACTAGCACGTGCACATTGAAGGCAGTATTCGTATCCCCGGAGAGTCTCTTTACCACAATTCTTGCATTTGCCCATATCGTTCCCTCTACCTTGTCTTGTTTAAGGCATACTGACACACGAAAGGTAGTGTCTTGATTTCTTCGTTCTCAGGGTTTGTAAAAGCATGCGCCCACTGTTTCGCCTCTCTCTGCTCCTTCGACCTATTACCCCAGTTTCTGGTGAGATCGTAGATCATCTGAGGGATGACACGTAGTAAGGACGTATTCCCGGTCAGGTGGAACTGTTGCAGTTGCTGGGCGTACCCGTAGAACCTGTAAACCTTTCCAGTATTGAGGGTGCCCTCTTTCAACCACTCAGTTAGCCTATCTCCCTGTTCCAGCGCCCGTGAGTAGTCTTCCCAGCTCATCGTTGTAGAGAACGCCGTTATTGAGTCCTTCTTGGGCTGCTTCTTCGCCAGAACTAGGTTCTTGTTTGCCAGTTGCTGGCCCTGCAGGACAGGTGTTCTCGGCTTGACAACGACGATGCCCGCTGAAAGTCCCCAAGCTGGATTGTGGCAAGTATATCTCGCAAATTCCTTGCGCAGATCCTTGGCCAGAGAGAAAATCTGGTCCCAGGGGCCGATGAGGAGCAAATCATCTCCTCCTGAGAAGACGGTATATGTATCCGGATACCTTTCCTCGAGGAAATGGCAAACAAACCCGGAGAAGAAATACTCGAGGGATCGACTCAGTGTCGTCAGCCTTGAGATGGACTTCCTATCTCTACTGTCTTCACCACTGGCCACAAGTCCCCTCGAGAATATGAATCCAAGATTGTCGACGTCTGCCTTCAGGTAGCCCAGCAGAGGCTTTCCCTCAGATCTGTCAGCAATATTATCAAACTCCAGGACGTTCCCAGCAGAGTCATGAGGCACCCAGTTGTTCTTCAAGATAGTGAAAAAGGGCTTCTCGTAATTCTCTTGGAGTTTCCCTCGGAACTCAACAACGAGGTTAGCCGCTCTGTCTGCCTCTTCAGTCTTGCTGGACAGGCTGTATTGAGAAAACGGGGTCCGGTACCCGAGTTCTCTTCCAGCATCAATTATCTGATAGGAAGCTCTAACGAAATCTCTTCCAATGTCTCTGTCGCCCTGACAAACCCTGCACAGGGCCTTTTCCTCGCCAGACTGGTGACCTTCAGAAATCCGCCTCGCATAACATGACCTGCAGAGATCCTCAGACTTGCCCGAAAAGCCGGGGAAGACCCATCTTTCTTCGTCCCACCGTGAATTCGACTTCAACGGACTCAGACCGAGGACACTGCTTTCAACGAGCAGTCGATTCATTCTGATCAGGGTTGCTGGAAAATCCAGGATGTCGTCCGGTGAGATATCTATCCACGCCAGATTGAACCTCAATTCACCGTGTTTCTCCTCAAGTATCCATTCGTGAAGACAGTCTCGGTGCTGTGCGAGAGCTCTGAGAGTCTTCTCTGTGTTGGGGAGCAAGAGATAAAATCGACCACCCGCTGATATAACCATATGAGCTAGGGACAACTGTAACTCACTCAAAATGCCCATGGCACATGCGTCCGTCAGCGCACCGACTTCAAAGGACCGACCCCTGAGAGCCTTAGCCAGACCGCCTGAGCCGGGTCTAAGGTTGAAGACGTATTTCTGAATGCCTCCGAAATCGCCTGCCACAAGAACGAAAGGTCTGTGCGAATCATCGGAGATATGCAGACAGCCCGCTATCGCCGAAGTGGTCTTCAGATGGTCAAATAAGGATATGTCAGGGATTTCCACGTTCGTGGCGGAAGGAACAGCCCAGAGGAACTTCTCCATGATAGAGGATAGCACGTTGATGAACCTCAAGTCGTCCGTAATGGAAATGCTCTTGATAGCGTCTATTAGCCCATCCCAAATGGCTCGGTATTCGACTTTGAGGTCTATCAGCTCTGCTTGAGCACATGGGAAGATGGATTGATGCGAAAAGCGCTTCAATTCGTAACCATAGGGTCTTGAGAGCTTGGACTCAGGTTCTGTAGACACATAATTCACAACGGGTGAGAGCGGTATCCTCCTAAAATTCCTCACAGACACTTGAGCTTCCGGTGCCTCTCTCTCCATAGCTGACGACAACCTGTCCGCTGTGGCGATAGTCTTCTGCAGCTCGTCTGAAGGCCGGTGATGGTAAGAAGCCAGGTTTGCTAAGTCAGACGGATTTACTGTGTTGGGTAAGTTCGGCTTGATTGCCTCGCAGAATTCGTTGGTGTAAAGCACGTGGTCATGAGTTCGGAATCCTTTGGGATCAGAGGGGCAGAGGTAGTCAGCGAGATTCAGGGTGCCTTGAGATAGTCCAGCATTCCTTTGGTGAGCCCGCTGCCCCACCTTTCCTATGTCATGCAATAATGCAGCTAATGCTATGGCGTTATACCCTAAGCCCACTTCTCTCCGGCTTCCTCTTAGTAAATGCCTGGAAACGTCGTTCCTCTTGACCCAGCGACTTGGATCTTGCCGGCTCAATATAGGAGTGTGAGGGGCAAAAAATCAAGGCTTATTTTGCCCACCAAATGGTGTAGAAATCAGCCTATTCAGTCCACTCCCCGTCGTGCGAGCAAGACCAAATCTTGGGCCCCTCAGTGACGCTGTCAAGTAGAGAAGCAACACTCAACGGCTATCAGGCAAGCTGGCTCCTAACCAGAGTTTCTGCCCCACTGGTGGGAGCTCCACAATCGCCCTCAGTTTACGTTCGGTTATGATAGACCTTGGCGTGGGATCTCCCAGGGCGGTGATCTTGTCCAAAACCTCCGGTGGTAACCGCAGCAGCCTCAAGACCTGCACACCCGCGGCCGAGAGACACCCAACTTACGGGCAAGTTCAGCGGCTGAGGAGTATTCGCCGCTTTTCAAAGCCGCCTGCCACTCCCGAGCTAAGGTAACCGGGTTGGGGTAGACCCTCGGCGGTCTTATCTTGCCTACTCGTTGTGGCTTGAGATATGATAGGAAAAAGGTGAGTTTGAAAGTTCTGAGTTCTGCACGGTTCGGCCGCGAGCCCACCTTCTCCACATCCGCTCCATGGCTCAGGCGGATTAGACGTCCCGACCCCCAGTAGCCATAGCCGCCGTTTTTCAGCCTAGACTTAGCCGGACGGAAGGGATTCCTTGCCGACCTTGTTCCTTGAGAGAGGGGGGTGCCCCCCGCGTCGCTCTCTGTGAGGAGTTCTGGTTCGATGGGACAGGGTATCTCAACATCTGGAGTACATATGCGGTGACAGCAAGTACCGACAGTCAATGCCAGGAGGATCTGGTGAAGCCTCAATCTGCTGTTATGGCTCGGTCAGCTGGTGAGCTACTGAGATAAGTTACTGATCTAAGTGAACTCCGAAGCCTGCTGACACTGCTAATCGAAATCGAGCTTCTCTACTGCTTCCACAAGATGATCCGAGGCCAGGTGGGAATAGATCATGGTGGTCTGAATGTCTGCATGCCCCATTAGCTTCTGGACCGTCGGCAGATCAACTCCCTTCATCACCAGGTGGCTGGCATAGGTGTGTCTGAGTGAGTGAAGTTTGGTCAATCCCTCGATGCCCGCCTCCCGAGCTACCTTGATCAGCTCCTCCCGAAGCCTCGCCTTGATCTTGCCACCGTCAGGCGCGGGGAAGACGAACCTGCTTTTCAGACCCCTATCATTCTTCCCTTTCAGTTCCTTGAGGAGATCGTAGGTGCCCTGGTTCATCGGAATCTCTCGCTCGCCGGTCTTCGGGTTCCAGAAGTCCTTCCTCTGGATTCTGATCTTCCGCCGTCTGAAGTCTATATCCACCCACTCCAGGTTCTCCAACTCAGCCTTCCTCATCCCTGTGTTGAGAAATGTGTAGAAGACTTGTCGCAGATCATCGGGTGAGCGCTCCAAGAGTAATTGACATTCTTCCCTTGTTAGAAACCTCGGCTGCTTGCTGTCGTTGACCTTGAGACGGAGGAAATTCTTAGCGGGGTTCTCCCTCAGATAGCCCCACTTTATCGCAAGATTGAGAATCGTCCTCAGCACCGCAAGCTCAAAGTTGATGGTATGCGCCCTGGCTCCCTTGCGGGTATGCTCCTTGATATCTTCATCAGACATGACAGGGTCACCATTCGGATTGACCCATTCCCCCCTGCGAAACACCTTGTATTGGTCAATCTCCTTAGGCCTGATCTGTGAGAGGGACACAATCTCAGGTCGTGCTTGCAGAAACCTGTTGAAGTGGTCAATTACAGCACAGTAGCGCTTGAACGTGTTTGGAGAGTGATTAGCCTCAGAGTAACTTCGAAATTCGTCCATGAACTTCTCGATTGAGACATTATTTCGGGCAAAGCCGAATTCATCCTTAGCGACTTTTACCTCCGCATCCTTCAGAGCCAACTCGGCCACTTTCTTGGACGGCCCCACTCTCTTACGGATTCGGCGACCGCTGGCGCGGACGTCCAGATACCAAACCTTACCTCTCTTGTAAATAGAGCCCATAGCAAAAGCGTCTCCTTCTGGTCACAATATGGTCACAAGCCATCATCGACCCTAATATAGCCCCTCTTAATCTGTTGTCAAGCTTTTTCTTAGCTGACGCAGAAAAAAGAAAGCGGAGAGACTGGGATTCGAACCCAGGAGGGGCGTAACCGCCCCTACGTGCTCTCCAGGCACGCTCCTTCGACCAACTCGGACATCTCT
>Ga0114920_10001026_pt1 | contig 12676 bp, 8 predicted proteins | sample ChitaG_FD_88683 | JGI IMG/M metagenome (GOLD analysis project Ga0114920, IMG submission 88683) | Deep subsurface microbial communities from South Pacific Ocean to uncover new lineages of life (NeLLi) - Chile_00310 metaG | ecosystem: Environmental > Aquatic > Marine > Oceanic > Sediment ... | reverse complement strand
CGCGAAAAATTCGATCGCAACAAGATCAAAAACGGAATTTTTAAAGCCGTTGAAAAAAGACCTGTAAGCCGTGAAGACGTAGAACAAATCCTTGATGAAATAGAGGAAAAAATCCGCAGAAATGGTTCAGACGAAATAGATAGCAAAGCTATAGGTGAATATGTCATGGATGCCTTGAAAGAGGTTGACCATGTGGCATATATCAGATTTGCCTCGGTTTACCGTAGCTTTGCGGATGTAGAGAGCTTTGAAGAGGAGATTAAAAATCTTACAAAACAAAACTTATATGGAGGAAAATGAGGAATATGATTCGAAAAATAATCAAAAGAGATGGGAAAATTGCAGATTTTAACCCGATACAGATAACTAATGCTATTTGGAAAGCGGCACAGGCAGTGGGTGGTAAAGACTACAAGAAATCAATAGAGCTTACAGACAGTGTACTTGCAACAATTGAAAAAGAACTTAACAAGGGTGAAATCCCAACAGTTGAACAGGTACAGGATACAGTTGAGAAAGTCTTGATAGAAGAAGGACATGCAAAGACTGCAAAAGCCTATATACTTTACAGGAAACAACATCAGGATATCCGTGAAATCGGTGGACTTCTCAAAGATATCGATGTTGTTGACGACTATCTTAGTATGATGGACTGGAAGGTCAATGAGAACAGTAACATGAGCTACTCTTTGCAGGGTTTGAATGTTTATGCTACAGAGAACATTATCTCGCACTATTGGCTTAACAAGATTTATCCTCCTGAGATCGGAGAGGCACATACCGATGGTGATTACCATATTCATGATCTAGGTACACTTGGAGCCTATTGTGTAGGCTGGGATCTCAAAGACATACTACTCCTGGGTTTCCGCGGTGTCTCAGGAAAAATCGAGAGTAAACCTGCAAAACACTTTGGAACAGCACTCATGCAGATTGTAAACTACCTGTATACGCTTCAAGGGGAGGCGGCAGGAGCACAGGCCCTTAGTAATTTTGATAGCCTATTGGCACCATTTATAAGATATGACGGGCTTAATTATGATCAGGTAAAACAGGAGATGCAGAAATTCCTGTTTAACATGAACGTGCCAACTCGTGTAGGTTTCCAAAGCCCGTTTACCAATATTACAATGGATCTCACAGTTCCAAGTTATATGACAGATGAACCAGCAATCATAGGTGGAGATCTGAAAGATGACAACTATAGTGATTTCGTCGACGAGATGGATATGATAAACCATGCATTTGCAGAAATCATGCATGAGGGAGATGCAAAAGGCCGGCCGTTCACATTCCCGATACCAACATATAACATTACCAAAGATTTCAACTGGGAAAATGACGGTCTTGATCCAATATGGGAGATGACTGCAAAATACGGTGTACCCTACTTTTCTAATTTTATTAACAGCGACATGAAACCAGATGATACCAGGAGTATGTGCTGCCGTTTGCGTTTGGACAACCGAGAGCTTAGAAAAAGGGGAGGCGGATTATTTGGAGCAAACCCAAAGACCGGATCAATTGGTGTAGTAACAATAAACATGCCCCGGCTAGGTTATGCAGCAAAAGATGAAACCGATTTCCTCGAGAATCTTGATAAACTTATGGATCTTGCCAAAGAAAGCCTAGAGATCAAAAGAGAAATAATAGAAAACCTAACATTCACAGGATTGCATCCATATTCAAAATTTTATTTATCTGATGTCAAAAAAACCTTTGGAGAGTACTGGAAGAACCATTTCTCAACCATTGGACTGATTGGTATGAATGACGCACTCTTGAACCTTATGAATATGAGCATAGGAGATCTTGAAGGTAAAAAATTTGCTGAAAAAGTCCTGGATCATATGCGTGAGAAAATGGCTGATTATCAGGAAGAAACAGGTGATATTTTCAATCTAGAGGCAACACCGGCCGAGGGGGCAAGTTACCGTCTTGCTCGTGTTGACAAAACGAAATATCCGGATATAAGAACCTATAATCAGGAGAAATACAATGGTGGAAAGGGTAGAAATGGTGTAGAACCATATTATACAAATAGTACACAGCTCCCTTCAGGTTATACGACAGATGTGTTTGAAGCACTCGATCTCCAGGACGCATTACAATCCAAATATACCGGTGGAACAGTGCTACACATATTCCTTGGAGAAGAAGAACCATCTGCAACTGCAATAAAAAAACTTATTCGAAAGGTTGCAGAAAACTATCATTTACCATACTACACAATAACACCAACATTCAGCGTATGCCCAGATCATGGTTATATTGCTGGTAAACATGAAACTTGTCCAACTTGTGCAGCTGAAAAGAAAACCACAGCATGCGAAGTCTATTCTCGAGTTGTTGGATACCTACGACCTGTAAGCCAGTGGAACCTTGGAAAACAACGTGAGTTCCATGACCGTAAAACATTTGATATGATACAAAAAAAGAGTATGGTTAAAGCAGCATGAAAATAGGTGGTTTCCAAAAAACATCACTACTCGACTACCCAGATACCCTAAGCGCTATTATTTGGACAGTAGATTGTAACTTCCGCTGTCCTTTTTGTTATAATAAAAACCTTGTAGATGGTACCGTGGAGTTGATTCCTGAAGAAGAGATTCTTTCTTTTCTTAAAAAACGAAAAGGGTTGTTGGAGGGGTTGGTTATTTCTGGTGGAGAACCACTGTTGCAGAAAGACATAGAAGGTTTCTGTTCAAGGGTTAAAAAACTTGGATATTTAATCAAAGTTGATACAAATGGATCCTTTCCTGAAAAATTACAGGAACTAGTTGATAAAAAACTTGTTGATTATGTTGCGATGGATGTAAAAGCCCCTAAGGAGAAATACGATAAACTCAGTGGTGTTAAAACAGATATAAAAAAGATAGCGGAGTCAATTGAGATCATACAAAATTCTGGTCTTGATTATGAGTTTAAAACAACTTATGCTCCAGAACTTTTAACAAAGGAAGACATTATTAGTATAGGTAAATGGCTTGATGGATCTAAAAAATTTTATCTTCAACAATTCAAAAATGATGTGCCTTTGATTTCATCTAAACTTGATAGTGTTTCGCCATATTCTAAAGAGGAGTTTTTTAGTACACTTGAAAAAGTTAAATCTTTTTTTGAAAACTGTGACGTTCGAGGAGTTTAAACATGGTGGATGAAGATGTTCTAAATGATATGGAACTTGCTCGAGAAGTAATATCTACAACAGATTATTCATTAGTAGTAATGCAGTATGGTAAAATATGGAAACAGAAAAAAGGTGAAGGGGTCAAACCAATACTTGAAACAATTGAAGAAATGGGTGATGACCTAAATGATACAATAATAGGAACAAGATTTCTTGATAAAGCATCAGCATTGCTTTGTAGATACACAAAGGTAAGCGGTGTTTATTCTCCTCAGGCTACTAAAACCGGTATAGCGTTGCTTATGATGGCTGGTATTCCCAGTCAAATAGATAAAATGATTTCAGATGTCAAAGACATAGGTGATGATAGTCTTTGTTCTATTGAAAAAATGCTAGCAGATGTTAATTCACCAGAAGAAGCATACAAAATATTAAAAGAAAAAATTTAGAAAAAAAAGAGAGATTTTTAATTTATCGTATAAAATCCACTGCCAGTAAACGAAGAACTCCCGAGATGCGGAAACTTTTGGACTGTTGTCCCAGTTCCTGTATCTGGATTAGAAATAGTAATATCTTCTGTATAGTCTGCATTCGCAGTCCATGTATTTTTTGGTTTCAATACAGTTTTAAAGCTGCCCGGTCCATCAACATCAATATTCTGCACGGTTAAAACACCATCAGTATAAGTCGATTGGTAATCAACCGTTCCAGACCCAGAGTATTTCTGCTTGATTGTTCCAAACCCATCGGAGTGAAATACATAAAAACTGATATTTCCAGAACCTGAAACATCCATATGGAAGCTTCCTGCGCAAGCTGCTGGTACTGCTAATAAAAGAGCAAATAATGGTATTATCAACAGAATTTTTCTCATTTTTATCACCTTCTCCATATTTTGCCCCTCCGAGAGTTAAGGTTCCTTTTATAAATTATTTTTTCCGTCTCGGCCGTCTTCTCACCACCTATCAATCATATTATAAATAATCACAAAAATAACCTGTTATGCTCTCCGCTAGAGATTTTTTACTCAATTTCTCTCTCCTCAATATTTCTAAACAAGTTATATTATAAAAATCTATTTTTATTTTCAAACTCTAGAATAAATAGTTTTTAATCAGCTTTTTAACAAAGACAATAAAAAACTAAATATTACCTAGTTATTTTGGAATATCATGGACTACGAATTAGCAATCATTGGGGCAGGACCTGCAGGATACTCAGCAGTAATATATGCAGTAAGAGCAGGAATCAAAACTATTCTTTTTGACAAAGGATTTGGAGGGGGCTTAGCAGCAGTATCACCAAATATTGAAAACTACCCAGGTTTTGAATCAATCCCAGGTATGGAACTAGTAGAAAAAATGAAAAAACATGCTAGTAAATACACAGGGATTAATTTTGGTGAAGAAGTAAAAAATATATCAAAAACAAATAATGAATTTAAAATTGAAACCGATAAAAGTAATTACATTGTAAAAGCAGTCCTCCTATGTATGGGGACAGAATACCGCAAACTTGGAGTACCTGGTGAACAAGAACTCCAAGGAAAAGGAGTAAGTTACTGTGCTACATGTGATGGTTTTTTCTTCAAAGGTAAAAAAGTAGCGGTTGTTGGTGGAGGGAACTCTGCTCTCATAGAAGCAATTTTCTTAAAACAAATTGGATGCGAAGAAGTATATCTTATACATAGACGTGATCAACTCCGTGCAGAACAGGCATATGAAGAAGAGGCGCGAAGAAAAAAAGTTCAAATATTGTTTAATAAAACTGTAGAAAAAATAAAGGGCGAGCAAAAAGTTGCATCTCTTGATTTAAAAGATACAGCTAGCGATAAAAAATCAAAACTTGAAGTCGATGGGGCGTTTATCTCCATAGGTGAATTACCACAAAACACTCTGGCAAAGGAGTTAGGTGTTAAACTTGATGAAAGAGGATTTATTATCACAGATAAACAACAAAGGACAAACATAAAAGGTGTTTATGCAGCAGGGGATATCACAGGTGGTTTACGGCAAGTTATTACTGCGTGTGCTGAAGGTGCTGTTGCTGCTCTTAGTTCAACAGAAGCTGTTGGTAAGAAATATCCATATTAGGAATGATTTTATTCATAGCCACCTATTTTAAGACTGGGATCTCCAAATAGTACCCATTGTTGTACCATTTTCACATCCATTTTTTCATTGCTTCCAAGGAATCTATGCATATATTCAGAAATTGTTTCTCCATGGTTTTTCCCAAGGATATCAACATTTTCTTTTCCATAGAGTTGGAAGAAATTTAGTTCTAACCAGCCATCAAGAACTTCCAAATAATCTGCTATGCCATTGTTATCTGTGTCCTCCCGACCATGTGTTCCCAGACCAGTACTTCCAATGCTTGCGATTGCTCCACCGCCAATTTTAACGGTAAACCACCAGGCCCAACATCTTGGAGCCCATGTTCCATATTGTAATGAATCAGTGCTGATCTTAAAAAGATTTAATATGGTTACATCAAACTGGTTGTTATGACATCCACCAATGACGAGTACTGGAAGTTTTTCTTTATTATTTAGGTATATGATATCAAATAATTTAAATCCCGTGACCCATTCGGTTCCTTCAGGTGGAAAATGCGTAGACCAGCTTAAAGGACTACCGTGTCCACAGAAATAAGCAAAACCACATCCAGGATCAATAGCTTGTTTCACTGTCTCCTTGTTGATATCATTATTTTCTCTTGCATATAGTTTTACAGGTGTGAAACCTGGCATCTGGTTAATCGTTTCTTCAGCTATTAGCTCCCCTTCATTTAAATGAGCTGTATCATTATATGCGTCACCTGTTACGAGAAGGAGTTTTTTAAACCATTCATTATCACATTTTTCTTTCTCGTAATTAATTATTTTGTTAACTACTGTTATTACTTCAAGAGAATTTCTACATGCAAGTCGTCCTAGATATACATCTGGATACAAGTCCATTTCTTCTTTATAGGTGTCATCCCATTCAGCAAAGACATCGTTATGGTTTGAATCCCAACTCGTAAAACCTCCTAGGCTATCGTAGATATCTGCATAATAAAGATCACTAATAAATGACTCTTCAACATATTCTTGTTCATCAGGGGGTACCACATGACTATATCTAACAGGAAGATGCCATGAAAAGCTCTGACCATTCCTACCTCCAATTAAAAGAATATAGTGGATACCTAAGGTCTCAATTGCATTTTTAATATAATATTTGATTTGCTCTGCTTTGTCTCTACCTTGTGAAGACATCTGGTTATAAACATCTGTAAGTTCAACAAGTTCTGTTTTAACTCCTTGGTCATTTTTATGGTTAACAAGAGGTTGAAGTGATGTTTTAAACTGTGTTGGTGTTAATATAAGAAGATCAGCAATTGCGTTATCATCAATAACAGGCTGATCAGGTTCCTGATATGTAACAGTAAGAGTAATCTGATTGATATATTGAAGTTGATCATCTAAAGACAAATATCTAATGGGATAGACTCTAATTACCAAAAAGGTGGTATGTTCCTCATCTGATAGTCCTCCACCTGTATGATAAGAAATCCAACTAGATGGAAAAGGATCTGATCTTTCATAAATTTCTTCATCCATATCGGTCCCTAGTGGAGAGATTTTACCAAAGGAGAGTTTTTTTGTCAAGGACATTGTTTCAGGTTGAGAGTTCTCATATTCAACTGAAAGTATTTCTGTTCCTAATGGGAACTCTAATACAGTTAGATTTACAGGTAATACAGGAACACCATCGCTAATACTATTAAAATCAGATTCATCAACATAGACACATATATATTCACCATGATCTCTTAGATAAGGATCTGAAAAATGAAATTCTAAAATCAGTGTTTCAGGCTCAGAACCAAAAATTGTACCGATGTTGTTGGCATAGGTGGAACTATTGGAGGATTTATCTTTAATTTGTAGTCCCATAGCAGAAAAAAAGCTTGATAGAACAAAACAAATAATAACTCCCCATACAAGTTTTTGTTTAACATTCATAATTCTCATCTACAACCTCCCAAATTTTATAAGGATAGGTTAATAATGATGACATAATATTAAAGATTTTCTGAAACCAGCTAAATCCTAATTTTTAACATAAAATAGGCATAAAATATAAATTTTATAACATTATAATTCTATTGAAAAATAATGTGGTGATGATACTACGAATAAAAGAATAATGGTAGTTGGATGTATTGGACTTTTATTATTAATAAATATTTCAATAACACCCATCAGCGGCTTAACCTTAAAAAGCATCAAAGCTCAAAAGCCAGAGAGTTTCATGCCTGAAAAGACAAACATCATTTTAACAAATAATTTAAAAGCAGATTTAAAAATTCGAAAAACTGGAGAAGACTGGACAGATGAAAGCATCTCAGCAAAAGTGGGAAATACACTTGAATTTAAAATTACCGTTGAGACAGAAACAGAATATGAAATAATAGGTATACAAGTAGAATTACCTATAATCAGCAATAAACCAATGTTTATCTATATAATTGGAAGTATTAATCCTAAACCAGACATTCTTAAAGGAGAAGGTATTTGGCTAGCAAATAATACACATATTATTTGGGCATGGTTCAATACAGAACCATATTGGTCAGAAGAAATGACTTTTTATGCAAAAATCGACAAACAAGGCTCTGGTTCTATTGATTTAACAGTCGTTGCATCTAAGACGAATAATAATAGCTATGATGATGCTTATGATTCAATACAAATTACTGCTGAAAAAAATAAACCCACTTATAAACTTAAAAACGCTATCAAAAAGTTTGGAAAACATTTCATGCTGTTAGATGAACGTCCTCTGCTTTTTCGATTTTATGAAAAATTACTGGCTATACATTGATTTGATAATAAAAGTAATTTTTTTTCTTTTTTGTAGAATTAAACCTAAGTAAGAATGCTAGGTGTTGACCGTAAGCCCCTTTACAACATTCTTTTTTCACAATTTTAGAATAAAACGTAACAACAAAAAAGATGCATTTGGTAAGAAATTGGGAAAAAGACTTAAAAGCGTAGAGTTAATGCGTGTTAACTAAAAGGGAATTTTGTTTTTAAAAACCGGAGGTGAACAAAATGAAAAGGAATATATCAATAATGCTTATAGTTGGAGTTTTGGTTTTTAGTGGATTTGGAGCAGTTGCTACGAATGATGATAAACAAATAAGAGAAGCTACTATTGTGATTTCGGAACCAATTATTACAGAAGAAGGTCAATATGTTACATTGAACTTTGAAGAAGCTACATCTTTTCTCACTAATATTGGGGAACCTATGTTACCCTTTGTAAGTCGCGTTTATACTTTACCTTTTGGATCAAAGATTAGTAGTGTTGAAGTAAGCTTTTCCGATACAAAAGAGCTGAAGATAAATAAAGAAGTGAAACCAGCTCCTGAGCCGGTTCCCGTGAATATTGAAACAAAGGGTGTAGAAGAAATAGTAAAGAACACAGGAGTATACGGGAGTGCAGAATTGTACCCTGCTAGTGATTATGGTTATACCACTGGAGCTGGTTTAGACGGTGAGGAACATGTAATTTATCTTGCTGTGCATTGTTATCCTATTAAGTACTCTCCTGCAGAAAACATGATTTATTACAGTAAAAATGTTGATATCAGAGTAGTTTATGAAGAACCCCCGAATCCTACAGTATTTAATGATGAATATGATCTTATCATAATATCTCCTTCAAGATTTTCAAATGACCTTCAACCATTGATCGATCATAAAAATAGTTATAATGTTAGAACTATGCTTAAAACAACTGAAGAGATTCTTGGAGTGTACGAAGGGCGAGATGAACCTGAACAGATTAAGTATTTCATTAAAGATGCCATTGAAAGCTGGAATGCTAAATATGTTTTACTTGTTGGTAGTATGGATTTAATGCCCATGAGACTTACCGCGATAGATATGGGGAATCAGGAAGGGATGCCTACCGATCTTTATTATGCAGATATATACGATGAAAATGGTAGTTTCTGCAGTTGGGACTCTGATAATGATAACAAGTTTGGCGAATATGACTGGCATGAAGGCGATATGGATTCAGTTGATCTCTATGCAGATATCAAAGTAGGACGAATACCATGTGCAACCAGTTTAGGCTTAAAGATAGCTGTAGGTAAAATTATCACGTATGAGACACAGACCTATGGGCAGGGATGGTTTAACACCGCAGTACTGATGGGTGGAGATACCTTTCCAAATCATGGTCCGTATGAGGGAGAGGTTGCAACTGAGGAGGTTTCACAACAGCTTACCGGGTTTGAAAGCATTAAACTATGGACCTCTACTGGTAACTATAAACCACGGATTATTAATCAAAAAATCACTGCAGGTGCGGGTCTCGTGAGCTATTCAGGACATGGATATGAGTATGGTTTTGGTACTTCTCCTCCAAATGAAGAGGAAAGAATCCAGTATTTTATTCCATATGCCCTCGGTATGTTGAATTTTAATAAATATCCTATTATTTTCTTTGACGCATGTCTCACCGCAAGACTTGACTATGAGAAATATGGAATAAAACTCCCATGTCTTGCCTGGTATCTGATAGCAAAACCTATTGGCGGTGCAGTAGCAACAGTCGGTGCTACAAGAGTCGCATTTACACATGTTGATAACAACGGGGTTCATGGAGGAGCAGGCTATATGAATGTACATTTCTTTAAAGCATATGAACCAGGTGTTATATTTTCTGAGATGTTAGTTAGCGCACAAAATGATTATTTAAATGAACGTGAATGGAAGGATTGTATCACACTTGAAGAGTTTATCATTATTGGTGATCCAAGCTTAAAAGTTGGAGGCTATCCACCATCACAAGAGTTTAATGTAGAAATTACTGGTAATGATTTAAACGGTTATCTAGATGTACCTCTTCAATTCCAGGCCTCTTCATCTGGCGGGAATCAACCATATACCTATACCTGGGATCTAAATGAAGATGGTGTGCACATTGATGCAACAGGTGAAAACGTTGAATGGACATGGACTGAAACTGGTGCTTATTGGATCAGTGTAAAAGCCATAGATAGTAACAACATAGAAAAAACCTATAAAACAATTGTAAATATTGAATCTAAATCAAATAAACCATCAGGTCCAACAAGTGGAAAACAAGGTGTAGAATACACTTTTACTGCAAAAGCTACTGATGATCCTTATTGGGATGAAATATACTACTATTTTGACTGGGGAGACGGAACCTTTAGTGATTTATTAGGGCCATATTTCTCAAATGAGTTTGCTGAGTCAACACATGCCTGGAGTGATAGCAAAACTTATCAAATTAGAGTAAAAGCACTGTTAACCAATTCGGAAGAATCTCTATCAGAAGAAACTGGCTGGTCAGATCCTCTAACAATTGGGATAAAAACAAAAAGTAAATCAGCAAATATATTACAATTCACCTTTTTACAAGGAATAATGCAGAACTTACAGTTGTTATCAAAAATAATAAATCTATTCCTTAATACTAGCTAAATATAATTTAAAAAAATTAAAGAGGATAACAAAAGAGCATTTTTCTCATGTTGAAGTACTGGGTGTAGGCCATAAGCCTTTTTATATTGTGTATTGTTTGACAAATCGGATAATATCATAAGACAGAAGACCGAGTAGATAAAACTCACTGACCATGAGTAAAGATGGATATTTCTTCTATCCTTCTCTATTCTCCTTATTTTCCAGAGGTTAAATAGTAATGTTAAATTGAAATCAATTTAATTGTTTTTGTAATAAATGTTGAAGTAAATATTTTAGAGGAAACATTTAAAACCTCTTATTAGATATATAACTTAGGGAGGTAATAAGAGATGAAATATTCTAAAATAACAAAAGTTGGAGCAGTTGTAATAGCAATAATTTTTCTAGGTAGTATGATATTACTACCTATGAGTGGTGCAGTTAATATAAAAATAAATAAAAATGCCATCTTAAAGCAGGTGGATAAAAATAGAAACCAATATGATACAATCGAACTTCCACCTACAGAAAACGTTGGTATTCCTCAACGGTATGATACAATCTATATACCTGAAGAGGATGTTTCATTGGCAGGTGAGCAGAATGATATCGGATACAATTGTGATGCTGGTAATAACATTGTTAAATCTTTTCCAGTGTATGCTGGAGAACCTGTGAATGAACGTATTCCTGGAAATGGACGTACGGGTGAATTAGATCCAGGTGGTGGTGATGATGCTGACTGGTATAAGTTTTCTGTCTGTGAAGGTCAAACTCTTTCTGCTACGCTAACCACTAGTGAAGATTATGATTATAGTTTTTCGAACTCCCTTGGGGAGGATGTTGGTCATAGCTATACTGCTGATGCAACCGGGATGTATTTCATTCAAATTTTCGCGAACTCTGGTGCTGATGACGGTGAGTATGAGTTTGATATAACGATTGGTGGGCAGAATGATGCAGACACAGGTGGTGATGCTGGAAATAGCATCAGTCAGGCTACATCCATAAGCGAAGGTTCTTACACAGGGTACATGGATTATGATGACCAGGAGGACTGGTATAGTTTTACGGCAAACTCTGGCCAGGGTATTTTTGTAACAATAGAACAAGCAGATGATAGAGAAGCAGATTTCGACATTCATCTATATAATCCATCTGACGAATTGGTTTGCTCAGCTCAATATTATGGTGAAGATGAACTTGAATTTCCCGCTGATGCCTCTGGGACTTGGAAGATAAAAATTGACATGTTCCCAGGATGGGATGAGAGTAAATGGCCTGATAACTACTTCCTCTATGGAGCAGGTGCCTATGAACTTGATTTAGATATTGGCGGTACAGCAGAAGCCCCACCTGTCCCAATGCCACAGCCTGATATAACACCAATTGCACAAACATTTATTGTCAATGATGATCCTAGTAGTAATAAAGACGAATATGGGTATCTTGCTGCCGTTCCCGCTGCAAATTACCTGGATGAAGGAAAGAGATATCTTTCCCCGATTGTGTACCAGGGTGTTGACGATGTCCCAACTTGGTTCACAACAGTGGATGAAACCACTCAGTATCTCCTTGATGATTGGAATACCTATCTATCGAGACATAGTAAAACAGCAGCGGAATATAACATTCTAAGTGATCCAGTAAAGGCAGCTGCAGATATTGCAACAAAACGATGGAGTTCCTCAGATACAGTGGTTCTTGCAGTTGATGGAAGTGGTTTTGCTGATGAGATAATAAATGTCGTGGACGACGATGTAACACTTTCCTCTCCGCCGGATACTAGCACTGTTTCGCCTGGGAGTTTAAAGGATTTTGGAGGGACTTTTGCATCTCCAACGTTCATTGGTAAAAAATGGGGTGCGATTCATTTAATTGGAAAGGGTGATGACTTTTCTGGTGATACAGGTTTAATCACTCCGAGATATGAGGGCGTAATGGATGACTGGTGGCCTTTCCCATATGATTCTAATGGCGAGGATTTAGATACGTTCTATCCAATCACCCGCCCGGGCATATGGTTCCCCTATGTGACGTCAGTAGAT
>Ga0114920_10001024_pt1 | contig 12680 bp, 11 predicted proteins | sample ChitaG_FD_88683 | JGI IMG/M metagenome (GOLD analysis project Ga0114920, IMG submission 88683) | Deep subsurface microbial communities from South Pacific Ocean to uncover new lineages of life (NeLLi) - Chile_00310 metaG | ecosystem: Environmental > Aquatic > Marine > Oceanic > Sediment ... | reverse complement strand
TCTGACCGAGTAAATCCCTCCTATATCCTCACCGTCTCTGGTGTGGGCTATCAGTTTAAAGATACGGCATAACGCCAAAATCCAGTCGCTACAGGATAATCGGGCAAACTACCCTTTTTGACCCTATCCTGATACCGGTTGTTAAATCCATAATCTTGTAATTACGTTGCTGCGGGTGTTATCATTCTTTGTGCTCAAGACAACAAGTGGCTGGCTGATGACCTAATAAACCTTTAATCACCTTTGGTTATTGATAAAATGTGCAAAGGCATCCTGAAACGATTTTCTTGGCTAATAGCCATTGGACTGTGCCTCCAAATCAGCCTTTTTAGTTCAGCACAAGCGGCAGAAGACCCGGTTCAGGTCAAGGAGTTAAATTTCGTTTTTCTTCATGGTGCTGGTGGACATGTCTGTACTTTGCAGCTTTTGGCTGACAGCATCATGGAGCAGCTACCAACACATATCCATGACTACGAACAAGCCAATCCAGACACTAGGATTCGGGTTGATACCTTGCAAAGGTGTTACCCCAACGATGTAGATATTGATACCTGGGCTAGTAACATCGCCCATACCATCAACAAGCATTTTAATGACAAAAAGAATCTAATCTTAATTGGGCACAGTATGGGAGGTAAGGCAGCCCTTTATACAGTAGCGCAGAATCTAGGCGATTTAGCCAGCAAGACGGTGCTGGTGGTAACCATAAATAGCCCGATTAAGAGCCTTAACAAGTATTATGTTATCGGCGGTGGCTCGGTACTGGATTACTGTCGAGCCAGGTGGCTGCTTTCAGACCGAGGGGTTTGTAATTCTGCAGTCTACTACGATAGCTCTCAAGATGGGAGCTGGGTAGGTTCAAATAAGCACTGGCTTGCTTTCACATCGGGCGAAACAGCACCACTTAGTGAGCAATTTAATGTTGGCGGGGTTGATGCCCTACCCCGAAACATGGATGACAGTGCCATTCCACTCTCAGCTCAATATTCTGATGGGGCCGATGTAATCTACTATGGTGAGCATGGTCATAGCGATTTTGAAGTCTCAGATGAGATAGCCGGATTCATTGCCGACCAAACCCTCCGTTACCTTTTTGGTGGGCAAATAGAATGCTCCGTCTTGGCGAGAAGTGGTGTTTTTGAACATAAAGCTGATTGGCTACTGGGAACAGATTACTGGGAGGATATTGTCGGTGAAGTTCTTGCCAGTAGTGGTAAGCTGTGGCATATAAATCAGTCCCGCACCAGGTGGCAAGAGTGGCAGGACGTGGTTGGGGAGTGCCCCGCTGAGGGCAAGCGGAGTAGCTACCAAGTTAGTCCAGTGAGATTATTCCCCTTTTTCACTGGCATCAAGGAATGGCACTGGTTGAGTCCGGATAACCCTGAAGATCATCGGCTATATTTACGCACCAGAGCTGCCCCTGGGAGTTATCTGGAGGTCGAGTGGAGTGTTTATCGGCGGGGGCTACTGCCCGAGGGGATTAAGCGCGACCACTATGAAGTTGAAATAGTCACTGGCACACCACTCACCAAAATTGAACGAGTGTCATGGGCAACTGATGACCCTCGTGACTTGAGGTTGCGACTATGGTCGGAAGCAGAAAGCCCATTCCGGTGGTTTAAGGCTGAGTGGAGAGCCTACTCTAAAGAAAGCCGACAGAGAAAAGTCATTGACGAAATTCCTGGGCAACCAAATTGATTACATCCTGAGTTTGGTTCGAGTCTTGACCAGATAATTTAAGCTATCCCGGGTTACAATACCAATTACCTTATCTTTTTCCAAGACTGGTATCTGGCTTATTCCCAACTCATCCATTTGCTCAAGCAGGCTTGCTGCCGACTTTTGAGGATGAGCCGTCTTAAGCTCGCTCCGGGGTGTCATAACTTTACCGATGCGGGTGGAGTCCCAGCGCTCTTTAGGTATTTTCTTTATATCGCGCATCGTCACCATCCCTTGTAGTCCAACCTCCTCAACTACAATAAAGTAGCGCCGTCCCGTAACTAGAACGTAATCCCGAACCAACTGACCAAGGCTAAGTTGCGGGTTGATAAGAGGACCTTCCCCAGTCATGATATCCCGAGCTGTAATACCTTGAAGGACTTCACGCGGCACTGCCTGACGACGACTCTGTGCTGCTGCACTCTGTAAAACCCACCCCATAAATGCCAATAGTAGTCCGACAAACCACTGGTGTGCCAAAATCAGCACCAGAATACCGCCAACAATGAAGAGTAAACCAACACCCCGTCCAGACCAACATACAGTACGTGTTGCCCGGTCATAATTGCCAGTCGCCCTCCACAGGATGGTTCGCAAGATTCTGCCTCCGTCCAGAGGAAAACCGGGGATAAAGTGGAACAAGAAGAGCATAAAATTAATAAAAGCAAGCCACTGCAGGAGTCCAGCGATGATAATACTGCCAGCACCTGCCAGTATCAGATGAACTCCGGAAAACACCCCGGCTATTATCAGGGTGGACAAAAGTCCAGTCACCGCCATCAGAAGCTCAAGGATAGGGAAGGTTGCCTCTCTAGCTATCTGAGATACCCCACCAAAGACAAATAAAGTCAGGCTCCTCAACGGGACACCTTTACTGAGCGCCACAAAACTAACCACCAGTTCACGAATACCTACCGAGGCGAAAAAAAGTAAGCTGGCGGCTATGCCAAGAACTATCCTTTGCCATAACGGATAAGCCTCGGGAAACTGGGTCACTACAGTGGCAGTTATTAAGAGTAAAGCAACCAACCAAGTATAATGCAGTTTTAGGCGGATACCAAAAATCCGACCCAGATTAGCGGCAGTTCCCATTTTCACTTCCATAATAGTATGACCTAACACAGTATTGTGCATTTTGAGTAGGTAGCTCGTTTTTGTCAAGCTCGCTCAATGTCATAACGCATAGAATCCTCAGCTTATTGATTCTTGGCTAATAAGGCTGTAGAATTCATTTGGTCTACTTCTTCTATTTACTTCATCACCTTAATCTGACCTCTTGCCCAATTGCCGAGAGTCAGATGGAGTTTTTCCGATAGAAAGGCAAATTCATAAATGCATAGTGATAGCAAACCGAAATTCTTCTACGGCTATATTGTGGTTGCCGCGGCCTGTCTCATTCTGACAATAACCCAGGGCACCTACTATAGTTTCGGGGTGTTTTTTAAGCCACTGTCAGCAGATTTTGGCTGGACAAGGGCGATGACTGCAGGAGCCTTCTCGCTTTGTGTAGTCCTGCATGGCTTTCTCTTTATCTTCACCGGCAGACTCAATGATACCATTGGTCCCAGGTTTGTACTTACAATCTGTGGCACCTTTTTAGGTTTAGGCTATATATTGATGTCCCAGATTAACGTCCTCTGGCAGCTATACTTGTTTTATGGGGTAATAGTAGCCATTGGCATGAGCGGTGGCTATATACCCATGTTATCTACAACAGCAAGGTGGTTTGTCAAGAGAAGAGGGCTAATGACCGGTATTGTTGCCTCCGGCACCGGATTTGGCACATTATTTGTGCCCCTGATTGCCAATTGGCTTATTACTACCTATGATTGGCGCTCCTCGTATCTAGTTGTCGGTATCGGTGCCATAATAGTGATTGTACTGGCAGCTCAGTTTCTGCGGCGTGACCCAAGCCAGGTAGGGCAGTTACCTTACGGGCAGGGGGAGGTGAAGGATGAGAATACAGATCCAAGACTCCGAGGTTTGACCCTTAGGCAGGCGCTTGGAACCAGGCAGTTCTGGATGTTTACTTTAGCCATGGCTTGTTTCGGTGCCTGTCTATTTGTCATCATGGTGCATGTTGTACCGCATGCCACTGACCTTGGTATCTCACCAGCCAAAGCAGCCAATATCCTGGCTATCATTGGTGCTAGTGGAATTATTGGCAGGATAGGCATGGGTGCTTTGGCTGATAGGATTAGTAATAAGCGGGCTTTTGCAATTTGTTTTGTTTTAGTGGCAATTACCCTAATTCTGCTGATGGTGGCTAAAGAGCTGCGGCTATTTTACCTTTTTGCTACTGTCTTTGGTTTCGCCTACGGGGGTTACGCAACAGTGATGGCGCCGCTGGTAGCTGACCTGTTTGGACTTCGTTCCCATGGTGTAATCCTGGGCAGTGGTACCTTCGGGGCTACTGCAGGTGGGGCTATTGGACCAATCGCCGCCGGTCGTATCTTTGATGTAACCGGTAGCTATCAACTAGCCTTCATTATCTGCATTATACTCAGTGCCATCGGTTTAGTGGCAGTATCACTCTTAAAGCCTGGTAGGGAAAAGTCTGGATAGACGCTGGGCAATTGACAGCAGAGTCTTGGCTTATCCAGTCCCAGTAGTTACACTATTACGTCAACACCTGGTTCCCGGGAAGGGCAATCCAGTCGCTCACAATACCAGCAAGGGCGGCGTGCTTTTGGCACTGGTACCCCGCTACCCATTCCGATTACAAACGATACCGATTTACGCGGCACCATCAACAAATGCTCATTTAGGCTAACCCCAATCTTATCTGCAGGGAGCAGGCTAAAGAGCACCTTCTGGTCGGTGAGACTCCAGTCCACTGAGCCAGGACTGAAACGTGGCCCAGCAACCATGCCCCATTCCTGGGCTCGCTGGCAAGTCATGGTATCAATCTGCCTAGAGATACTTCCGACTGCCACGCTAGCTGCGGTGTCGAGTATTAAGGCAGCAGCCGGGTCTCCCTCAGCAAAAAGCTTACTGACGCGCTCTTCAAGCTTTGAACCAATGGTGCATATGGCTAGTGCTACTCGTTCCAGCCCCTGCCAATCCTGCCCGGCATGAGGATTATCTAGAACAGCACCAGTGGCTAAGACCACCTTACCCTCTTCAGTAAGGTGTGCCAACATTTCATCGTACACTGCCTGCGGCTCTGCCAGACTATAGCCCTCCTCAATAGCTTGAGAGACAAGCTTACTTACGTGTGCTGAGGCAGCGGTACCGTGAGTGCCCAAGCCGTGGCGATGAAGCACGTCATCCTCCAATATCCTGACCCTGATATCCCTGAATATCTCCATCTCGCTGCTATTATAGCACACGAGTCCCTCTTCTACGCTGCCTACATCATTGGTGAATATCTCCGGTCATACTTCAATTGTTCCACCCATAGTGGGAAGAATGACCTTTATCTCGCTCTTGCTCAAGTGGTCAATGTAGAAACCGGGGTATTCACTATGTATCGGGATGAGGAGCTCAGGCTTTATCTGGCGAGCAATCTGAAGCAGGTCTGGGGCAGAGGCATGACCCGAGGCGTGTAAGCCCTTCTCACCGTCAGGTATTTGCCACCTGCCGTTACTTTCTACCGGAAGTCCAAGACCCTCAAGGTTAAAGTGTTTAAGCCATTGGTGCAGGCGACGAAAGTCAATCTCCCGCTCCTCATCATGAGGTTCACTGGAACTATAGACATAGAGGCTTCCTGGCTTTGGGCGAAGGCTCGGCAGTTCATTTAAGTCATAAAAGCTAAAGCAAAGGATGAACTCATCCTGTGCCGAGCTTACATCATCGGCTAAGACAATCTTGCTATCGTATTCCTGACAGATATTTCGCAGCCACAAACTAGGATTCTTGCTGGCGATAGTATCTTGGTAGATAGCAAGACTAGGCTCCTTAGCAATGTCGGGGATTTCTGGCTCCAGAAGACGCATCGTCTTTAAGAAGTAGGCATCCTTGGGCAGTATCGCCAGTTTTCTGCCGCTATCCCTGGCAATTTGAAGAAAGGTAAGAAGACGGTCTACATCCCGGGGAGAGAAATCAGCAATGACCAGGCGGTTTGAGCTCGTGATAGCCTTTAACCCGTTTTTGTATACCTCATCTTCGGCAACATCCGTCTCACGCTGCACATTAGTGCCTTCTAGGATAAGCGCCTTAGGAGTAAGTGCTCTTGCTTCCTCAATGAACCTGGCGGTAAGTTCAGCACGTTTGCCATGCCGCCGCAAATCCCCACTGTAGATTACCCACCCCGAGCTGGTTTCAATCCCCCAAGCGCAGGCACCAGGAATGGAGTGGTCCACAGGAAAGCAGCGTAAATTAAAGCTAAAGTCATCGTGAGCGGAGAGGGGAGATGAGATGAGCTCTTTCTGCCGGGGGGTTTTCTCCCAGAAGCCCCACTCCCAAAACTTAGTTGCCTCTGGACTCAGGGCTTGCGGTTTTACATCAGCAAGGCAGAATTGCCGCTGCGTTTTGGCGCTACTCTCACTAAGGCAGGCTATCTGCTTCCAACCGCTCGGGCACTGACGTATCGTCGGGCTAAAATAGCATACCTGCTGGTCGAAATCAGACTTCCCTGAGTCCTGCATTGCCTTAGCAATAAATGCCGTCGCCGCAGTGGTGTATACTGGTATATCCTCTCTCAGAAAGGATATGTACCCCGAATGGTCAAGATGGGCATGGGAGAGGAGTACCCCGTCCAGCCGCTCAAGCTGGCGGTAAAGCCAATTATTGCGAAACTGCTGCCAGAGGTCTTGACTCCCCAGGTCATCGCGATAAATTCCCTCCAGTGGTGGTAGTAAGCCCATCACCAAGGGGTCAAGTAACCCGGCACCGCTACGAGGTTTTAGGTATTCTTCATAGAACAGCTTGTGTCTTTTATAGGGAAAGCCAAAGTCAAGAAACAGCCGCCGTTCTTTATCCTCCAGGAGTATCTTGTTGCCGCCAATTTCATTGATGCCGCCGTAGAATGTCAATCGTACCATCAACTTTCCTTATCTGGCTTGGCTACTAATCAGTACTCAAGATGAATGCCTCTCTACATTACTCTAATGATAAGCCTCCAGAGTTAATACAGCAAGCCCTGATGTCAAAGCCAGCGGGAAGTGCTATGAGATGGATATAAAAGGCTCTTGGGGTATTGACAAGGGCTTTAAAAGCTGCTATCGATGAGATATTCATCTTTGATGATAATTAAAATCAGGGTAGTATCTGAAATAGCAGAATTTTAGTATAATTGAAGGTAGATACAGTAGATACGGCGACTCCAGCAAGAACCGATAGAGATGTTATCATGAAGGAACTGAAAATACTGTGCTGGAATGTTAACGGTGTCAGAGCGGTAGGTAGAAAGGGCTTCCTCCAGTGGCTAGACGAAGCCTCCCCAGATATTATTTGCCTTCAGGAGACAAAAGCACACCCTGAGCAGCTTGAATGTGAGCTAAAAGAGCCACAAGGTTATTCTGCCTACTGGAACTACCCGGAAGAGGCAAGGGGCTACAGCGGGGTGGCTACCTTGACCAGGGAAAAACCGCTACGGGTCGAGAATGGTTTTGGTATTCCAAAATTCGACCAAGAAGGGAGAACCATAATTACCCAATACCCCCAGTTCACGCTACTAAATGTGTATTTCCCCAACGGGAAGAAGGACGAGATACGCCTAAAATACAAGATGGACTTTTACGACGTCTTCCTTAAATTTGTTGACCAGCTTCAAGGTAGGGGTGAAAAACTAATTGTCTGCGGCGATTTTAATACTGCGCATAAAGAAATAGACCTGGCTAGACCCAAGGAGAATGGAAGCGTCTCCGGGTTTCTGCCAATGGAAAGGGAATGGATGGATGAGTTTGTTACCCATGGTTTTGTGGATGCCTTCCGCTACTTCAGTAAGGAACCAAATCAGTATACCTGGTGGGATTTGAAATCAAGGGCAAGAGAAAGAAACGTCGGCTGGAGACTTGATTACTTTTTCATCACCGAAAACCTAATGAAATCAGTCTCCAAGGCATTCATCATGTCTGAGGTGATGGGTTCCGACCATTGCCCGGTTGGAGTCATCTTGAAAATAGCCTAACCACCCCGAAAAACATAAATAGACACCGGACGGGCCAATTGGTTTATCTTGCACCCCTGGATGATAAACATACCAGCCGCTACATTGAGCTTTCAGATGACCCGGAGCAAATGAGATAGGAGGCTTAAGCAATGAAAATTGATTTTGATAACCTTCCCCGCCGTGAGTGTTACCAGCTAATGACTGGTATGATTTTACCCCGACCTATTGCCTGGGTTTCAACCGTGGGTGAAGATGGCATATTCAATCTGGCCCCCTTTAGCTTCTTCACTGGCATCACCTCTAAACCACCAATCCTCTGCCTATCAATTGGGTCAAGACGGGGGCGGCAAAAAGACACCCTGAGAAACATTGAATCTACCAAGGATTTTGTGGTCAATGTGGTAGATGAAACCCTAGCCGAAAGAATGAATCAGACCTCGGCAGAATACCCGAGCTACGTCAGTGAGTTTAAGGAGACAGGTCTAACACCCCTGCCCAGTGACAAGGTCAGGTCGCCGAGGGTAGCTGAGTCACCAATAAATATGGAGTGCCAGCTTCTGAAAATCCTTGAATTTGGTGAAAACCCCAACACTACCAGCCTAATTATTGGGCAAATAGTAAGAGCCCATGTAAAAGATGCACTCTTACGGGACGGCACCATTGATATATCCAAGCTTAAGCTTATTGGACGGCTGGGGGATGACCTCTATTGCCATACACAAGACGTGTTTGAAATGAAAAGGCCAGGGTCTCCCTAACCGTCTATTTAGAACCACCTGGTCTCATTGACAAAGTTAGCGGTGATACGATAGATTATCCTTCTAGTTAAGAGAAACGAAATGATAAAACTGCTCTCTGGAAATGAAGCCCTAGCCTGGGGAGCCTACCATGCTGGTGTCAGGGTAGGCGCTGCCTATCCCGGAACCCCAAGCACCGAGATACTTGAGACCCTGTCTTCTTTTGATGATATCTACACCGAATGGTCAACCAACGAAAAGGTAGCCATGGAGGTGGCACTGGGGGCAGCCTACAGCGGGGTCCGTTCACTGGTATCAATGAAGCAGGTGGGACTTAACGTTGCCAGCGACCCTTTTATGGCTGCCTCAACAACCGGGATCAATGCCGGAATGGTCGTAATCTCAGCCGATGACCCAGGAATACACAGTTCCCAGAATGAGCAGGACAATCGCCACTATGCCAAATTTGCCAAAGTAGCAATGCTGGAGCCAAGCGATAGTCAGGAAGCCTATGAATTTGTTGCCTGTGCCTTTGATTTAAGCGAACAATTTGATACCCCAGTGCTGGTGCGCACCACAACCCGTATTTCCCACGCCAAGTCACCAGTAAAATTAAATCGCCGCCGACCAAAACCGGTAACAGGGCTGGGTTTTAAACATGAGGCAGGGAAATATGTTATGCTACCGGTTCATGCCCGAATAAGACACCCACTCATTGAGGAACGTTTAGTCAAGCTTAAATCTTATGCCGAGACCTCCCCCTTAAATCAGGTGTTTTGGGGTGAGCGCCGTCTTGGCATAATTACCAGCGGCGTTGCCTACCAGTATGCCAGAGAGGTCTTTCCAAGGGCTTCCTTTCTCAAGCTGGGTATGAGCTACCCTATACCCAAAAATTTAATCCATGACTTCTCTTCTCAAGTAGACAAGCTGATAGTTATCGAAGAACTCGACCCCTTCCTTGAGGAGAATATTCAGGCGATGGGGATTGAGGTTGCCGGGAAGGAATTTATTCCCAGAGCAGGTGAGCTAAATCCAAGTATTATCGAGGCAGCAAGTCAGCGTGCCGGGTTACTGGAGAAAACTTCACCTCAGCCAAAGCTAGAGATAACATCAGAGTTACCCAAGCGCCCTCCCCTCCTCTGTCCGGGTTGCCCACATACCGGCCTGTTCTTTATCTTAAGCAGCCTCGGGCAGCGCTCCAAATTACCGGGCGCCAAAGACAAAACATTAAGGGAACCAAAGTTAGTCATCACCGGTGATATTGGCTGCTACACGCTAGGCGCCCTCCCCCCACATAGTGCCATGGATACCACCGCCTGCATGGGCGCCAGCATCGGTCAAGCCTTAGGCATAGAGAAGGCTGGTGTCAGAGATAAGGTGGTTGCCGTTATCGGTGACTCGACATTTTTGCACGCCGGCATCACTGGCCTGGTGAACGCCGTCTACAACCAGGGGCAAATAACACTCATCATCCTTGATAACGGCACTACCGCTATGACCGGCCATCAGGATCACCCCGGCACCGGTATTTCAGCACAGGGTAAAAAGACTAAAGCAGTGGAGCTAGAAAGTCTGGTCCGGGGCATTGGCATTAGCGATGTCAAGGTAGTTGATGCCTTCAATCTGAAGGCGTTAAGGACCAGTTTAAGGAGTGCCCTAGAAAGCTCCGAGCTTTCCGTCATCATCGTCCGTGGTGACTGCCCGATTCATGTCCGTAAACGCTCTGAGCCTAGAGTCATCAATACTGATAAGTGCAACCAGTGCGGCATTTGCCTGCTACTTGGCTGTCCCGCCATTCAAAACGATAATGGGCATCTTTACATCAACCCAATGCTATGCACCGGACAAAGCTGCACTATTTGCCAGCAGCTCTGTCCCCAGCAGGCAATAGGCCCACAGTCCAAGATTATGGATAGGGTATTAAAGTGAAGAAGCTAGACTTGCTGATGACCGGGGTAGGAGGTCAGGGGATTATCCTAGCCAGTAACATACTGGGTGAGGCTGCCTTAGCCGTTGGCTACGATGTCAAGAAAACGGATACGCTTGGTATGGCACAGCGGGGCGGTAGTTTCATCAGCCATGTTCGAATAGCCCGAAAAGTGTACTCCCCATTAATCAAGGAAGGTGAGGCTGACATACTACTCGCTTTTGAGAAGCTGGAAGCAGCCAGGTGGAGTTACTTCCTTAAGCCGGGAGGGATAGCCATCGTCAATAATCTGTCACAACCGCCGCTATCAGTCAACTTGGGAAATGAACGCTACCCCAGTGATGAAGAGATAACCAAAATCCTGAAGCAGGGTACCGACCGTATCTATTTTGTCAATGGCTCAAGCTGTGCCACCAAGCTAGGTGATATAAGAACGCTTAATATGTTTATGTTAGGTTGTGTGTCACTTTTCATGCCGCTAAAGGTTTCTATCTGGAAGGATAGCACCGCTCAGCACCTGCCACCAAATATCCAAAAAATCAACACTATCGCCTTTGGCTTAGGCAGAAAGGAAATCCGAAGTGTCCATCTCAGAAAAGGTTCGCCTCCTCCTAGCCGAACAGTCGTGGATTAGGAGGATGTTTGAGGAGGGCGCTGCCCTCAAAAAGAAGTATGGTAAGGAGAACGTCTTCGACCTTTCCCTGGGCAATCCGGTGATGGAACCCCCAGCTGAGTTTACCCGGGAGCTGAAGAAGCTGGCAGAGCATCCCTTACCTGGCATGCACCGATATATGGAAAATGCCGGTTATCTTGAGACGAGAGAGGCAGTTGCCGCCCAGCTTAGGCTTGAGACCGGTATCAAATTCACTTCAAGCGAAATTGTCATGACCTGTGGTGCTGCCGCAGCCTTAAATGTAGTTTTAAAGACGATACTCAACCAAGGGGACGAGGTTGTTATCTTTGCTCCTTACTTTGTGGAGTACCTGAACTATATTGATAACCACAATGGGAGGAGTGTAGTTTTGCCCACGGATGATAATTTTGTACCCCAGCTGGATGCCCTTGAGGCTGCCATCACAGTGAAGACCAAAGCCATAATTTTAAACTCTCCCAATAACCCCACTGGCGTTATTTACAGTAATGACTTCTTGCACCAGCTGGGGGAGCTTTTACGCCAAAAAGAAGCCGAGTACGGTACGCAGATTTTTCTCTTAAGTGATGAGGCATATCGCAAGATTATCTACGATGGGCTTAAATATCCCTTCGCTTCGCACCACCACACCCAAACTATCATCGCCACCTCTCACTCCAAAGACCTGGCACTACCCGGCGAAAGAATTGGCTACATCGCCGTACACCCTGACATAAACCATAAAAGGGAACTGGTTGATGGGCTTGCCTACTGCAACCGGACGCTGGGATTTGTCAACGCCCCGGCTTTGATGCAACACCTAATGCGCCACCTACAACAGGTGACCGTTTCCGTTACTGAATATCAGCAGAAGAGGGATTTCTTATACCACCATCTTATCAATATGGGCTATGAGGTGATAAAGCCACAGGGGGCTTTCTACCTGTTCCCAAAGTCGCCACTAGAAGATGATGTTACTTTGGTCAAAGAACTGCAAAACTCTATGGTGCTGACGGTACCCGGCAGCGGCTTCGGGACACCGGGGTATTTCAGGATAGCCTACTGTGTTGATGATAAAACCCTTGAAGGTTGCCTCACTGGTTTTAGAAGGGTTGCCCAGAAATTCAATCTAACTTAAGGATATATTAGATGCCAGATGCAGAAGGCGGAAAAACCGATAACCTTACCGAACTAAAAGCTAAAGAGAAGGTGGAACCCATTGCCTCCTTCCTCAAAATGAGGTTAGTTGAGCTATCCCCGGGCTACGCCAAGGTGGTAATGAAGCTAACCCCAGAACACCAGAACTTCAATGGTCTCATCTTCGGCGGTATCATCATGGCGCTGGCTGACCAGGCATTTGCCTACGCCTCAAATTCTTTAGCCTACCCCAGCTTTGCCTCCCAGTTTAATATCCATTTCCTTAATGCCGCCAAGGTAGATGATGAGCTTGTCGCCGAGTGCCGGGTAGTCAAAAGTGGCAAAAGGGTTGGCTTATCTGAGATTGAAGTTAAAAATCAAGAGGGCAAGCTCATCGCCAAAGCCACAGGGACCACTATACCGGTGGCTGAGAGGTAGGCAAGACTGCCCTCGTGTATTGACAGAACCATCTTG